>Ga0335394_10004020_pt1 | contig 16744 bp, 11 predicted proteins | sample MAT03_FD_205741 | JGI IMG/M metagenome (GOLD analysis project Ga0335394, IMG submission 205741) | Freshwater microbial communities from Lake Fryxell liftoff mats and glacier meltwater in Antarctica - MAT-03 (spades assembly) (version 2) ... | reverse complement strand
GACCAGCGTGCCGACCAAGAACAACGCCGCCATTGCTCCGGCGGCGTTGTACAAGCGGTCGAGCGCGTGGCGCACGCGATTACTGTTGGGCGCGATAGGCGTCGATGAGCTTCTTACCTTCGTCACCCGTCTTGCGCTGCCACTCGGCCAGCATGTAGTTGCCCACACGGCGCAAGTCGGCGGTCAGTTGTTCACTGGGCTTGATGATGCTCATGCCCTTGCCCTTCAACTGATCGAGATACCAGAGGTTCTTCTCCTCGGAGAGCTTCCAGCCGCGCGTTTCCGCGTCCGCAGCGGCCTTGAGCACCGCGGCTTGCGTCGGCTTGTCCAGTGCTTCGAAGGCCTTGACGTTGATGATCACGGCATTCTTCGGCAGCCATGCCTGCGTGTCGTACCAGTTCTTGATGTGCTCGTAGGTCTTGGAGTCGAAGCCGGTGGCGCCCGACGACATGTACGAGTCGATCACTCCTGTGGCCAGTGCCTGCGACACTTCGGCTGCCTGCACGGTCATCGGTTGCGCCCCGACGAGTTCCGCAATCTTCGCCGTTGCGGGGCTGTACGCGCGCCACTTCAGGCCCTTCATGTCGCCGACATTGGCCAGCGTCCTCTTCGTGTAAATACCCTGCGGCGGCCATGGCACCGTATAGAGAAGTTTCATCCCCTGCTTGGCGAGCTTTTCATCCAGCGCCTTGCGCGACGCCTTGTAGAGCTTCAGCGATTCGCCGTACGACGTGGCCAGGAACGGGATTCCGTCGATTCCGTAAATCGGGTCCTCGTTCTCGAAATTGACGAGAAGGATCTCGCCCGCCTGCGCTTGCCCGCCCTGCACCGCGCGTTTGATTTCCGGCGCCTTGAAGAGTGATGCATTCGGATGCACCTGGATCTTCAACTTGCCCGCCGAGGCTTTGTCGACGTCGGCGGCGAACTTCATGACGTTTTCCGTGTGGAAGTTGGTGGGCGGGTAAGCGGTGGGCAGGTCCCACTTCGTCTGGGCGAGGGCAGGCAGGGCGAACGCCAGACCGAATGCGACGGCGATCAATCGTTTCATCGAAAATCTCCTGTGGCTCGCACGCGGGCCCATGCCAGCCATGCGGATGGATGGATATTTACCATAAATCGCCCCTGCCGTAGCGGAGTGTCGCACGCGTGCGGCGTCGTCGCTTTAGAATCGCAGGATGGAAAACGCATTGGCCTCGCCACCCCGCTGGCAATTCTGGATCGATCGGGGCGGCACGTTCACCGACATCGTCGGGCGCCGACCCGACGGGACACTCGTTACGCACAAGCTGCTGTCCGAGAACCCCGGCCGTTATACCGACGCCGCCGTGGCTGGCATCCGGGCGCTGCTCGGACTGTTACCGGGCGCGCCCATTCCGGCGAATCTGATCGACGCCGTGAAGATGGGCACGACAGTGGCGACCAACGCACTGCTCGAGCGCAAGGGTGAACGCACCGCACTGGTGATCACACGCGGCTTTGCCGACGCGCTGCAAATCGGCTACCAGAATCGCCCCAAGCTCTTCGTGCGCAGGATCGATCTGCCGGCACCACTATACGAGCGTGTGGTCGAGATCGACGAGCGCATCGGCGCGCGCGGTGAGCTGGTGCAGGCACTCGATCTCGCGGCGGCCGAGCGCGACCTGCTTGCAACCTACGCCGCCGGCATCCGCGCGATCGCGATCGTGCTGATGCATGGCTATCGCTTTCCGCAGCACGAGCAGCAGCTGGCGGCGCTGGCGCGGCGCATCGGCTTCGCGCAGGTGTCGGTCTCGCACGAGGTGAGCCCGCTGATGAAGCTCGTGTCGCGCGGCGATACCACCGTCGTCGACGCGTACCTGTCGCCAATCCTGCGCTGTTACGTGGAGCAGGTGGAGGCCGACCTCACCGGAGGTACCGGTATCGGCGGCCCGCGGCTGCAGTTCATGCAATCGAGCGGGGGGCTTACCGACGCGAAGATGTTCCAGGGCAAGGACGCGATCCTGTCCGGGCCGGCCGGCGGCATCGTCGGCGCGGTGGAAGTGTCGCGGCTGGCGGGCTTCGACCGGATCATCGGCTTCGACATGGGTGGCACCTCCACCGACGTGACGCACTGGGCCGGCGAGTACGAGCGCGCGTTCGTTACCGAAGTGGCGGGCGTGCGTCTGCGCGCGCCGATGATGAGCATCCATACGGTGGCGGCGGGTGGGGGTTCGATCTGTGGGTTCGACGGCGCGCGCTTTCGCGTCGGGCCGGAGTCGGCGGGTGCTAACCCGGGGCCGGCGGCCTATCGTCGCGGCGGTCCGCTGACCGTCACCGATTGCAACGTGATGGTAGGCAAGGTGGTGCCGGAACTCTTTCCGAGGGTATTTGGTCCCGAGGGCAACGAGGCACTCGATGCCGCCGTCGTACGACAGCGCTTTGCCGAACTCGCCGCCGATGTCGCCGCGCGCACCGGCCATCCACGCACGTCCGAGGAAGTGGCCGAGGGCTTCTTGAAGATCGCGGTGGAGAACATGGCCAACGCGATCAAGCACATCTCCGTGCAGCGCGGCTACGATGTCACCGAGTACACGCTGTGCTGCTTCGGTGGCGCGGGCGGGCAGCACGCGTGCCTGGTGGCCGATGCGCTCGGGATGACACGCGTCTTCATCCATCCGCTGGCGGGCGTGCTGTCCGCGTACGGGATGGGGCTGGCCGACGTGCGGGCGCTGCGGCAGCAGGCGGTGGAATCGGTGCTGTCGGAGGCCGCATTGCGCGCGGCGGAAGGCACCTGCGCCACGCTCGAGGACCATGCCGTCGATGAAGTGACGCGCCAGGGCATCCTCCGCGAGCGTATCGCGTGCGAGCGGCGACTGCACATGAAGTACGACGGCACCGACACGACGCTCGAGATTCCGCATGGACTCACCACCGCGCCGATCATCGCGGAGTTCGAGCGGCGCTACCGCAAGCAATACGGCTTCCTGATGCCGGGCAAGGCGCTGGTGATCGAAGCCGCGGCAGTCGAAGCCATCGGCCGCACGCAATCGGCGTTGGATGAGGCGCCGGTGTTCGCGCCGCGCGCCGGCCCGCTGGTGGCGCTGCAGTCGCACCGGCTGTACACGGACGGCCGCTTCCATGACGCGCTGGTGTTCGACCGCGCGGACCTGCGCCCCGGCGACGCGATCGCGGGCCCGGCGGTGATCCGCGAGCGCAATGCCACGACGGTGATCGAACCCGGCTGGCAGGCCACGCTGACGCCGCGCGACCACATGATCCTGGAACGCGTTGAAGTCTTGCGGCGCGTGCATGCGATCGGCACGACGGCCGACCCGGTGCTGCTCGAGGTCTTCAACAACCTCTTCATGGCCATCGCCGAGCAGATGGGCGTCACGCTGGCCAATACCGCCTACTCGGTCAACATCAAGGAACGCCTCGACTTCTCGTGCGCGATCTTTGATCGCGATGGCAACTTGATCGCGAACGCGCCACACATGCCGGTGCACCTGGGTTCGATGGGCGAGTCGGTGCGCACGGTGATCGACAAGCGCGAGGGAACGATGTTGAACGGCGATGTGTTCGTGCTGAATGCGCCCTACAACGGCGGCACGCACCTGCCTGACGTGACGGTGATCGCACCGGTGTTCATGGACGATCCGACGCCGGAGTTCTTCGTAGCGTCGCGCGGCCATCATGCCGACATCGGCGGCATCACGCCGGGCTCGATGCCGCCTGACTCCTCGCATGTGGACGAGGAGGGCGTGCTGCTCGACAACGTGCAACTGGTGGCGCAGGGCCGCTTCCTCGAAGCGGAGTTGCGCGTGCTGCTTGCCTCCGGCCGCTATCCGTCGCGCAACGTGGACCAGAACCTGGCCGACCTGCGCGCGCAGGTGGCCGCATGTGCCAAAGGCGCGGATGAATTGCGCCGGATGGTCACGCACTTCACGCGGCCCGTGGTGCGTGCATACATGCAGCACGTGCAGGACAACGCGGAGGAGTCGGTGCGGCGCGTGCTGGACGTGCTGCACGACGGCCACTTCGAGTACGAAATGGACAGCGGAGCAAAGATCGTCGTCACCATCACGATCGATCGCGCGGCGCGCGAGGCGACGATCGACTTCACCGGCTCCAGCGCGCAGCAGCCGACCAATTTCAACGCGCCCTCGGCGGTGTGCAAGGCGGCGGTGCTCTACGTGTTCCGCACGCTGGTCGACGACGAGATCCCGATGAACGCCGGGTGCTTGAAACCGCTGCACATCGTGATCCCGGAGGGCTCGATGCTGAACCCGCGCTATCCGGCCGCCGTGGTCGCGGGCAATGTCGAGACATCGCAGACGATGACCGACACGCTCTACGGCGCGCTGGGTGTTATGGCCGCGTCGCAGGGCACGATGAACAACTTCACGTTCGGCAACGCAACCTACCAGTACTACGAGACGATATCCGGCGGCGCCGGTGCGGGCCCCGGCTTCGCGGGCGCCAGTGTCGTGCAGACGCACATGACGAATTCGCGGCTGACCGATCCCGAGGTGCTCGAGTGGCGCTTCCCGGTGCGGCTCGAATCGTTCAGCATCCGCCGTGGCAGCGGCGGCGCGGGCCAATACCGTGGTGGCGATGGGTCGGTCCGGCGCGTGCGTTTTCTCGAGGCGATGACGGCAGTGATGCTGGCCAACCATCGCCGCGTGCCGCCGTTCGGCATGGCAGGTGGCGGGCCCGGCGCGTTGGGCCGCAACTGGGTCGAGCGCACCGACGGCACGCGCGAGGAGTTTGGCGCCACGTTCAAGGTCGAGATGCAACCCGGCGACACCTTCGTCATCGAGACGCCAAGCGGCGGCGGCTACGGCAGCCCCGCCGGATGATGGCCGCGCGGCGTGGTCTCACGGCGCTGGCTGCGCCGGGCCGTGCTGGCCCATCGGTTCATGTCGCCGCGCGATTTCCTGCTGCCGCCGCGAACCCGCTGACCGGCTTCGGGGTCCAACGGCGACACGGGGCCGGAGAGTGGCGGAATGCCGCGCCGGTGCCTCATAATTGCGCCCTTTTCGACGGGCATCCTCGCTCACTATCCTTCAGGATCTGCCATGGCCTCGATCTACGATTTTTCCGTCACCGACATCAAGGGCAAGCCGGTCAAGCTCGACCGCTACCGCGGCAAACCGATGCTGATCGTCAATACGGCCAGCCAGTGCGGCTACACGCCGCAGTACAAGGGCCTCGAGGCCTTGTACAAGAAGTATCACGACCAGGGCCTCGAAGTGCTGGGCTTCCCGTGCAACCAGTTCGGCGAACAGGAGCCGGGGGATTCCAAGGCTATCGCGGAATTCTGCGAGCTCAATTTCGGCGTCACGTTTCCGCTATTCGCCAAGGTGGATGTCAACGGCGATGCGGCGGCCCCGGTGTTCAAATACCTGAAGACCGAGAAGCCGGGCCTGCTGGGCAGCGAAGGCATCAAGTGGAACTTCACCAAGTTCCTGGTCGACCGTGAAGGCCGCGTGACCGCGCGTTTCGCGCCGAAGGACCCGCCCGAGTCGATCGCCGCCGACATCGAGAAAGTGCTCTGATGTCGTGGTGTCGCGCCTTGGCGGCCGGTGTGGTCGCCGGGCTTGCTTATGGCAGCGGCGCCGTCCTCGCGCAGCCTGATCCCAACAAGACGTTGCGCGTGGCGTTCCTCATCGCGGAGTCGGGCTTCGATCCGCAGGCCGCCTCGGACGTGTACTCCAATTACGTCATGCGGTCGGTGTTCGATCCGCTGTTCCGCTTCGACTACCTCGCGCGGCCGCACAAGATCATTGCCAACACGGCCGCCGCGATGCCGGAGATGGCCGACGGTGGCAAGACCTGGACGATCAAGGTCAAGCCCGGCACGTACTTTGCGGACGATCCCGCGTTCAAGGGCGTGAAGCGCGAGCTGACGGCCGCCGACTACCTCTACACGTGGAAGCGCACGCTCGACCCGAAGATGCGATCGCCGGCACTCGAACTCTTCGATGGCAAGATCGTCGGCATGGACGCCGTGATGGCCCACGCGAAGGCCACCGACGAGTTCGACTATGACACGCCAGTCGAAGGCATGCAGCTTCTCGATCGCTATACGCTGCGGTTGAAGCTCAACTATCCGTCCTACGACATCGCGGCCGACCTGACCGGCACCCCCTCGGCCGCGGTGGCGCGTGAAGTGGTGGAAGCCTACGGCGATGGCGCAGGCTGGATCATGGCCAATCCCGTGGGGACGGGCCCCTACCGATTGAAGGAATGGCGGCGCGGTCAGAAGATCGTGCTCGAAGCCAGCCCGACCTATCGCGACGTGCGCTATCCGGAGAGCAACGACCCCGCCGATCGCGCTTTGATGGCGCGCTTCAAGGGCAAGCGGCTGCCGCTGATCGGCCGCATCGATATTTCGGTCATCGAGGAAGCCAACCCACGGCTGCAGGCCTTCGAAAAGGGGGACCTCGATTACCTCGAGGTCCCGGTCGACCTGGTCGCCAATGTCATGGAGCCCGGCAACCAGCTGAAGCCGCGCTTCCAGAAGGCCGGCGTGTCGCTGCAACGAGGCATCCAGCCCGGGATCACGTACACGTGGTTCAACATGGAGGACCCGGTGGTCGGCGGCTACACGCCGGAGAAGATCGCGTTGCGCCGCGCGATCGGCATGGCCTACAACGTGGACGAGGAAACGAAGGTCATCCGCCAGGGCCAGGCCGAGTACGCGTCGCAGATCCTGCCGCCCGGCGTGACGGGGCACGATCCCAAGTTCGTCGGCAACACCAGGTACGATCCCGCGTCGGCAAAGCTGCTGCTCGACAAGTTCGGCTACATCGATCGCGACAAGGACGGCTGGCGCGACTTGCCGGACGGCAAGCCGCTGGTGCTGAAGAAAGGCACGTCGCCCAGCGCGCTCGATCGCCAGTACGACGAGCTGTGGCAACGGAACATGAAGGCCGTCGGCGTGAAGATCGAGTTCGTCACGCAGAAGTGGCCCGACCTCCTCAAGATGGCGCGCGGCGGCCAGTTGCAGATGTGGCAGCTCGGCAACCGGGCCACCTCGACCGAGGGCTACGGCTTCCTCGGGCTCCTTTACGGCGGCAACGTCGGCCTCTCCAATCAGTCGCGCTTCAAGCTGGCGGAGTACGACCGGCTCTACGATGCATCGCGCCGGATTCCGGATGGTCCGGAGCGCGCGAAGATGATGCGCGAGATGTCGCAGCTGGTCGCGGCCTACGCGCCGTGGAAGATCAACGCCTACCGGTACGAGAACATCGTGCTGTATCCGTGGGTCGAAGGTTACAAGTTGAACGTGTTCAATACTAATCCGTGGCAATACCTGGACATCGACCTCAAGATGCCGCGCAAGGGGGTCGAGTGAGGGTCATGGCGCGAATGTTCGCCGCGGTGCTCGCCGCCGTGCTCGCGACGGGTGTTGCCGCGCAGGCCGACCCCAACAAGCGATTGCGCGTCGCCTTCCGTGCCGCGGAGACGGGTTTCGACCCGCAGGCCATCTCCGACATCTATTCGGGCTACGTGGCGCGCGCGGTGTTCGATCCGCTGCTGCGCTACGACTACCGGTCGCGGCCGCACCTGATCGTCCCCAACACGGCGGCGGCGCTGCCCGAAGGCTCGGCCGACGGCACGCAGTGGACCATCCGCGTCAAGCCGGGCACCTACTTCGCCGACGATCCCGCGTTCAAGGGCCAGAAGCGCGAGCTGGTGGCGGCCGACTATGCGTATTCGTGGAAGCGCACGCTCGACCCGCGGATGCGCTCGCCGCACCTCGACGTATTCGACGGGCGCATTGTCGGCATGGACGCGGTGCTGGCCAAGGCGAAGCTGGCGGGCAGGCTCGACTACGACGCGCCGGTCGAAGGCCTGCAGGTGGTCGACCGCTACACGCTGAAATTGAAGCTCAACTATCCGTGGTTCGACCTGCCGGCCGAACTCACCGGCGGGGCCACGTCGGCGGTCGCGCGTGAAGTGGTGGAAGCCTACGGCGATACCAACGGCTGGGTGATGGCCAACCCGGTGGGCACCGGCCCGTACAGGTTGCAGGACTGGCGGCGCAGCCAGCGGATCGTGCTGGTGGCCAACCCCACGTTCCGCGGCATGCCGTACGTCGACAGCAACGACCCCGCCGACCGCGCCATCAACGCGCGTTTCAAGGGCAAGAAATTTCCGCTGATCGGCAAGGTCGAGATCGCGATCCTGGACGAAGGCAACCCGCGGGTACTGGCCTTCGAGAAGGGCGAGCTCGACCTGCTTGAGGTGCCGTACGAACTGGTGCCCAACATCATGACGCCGGACAACAAGCTGCAGCCGCGCTTCCGGAAGGCGGGCGTGCTGCTCGAGCGCGGACTCCAGCCGTCGATCACGTACACCTACTTCAACATGGAAGATCCGGTGGTGGGCGGGTATGCCAGCGCGCAGGTGGCGCTGCGCCGCGCGGTGGGCATGGCGTACAGCGTGCCGGACGAAATCCGCATCATCCGGCAGGGCCAGGGCACGCCGGCCACCCAGATCCTGCCGCCCGGCATGGCCGGCTACGACGCCGCGTTCGACATGGGCACGCGTTTCGATCCGGCGGGTGCTATGGCGCTGCTCGACAAGTTCGGCTACATCGATCGCGACAAGGACGGCTGGCGCGACCTGCCCGATGGCAAGCCGCTGGTGCTGAAGAAGGGCACGTCGCCCAGCGCGCTCGAGCGCCAGTACGACGAGTTGTGGCTGCGGAACATGACGGCGATCGGCGTGAAGATGGAATTCGTCACGCAGAAGTGGCCTGACCTCCTCAAGATGGCGCGCGTCGGACAATTGCAGATCTGGCAGCTGGCCAACACGTCGTCCACCACCGCGGGAAACCCGGTGCTGGGCCTGTTGTACGGCCCCAATGCGGGACTGGCCAACCTGTCGCGATTCAAGCAACCCGATTTCGACCGCCTGTACGACGCGTCGCGGCGCATGCCGGATGGCCCGGCGCGCGCGAAGCTGATGCGCGAGATGTCGCAACTGGTGGCCGCCTACCTGCCATGGAAGATCAATGCGTATCGCTACGAGAACATCGTCGCGTATCCATGGGTGATCGGGTACAAGTACAACGGCTTCAACCAGAATGCCTGGCAATACCTCGACATCGATACCGCGATGCCACGCAAATTCGTGGAGTGAACATGCTGACCAGCATTCTCGCCCTCGTCGTTGCCGCCGCATGCACCGCACCACTGGCCGCGCAAGGGACCGTCAAGGGGGCCGATCCGGCCAAGGTGCTGCGCACCACGATCATCATCGCGGAAACGGGCTTCGATCCGCAGGCAGCGCAGGATCTCTACTCGAACGCGATCAACTCGGCGATCTTCGAGGCGCTGTACCAGTACGACTACCTGACGCGTCCGCACCAGATCATCCCGCGCGTCGCCGACGGCATGCCGGACATTTCCGCCGACGGCCGGATATGGAAGATCAAGGTGAGGAAGGGCATCTTCTTCTCCGGCGATCCAGCATTCAAGGGCAAGCCGCGCGAATTGACGGCCCACGACTTCGTCTACTCGTGGAAGCGGCTGATCGACCCGAAGGTGCGCTCGCCCAACCTTTTCATCGTGCGCGGCAAGTTCGTCGGCCTCGACGCCGCGGCGGCGCAGGCCAAGGACAGCAAGTTCGATTACGACGCGCCCGTCGAGGGCCTGCGCGCGCTCGACCGCTATACGATCGAGATGCGCTTCGTCGAACCGGAATACACGTTCCTGTCCTATCTCACCGCCACGCAGATGGCGGCGGTCGCGCGCGAAGTAGTCGAGGCCTACGCCGATTCTACCGGCTGGGTCATGGCCAATCCGGTCGGCACGGGTGCGTACCGGCTGAAGGAATGGCGGCGCGCCCAGAAGATCACGCTCGAAGCCAACCCGGGCTTCCGCGAGGAATACTTTCCGGCCCTGCCCGCCAATGCGGATGCCGATGCGCGCGCGGCCCATGCCGCGATGAAAGGCAAGCGTCTGCCGCAGATCGGCCGCATCGAAGTGTCGGTGATCGAGGAATCGAATCCCCGGTTGCTGGCCTTCACCGGCAACGAACTCGACCTGATCGACGTGCCGCGCGACCTGGCCCGGCAGGTGCTCGACGACCGTAACGCATTGCTGCCGCCATTCATCAAGGCAGGCGTCGCGCTGCAACGTTCTCCCGAGGCAGGCCTCGCGTTCTTTGCATACTTCAATTTCAACGACCCGGTGGTCGGCGGCAATGCGCCGGAGAAGATCGCGCTGCGCCGCGCGATCCTGATGGGCTACAACCCCGCGGAGCTGGTGCAGGTGGGACTGCAGGGCCAGGGCACGCCCGCCACGCAACCCATTCCGCCGCCCGTGCCAGGGCACGTGCCTGGCCTTACGTCCAGCACCCCCTTTGACCCGGCGCTGGCCCGCCAGCTGCTCGACAAATTCGGCTACAAGGACCGCGATGGCGACGGCTTCCGCGAGCTGCCCGATGGCAAGCCGCTATTGCTGACGATGGGCTCCGCCCCCACCGGTGAAAACCGCATCCGCGATGAACTGTGGCTGAAGAACATGAAGGAGATCGGCATCCGCATCGACTTCCTGCGCCAGAAGTGGCCCGATCTCCTCAAGATGTCGCGCGCGGGCCAGTTGCAGATGTGGCAACTGGGCTGGACGGCCGACATCGCGGAATCGTTCATGCAACTGGCCTATGGCCCCGCGGCCGGCGAGATCAATCTCGGCCGCTTCAAGAATGCCGAGTACGACGACCTCTTCAACCAGAGCCGGCGCCAGAAGAACGAAGCCGATCGCGACAAGCTGTATGCGAAGATGACCGGCATCATCGCGGCCTATGCGCCGATCGGCGGCGGCATCTACCGGATCGAGAACACGATCGCGCAGCCGTGGGTGCAGGGCTACAAGAAGAGTGCGTTCATCCAGCAGGGATGGCGGTACCTCGACATCGACACCTCGAAGCTGAAGCGCCCGTAAAAAAGGGGCCAGGCTCGATTTAAAAAAGGGGCCAGGCTCGATTTAATTTGGGAACAACCTCGGGAGTGGACAAGGCAGCGACAAATTAAATCGAGCCTGGCCCCTTTTTTACTAGCCTGGCCCCTTTTTTACTAAGCTAGGCCGCGATTGGTGGCTTGTTGGCGAGGCTTCAGCCTCGCAGGATCCATCGCGCGAGGCTGAAGCCTCGCCTACAAGGCGGCCGACGGTGCGTGTGGTTACACCAACGCGCGATTGAGCGCGGTTTCAAGCCGCGCCAGGCCCTCGAGGATTTCGTCGAGCGAGATGACCAGCGACGGCGCGATCCGCACGACATCGGGCCCGGCCACGAGCAGCATCAATCCGGCGTCTCCCGCGGCACGCACGACGTCCATCGACTTGCCCTTCCACGGTACCTCGAGTTCGCAGCCGATCCAGACACCTTCGCCGCGAAGATCGCAGAACACGCGGCGCCGCGCATTGATGGCCTTCAGGCCCTCAATGAACAGCGCATGCCGGGCCTTGACGCCATCGAGCACCTCGGTCGTGTTGATCACGTCGAACACGGCGCCGGCGACGGCGCACGCCAGCGGATTGCCGCCATACGTGGTGCCGTGAACGCCTACGGTGAATGCGCTCGCGACCTCGTTCGTCGTCAGCATCACGCCGATCGGGAAGCCACCCCCCAGCCCCTTGGCGCTGGTGAGGATGTCCGGGACGATGCCCTTCTGCATGTACGAGAAGAGCGCGCCGGTGCGGCCCATGCCGCTCTGGATTTCATCGAGCACCAGCAGCGCGTGATGCTCGGTGCACAGGCGCCGCGCCGCGTGCAGGAACGCAGGCGAGCCGGGCGTCATGCCACCTTCGCCCTGCATGGGTTCGAGCAGCACCGCGCAGATCTCGTCGCCGTGCGCGGCGAACTCGTGCTCGAGCGCCGCGACGTCGTTGTACGGGATGTGCGTGAAGCCTTCCGGATTGGGCCCGAAGCCCGACGCGTACTTGGCCTGTCCCCCGGCCGTGACAGTGAAGAGCGTGCGCCCGTGAAAGCTGTTGAGCGTGGAGATGATCCGCATCTTCTTCGCGCCGAAATGATCGTGCGCGTAGCGCCGCGCGAGCTTCAGCGCGGCCTCGTTGGCCTCAGCACCAGAGTTGCAGAAGAACACGCGTTGCGCGAACGTGTGGTCCACGAGTCGCTGCGCGAGCCGCAGCGCCGGCTCGTTCGTCATCCAGTTCGACACATGCCAGAGGGTGCAGGCCTGGTCGGTCAGCGCGCGGATCATCACCGGATGGCAATGGCCGAGTGCGGTCACCGCCACGCCGCTGGCGAAGTCGATGTACATCCGCCCGTCCTGGTCCCACACGCGCGAGCCTTCGCCGCGCACGGGAATGAACGACGCCGGCGCATAGCAGCGCACCATCAGCTCGTCGAACATCGCCCGCGTGACCGGCAACGTCGCAGCGGAGGGGGGCGTGGCGGACACGTCGCGCCGCGCGGTGGCGGCGACGATGGCCGCTGCAGATGTCGTGTTCATCGGACCTGTCTTGGTTCAGGCGGCAGGTGCTGCCGCCACCACCTGGATCTCGACCTTGTAATCGGAGTTGGCGAGCTTCGCCTCGACCGTGGCGCGTGCAGGGGTATGGCCCGGCACCACCCACGCTTCCCACGCGGCGTTCAGAGTCGGGAAGTCCGCCATGTTCGGCAGATAGATAGTGGCGGACAGGATGCGCGTCTTGTCGCTGCCCACTTCGGCCAGCAGGCGGTCGATGGCGGCCAGCACCTGAGCCGTCTGCGTGGCCATGTCGGCCTTCGCGTCGTCGGCAACCTGGCCCGCCAGGTAGACCGTGCGCGCGGCACCCGGCGTGAAGACAACGATCTCGGACAGGCGCTTGCCGACGTGGCGGCGTTCGATAGACATGGTGTAATCCTGCTGGTGGTTAATGGTGAATGAGGGTCAACGGTTCGAACCTGCGAGTTTAAATCATAAGAAGGACTGGATGAGCGCACGACTGGCACTGATGGCGGGAGCCGTGGCGATGTTCATGGCCGTGGCGCTGGGGGCGTTCGGCGCGCACGCGCTGAAAGCGCGGCTGGCGCCGGACATGACCGCCGTGTGGCAGACGGCCGTCCAGTATCACGCGTGGCATGCGCTGGCGCTGCTCGCGACGGGCATCCTGCTGGCGCAGGACCCGGCGCGAGGCCTTCTGGGCACCGCCGGCTGGCTGTTCGTCGCCGGCATCGTGCTCTTTTCGGGAAGCCTCTACCTGCTGGCGCTGACCGGTACGCGGGGGCTCGGCGCCGTCACGCCGATAGGCGGCGTGGCGTGGCTGGCGGGATGGGCGGTGTTCGCGTGGGCGGTCTTCAGGCACCCATGAACGCCCGTGCCCGGCATGCGAGCTGCGCAAAACAACGCCAACAACAGAGTGCGATGCGACATACCCGCGAGGCTGAAGCCTCGCCTACAAGGCGGACCTACCGATGCCGAGTTCGCTCAATCCACCTTCGCGCCCGACTCCTTCACCACCTTTTGCCACTTCGCCGTCTCGGCGACGATGTGCTGGGTGAAATCCTCGGGGGTCTTGCCTGCGGCGATGGCACCCTGCGCCGCCAGCTTCTCGCGCGCTTCGGGCGAGGCCAGCCACTTCGCGACTTCGGTGTTCAGTTTCGCGATTACTTCCTTCGGCGTGCCGGCAGGTGCCAGCAAGCCGAACCACGACGAGGCTTCGAAACCCGGCAGTCCGGCCTCGGCGATGGTGGGCACGTCGGGCAAGGCGGTGGCGCGTTGCGCACTGGTCACCGCCAGCGCTTTCAACTTGCCCGCCTTGATCTGCGGCAACGCGGAGGGCAGGTTGTCGAACATGATCTGCACCTGACCACCGAGCAGGTCCGCAATGGCGGGTGCGCTGCCCTTGTAGGGGATGTGCGTCATTTGCACGCCGGACATCGTCTTGAACAGCTCGCCCGCCAGGTGGATCGACGTGCCGCTGCCCGACGACGCAAAATTGAGTTTGCCGGGATTGGCCTTGCCATACGCGATCAGTTCCTGCACCGAATTGGCAGGCACCGACGGGTTGATCACCAGCACATTGGGAACGCCGGCCACCAGGATCACCGGCGCGAAATCCTTCTGGTGATCGTAGGGCATTTTGGCGTACAGGCTGGGGTTGATCGCATGGGTGCCCACCGTGCCCATCAGTAGCGTGTATCCATCGGGCGGCGACTTGGCGACCAGTTCGGCGCCGATGTTGCCGCCCGCGCCCGGGCGGTTGTCGATCAGGACCGGCTGGCCATTGGTCTCGGTGAGCTTCTGCCCCACCGCGCGCGCGAGGATGTCCGTGGTACCCCCGGCCGGGAACGGTACGACGATGCGGATGGGCTTCGTCGGGTACACGGCCTGCGCGTACACGGCTGGCGCCGCGACGGCAGTGCAAGCAACGATGGCGGAGGCAGCGAGCAAGCGAAGTTTCATGGGTTCCCTTTCGTCGGCAACGCGTGCCGTCAATCGACCTTGGCGCCGGAGGCCTTCACGATACGCGCGTACTTCGACAGTTCGCGGGTAATCATCTGCGCGAACTGTTCCGGCGTATTCGGCGCTGGTTCGGCGCCGTCGGCTATCAGCTTTGCGCGCACGTCCGGCGTATTCAGGATCTTCGTCACGTCGGCGTTCCACTTGGCGACGATCGCCGGCGGCGTACCTGCGGGGGCGAAGAGTCCGTACCACGTCGAGATGTCGAACCCGGGCAGGCCGGCCTCAGCCATCGTGGGCAGCTCCGGCACCAGCGGTGAACGCTGCGCCGTGGTCACCGCCAGCGCCTTCAGCTTGCCGGCCTTCACCTGCGCCATCGCATTGGCCAGGTTGTCGAACATGAACTGCGTGTCGCCGGCCAGCAGCGCCTGCGTGGCGGGTGCGCCGCCCTTGAACGGCACGTGCACGGCGTCGGTGCCGGTCTCGACCTTGAACAGTTCGCCAGCGAGATGGCCCGCGCTGCCATTGCTGCCGGAACCAAAAGCGAGCTTGCCGGGATTGGCCTTGGCGTAGGCGATGAATTCCCTGACGTTGTTCACTGGCGAGGCCGCATTCACCACCAGCACGTTGGGCGTGATCGCCAGCAGCGTGATCGGCGCAAAATCCTTGGCGGCGTCATACGGCATCGACTTGTAGAGGTTGGGGTTCACTGCATGGGTGGACAGCGCGCCCAGCAGGATCGTGTAACCGTCGGCAGGCGACTTCGCCACCATGTCCGCGCCGATGTTGCCGCCGGCGCCCGGCTTGTTTTCTACAACCACCGGCTGGCCCCAGGCTTCGGACAGCTTCTGGGCGACGAGGCGTCCGGTGATGTCGAGCGATCCCCCGGGCGGGAACGGGACGACCAGCTTCACCGGTTTGGTGGGATAGGTCTGCGCCAGCGCCAACGGCATGGCAGCAAGCGCACCAAAACCGGCCACGCAAGCGATGGTCAGGACGCGCATCGAGCGGGAAACTTCTTGTAACAAGAAAGTCACGGTGGAACTCCTCGCGAGTGCGCAATTCAAACCATTCTAGCAAGTGCGCGCAGCGCCGGCGGGACGTCGAGTCGCCAAATTTGTCGAGTTGCCTGCCATACAGGCATAATCATGGGTTCCGCTCAAAATCGTCCAATGTCCCGTACTTGCGTAAATTTGCACGGGTTGCTGCATTTCCACCACGTCTTGCCAAAGTCCGGATGAGTCGAACCTTTACTGTCGTTACCGTTGTTGCCGTCGTTGCCGGCTTTCTCGCCTCGGCGGGGGCAGGGTTCTGGTACGCCAAGTATTACAACAGGTCGGCGGCGTCATCCACGGCTGGCGCACAAGCTGCGGGCGGGTCGGGGCCGGCGTCTGCACCAGGCAAAGGTGGCGGCGCTTCCACGACTGCCGGGCCGCCAGCGATCACCGTCGAAGCGGTCAAGGTCATCACCTCGCCGATGCCGCAGACCATTGTCGCGGTAGGTAGCCTCCGGTCGGATGAGTCCATTACGCTGCGCCCCGAAAGTGCGGGCCGGATCAGCGAAATCACGTTTCAGGAAGGCCAGCGCGTTGCCAAAGGGGCGCCTTTGGTCAAGCTCGACTCGGCCATTCCGCAGGCCGAAGTGTCGCAGGCCAGGGCCAATTTGACGCTCGCCAAATCGAAGTTCGATCGGGCCGTCGATCTGGCGCAGCGCGGCTTTATTTCCGGTCAGGCCAAGGACGAGGCGGAAAATAATTTCAAGGTGGCCGAGGCGTCGTTGCAACTGGCGCAGGCCAAGCTTGCCAAAACGGACATCAAGGCCCCGTTCTCCGGCATCATCGGTTTGCGCTCGGTTTCGGTGGGCGACTACGTCAAGGAAGGCGCCGATCTCGTCAACCTCGAAGCGATCAATCCGCTCAAGGTCGATTTCCGCGTGCCCGAAACGTACTTGCGCCAGATCCAGGTCGGCCAGGCACTGCAGCTCACGCTCGATGCGCTGCCCGGCAAGACCTACAACGGCAAGGTGGTCGCGGTCAATCCGCTGATCGATACCGCCGGGCGCTCGGTGGTCATACGCGCGCAGGTAGGCAATCAGGACACGACGTTGCGGCCCGGCATGTTTGCACGCGTGCGCCTCATCACGAAAGAATCTGCCGATGCGATGGTGTTGCCCGAACAGGCATTGGTGCCGCAGGGCAGCGAGCAATACGTGTTCAAGGTCCAGGACGGCAAGGTGGCACGCATCAGGATCGAAACCGGGCAGCGTCGCGACAGCAAGGTCGAAGTGCTGTCGGGTCTTGCCGCAGGCGACCTGGTGGTGACGGCGGGACAGCTCAAAATTCGCGAAGGTTCTGCCGTTCGTGTGGT
>Ga0335394_10004019_pt1 | contig 16744 bp, 10 predicted proteins | sample MAT03_FD_205741 | JGI IMG/M metagenome (GOLD analysis project Ga0335394, IMG submission 205741) | Freshwater microbial communities from Lake Fryxell liftoff mats and glacier meltwater in Antarctica - MAT-03 (spades assembly) (version 2) ... | reverse complement strand
AGAGTTGCCTTGTGCCGGCGACACAGCGCGCAGTTGTAGGCGTCGGTGCTGGAGAGGTGCGCGGCGCCAGGCGCGTCGGTGGCAAAGGTGGCGATGTCACACGGATTGAATGCGAATGTCGTCCATGGCTCGTGCAAGCTCGCTCGCGAGCGCGATGTCGCGGCTGTCGTGCTTGGTCGCTTGGCCTCTACAGGCCGCCAGATAGCCGTCTTTGGCAGGCACCCGCTTCTGGCCGGGAATGTCAGTACGCCGCAGCTCCAGAGAGTTGCCGTTCGCGATGGTGCAAGGGCGGTCGACCGCGTCCGCTTGGCGTCGGCGTCTCGAGTCGACCCAAAGTAGCTGCCATCAGTCGGAGACCGGGATATCGTTTTCTGCCAACCGATTGCATACGCGATCCCAGCGCGTCGCGTCGCTCCCGCTTGAGCCGACCGTGTTTCCCCGTGCGAGCAAGGCCGTCACAGCCGCTCGGATCCGCCAAGACTACCTCTTCAGATGCTCAACGAAGAACGCCGCGATCTCCGTAGTGGAGCGCACTCGGTTGGGTGTCTTGCGCCAGCCGTGGCCCTCGTCAGGAAAGAGAAGGTAATTTACCGGCACGGCGCGCGCCTTCAGCGTCGCGACGATCTGCTCTGCCTCGACCACCGGCACGTTGGTGTCGTTGGCACCGTGCAGCACGAACAGCGGCGTTTTGATTCGGTCCAGCTTGTGGATGGGCGACAAGCTGCGCAGCATGGCGGCTTCGGTCACCGGGTCGCCGTACTCGGTCGTCGAGATGGCCGCCATCCAAGGCTCAGTCTCGCGGAAGAAACTCTCGAAGTTGACGATGCCGAACAGGTTCACGCCTGCGGCGAACATCTCAGGAAACTCCGTGACTGCCGCCATCACCATGTAACCACCGTAACTGCCGCCCATGATGCCGAGCCGTTTTGGGTCGCCAATGCCAGCCCGCACCAGCGCGACCGTGGTGGCTTTGATGTCGGCAACCGAGTCGACCCGTTTCGCACCGTCGTCGAGCGCCATGAACGCCTTGCCGAAGCCAGACGAGCCGCGAACATTGGGCGCAAACACCGCGATGCCATTCGCCACAAGTGCCTGCGCGTCCGGGCTCATGGTCGGCCGCGCCTGCCCCTCGGGCCCACCGTGGTAGTTGAATACCAGCGGCATAGGCCCGGTAGCACCCGCCGGGCGGTACAGCCAGCCTGACAGCTTGACACCGTCGGGCGCGACATACTCGATCAGCTCCGGCCGCACGAGACTGGCGAGATCAACGCCATCGTGGCGGCTCTCGGTCACACGGGTCACGGCGCCCGAGGCGACATCGATCACGTAGATGTCAGTGGTGCGGTTCGCCGCCGCACCCACCAACGTCAGCTTCTTCCCGTCGGCACTGAATTGCGCGGGGAAGGCGATGTCCAAGGGGAGCTCAGGCCCTGGCCTGACCTTGCCGGTGACGGTGTCAAGCCAAGCGATCTCATTGCGGCCGCCCACATTCCAGGACAAAGCAGCGATTCGCCCGTCGTCACTGAGCACAGCGTCGTCAGCCACGGCGTCGTCGCGGGTCGCGATGTACTTGATCGGCGACGGCACGCCGTCAGCGCTGATCGTCACCCTGCCGAAGCCCTGCCGGTCTCTTCCGACATTGGAGATGAGATAGACAGTGCGTCCGTCGGGCGACATTTCGCCCCAGTAGCTCTGCGCCTTGCCGTCGTGCGCTGTCAAGAGCGTCTCGGCACCGGTCTTCAGATCAATCGCGTACACATTGTTGTCGCCGCGACTGACCAAACGGATGACGATGGCCCGGCCGCCGCGCAGGTCGGTGGGCACATTGATCCCGAGACCATTGGTCAGCACCCGCCATTGGCCGGACGCGACGTTGATCAGCGCCGCGTCGCGTACGGCCGGGTTGTCCTTGTTGGAGTCCACCTGCAATTCGGCACCGTCGCGCGTCCAATGATGAAGCGTATTGGTTTCCTTGCCCCCCAGAGTCAAGCGCCGAGCGCCCGTACCATCGGGTTTCATGACCCAGATCTGGGTATTCAGCCCGCCACCCGGGGCCACCGTGTAGGCCAGCAAAGCGCCGGTCGGCGACCACATCACGCTGCCTACTGGATCGGGCAGCTGGGTCAGCTGCCGGGGCTCGGCCGTGCGGGCGCCAATCGATCGAATACAAACCTGCGGGCTGCCACTTTCGTTGCTGACAAAGGCGAGCTGTTTGCCGTCTGGCGAAAGCGTGGGTGAGGTCGCTGAGTTGATCCGTCCCAGCGCTTCGACCCGAGCGGCCAGCGTGGGCGTTTGGCTCAGGGCCGGTGCGCTAGTGAAAGCAAGCGCTGCAGTCGTTGCGGCCAGGTCAAGGGTCTTCTTCAAATCAGGTCTCCTGGAACAAGGTAAGTTACAGCCCATGCAGCTCGAGGATTTCATCTCCATGATGGTCGATCTCGCCCCTGCTTCGCCAGCCAAGGTGACGATAGAACCCATGCGAGCGCACCGCTGGATCTGCCGCGCAGCCTAAAAAGAGGGTTTCGTGGCCGAGAGTTCGGAGATGCCTCGTGACCAGCGACAACAGCGTGCGCCGGATGCCTTTGCTCTCGAAGGCCGGTAGCAGTGCCAAGACGACGACCTCGCCTGTGGTGCTGTCCCCGAAGCAGTAGCCGACCATGCTCCCCTGGTGCTCAGCAATCCATCCGGGCAACTTCCCGGAATCGATGTCTGCCGCCCAGGAGTGAGCCGTGATTCCAATGCTTGCCAGCCGTTCTGTTGACACAGCGTTTTCTCGCGTCATGCCGCGCAGCCGCACGCACTCGTGGGCGTCTGCGGGTAAGGCTGAGCGATAGATGAACATGCGTGACGGGTTCGTTGCGTGACCTACGCTTGCAGCTTGTTTGGCGACGACGGCGGGCGCCACCACCGGGCTGTCAAAAATGTACTGTGTACTCCCAGGTTGTGTACAGCGGCCTTACGTTGGCGATCCGGTTGAACCAGGGTTCAGGCTAAACCTGGCGGGCGCTGCAACTTCAGGACTCCGGCATGCCATTCCGCGAAGACGCCAATGTTCAGTACGACTGTCAACCAGAAGGCATCTAGGAAGCTTTGCTTGCGGGTCTTGTGCCGAAGAATCTGCTGTGCAAGCAGTGCGCCAGTCCAGCCGCCCATGAGAGAGAACAGATGAAGGGCTTGCTCAGAGCTTCGCCACCGGCCGGCAACTGCGGCTGACTTGTCCAACGCAGAGGCAAGAAACGCCGCGAGACTCGGTCCGAAATAGACAAGCAGAACGACCGGAGAGAACCCCCAGCGCAATGAAACGAAGCCATAAACCGCTATGAGTACTGCGACTGCAAGGGCGCGGGGCAGGGTCCATGGCGCAGGCTCACTTCAACCCTGGGACGATGGCCTTGTCTTGCGCGAACGGGGTACTGAACCGCGCGTGCCTTCTTTTTTCCATCTGACTTGGTTTGCACCTCGAAGGTCATCGTCTGCCCGACAGAGGGGCGGCCTGTGCCGGGTGGGAAATCCTTGATGTGAACGAAGATCTCCTGCCCTCCCTGTGCCGGCTCGATGAATCCGAAGGCGAGTTCATCGTTCCAGGTCTTCAGGGTCAGTGAATCGCATACCGGGTGTGTTTTGTGCAGGGCCCAACGCGCGAGATAAAGTGAAGTTGGCGTCTGTGTTTCAGGCCTGGGAGCGGCTGGATAGATCGTTGATCTCATCGATAGGATCGCCACCAGCTAGGACTTCCTCAATTGCCTTGTCAAAGCGTCGTAGCAGGGAGTTTAGAGCGTCGCCCTCGCGACGTACCAGCTTGGCCAAGCAGTTTTCGCTGTCGGCGGCAGTGGCCGCGCATTCGATCCGCCCGATTGTCGGTGCCGATCCATTACTGACCCGGGCGTTGACGCTGGCCGCGCGACGGCCAGCCACACACCAGCCCGTCAGCAGCACCCGCTTCTGGCCGAGACTGCCAGTACTCCGCTGCACCCAAGAGTTGCCGTTCAATGGAACGCCCGCGTGCCCGACTGCACCCGCTGGGCGTCTAAGGCCGACTCGGCTTTGAGCGAGCTTCCGATCGACGGGATTCATCGCCTTGAAGAAGTCGTCCAACAATGCAACTCGGGTCGTGGTAACTGATCGGCCAATTGCTGCATGAACTCCAGCGATAACATCACGAAAGATGCGCAAAACAGGCTGAGGTGGTGGCGCGGTGAATCTCTTCGGACACGGGAATACGCCGGTCTGAGTCTTCCGCTTACTTAGGCAGCGACGAGTTCGCCAACGCGGCGGCCAGCGCCGAGACTTCGCGTTCCCGCAGGCGCGCCCGAATCTCGATGCTCGCCGCGACGCGCTCGGCCGTTGACGCTCCGGTGGGGCCCGCCAGTCGCTGCTGGTCCTGAAGAAGCCGCTGGGCCATCTGCGCGTCGTTGGCCCACCAGGCTATGCCCGGCAGCAGCCAATTCCTACCGCCGAACGGGCCGTCGCCACCCAGCCGCGCCAGCGCCTGCCAGTTCTCGACGGCGAAGGCATAGACCTGCGGGATCAGCGCCGGCACGGCGCCCATGGCGTTGACCAGGTCAACGCTCACATCTGGCGGCAGCCGACCCGACAACGATTCCTCCAGCAGGCGCTGCGCGCGCACCGGGTCGGCGCCTGAACACAAGGCTTGCAGAAACAGCCCTCGCTCCTCCTGGCTCTCGGTCTTCTGGAGGGCATCCCACAGTGCCTCGAATTCGGCGTTCTCCGGATCGCGGCCGACCGCGCGTATCACACTGCCGCGGATCGACCTCGGCACCTGCGACGTGTCGGCGGCCATGGCAGCGGCAAAACGCTGGCGCGCTGCGGCCAGGGTTTCAGCGTGGCCCAAGGTGGCCAGCCGTGTGATGAGGGTAGCGCGCAGCCGGCGCGTCTCGCTGTCCTCCCCCGGTCTCTCTTCCCAGCCCAGCTGCGCCAACTCGGGCGCGAACAGCGCACGGCCGGCGGCACGAAGGCTGTCGTGAACTGGCGTGGCCGCGAAGGCATAGTCCAGCTGCTGCCATTGCCGCAGCGCCTGCGAGAACAGGGCGGCCCGGCTGGCGTCTTGGACCTGCGGCACACGGGCCAACAGGGCCAAGTGGTCGGCCACCGGCCGCCTGCCGGCGCTGGTCAGCGCGTAGCTGTCCGACAGCAACGTCAGGCGATCGATCGGTGCGAGTTCGACAAACGCAGCGGTCAGGCGGGCGAGCGAGGCCGTGTCGTAGTCGACCCGGTAGTAGCCAGTGCCGTCGGCGTTGGCGAGCAGCGGTTGTGCGTCGCAGCCGGGCCACTTCAGGGCGAGCGTCTGGCCCGTCATCAGCACCGTGCGCCGCACGCTGCCGCGCGCCAACGTGACCGGCAGATGCCACACCGCGTCGGGCAAGGGCTCACCGAGCGCGAAGCGGCTCTGGCGCAAGCTGATCAGCGTCTGACCTTTAACGCAACGGGATTCCACCTGCAGCAGCGGCAACCCTTTCTGGTCGGTCCAGCTCGCGGCAACTTTGCTGACGGGCAGACCTGCGGTGCGGCCGATGTGGTGCCACAGGTCGCCGGCAGTGGCCGGGCGCAGGGCCCGGTCGGCCATGTAGGCGGCCAGCCCACGCTGGAAGCTCGCCGGGCCGACCCACTGTTCGAGCATGGTCAGCACCGCGCCACCCTTGGTATAGGTGATGTCGTCGAAGACCTCGAACACGCTGGACTCGGTGACAGGCCCACCGCGAATCGCTCGCGTTGCCGCGGTGGCATCACGATCGAAAGGGCCATCCACAGCCATGCGTTCGTAGAGCCGCGTCTGCCATTCGGGGTGGAAGTGGGCTGATGCCTTCTTCTGCATCCAGGTGGCGAAGGCCTCGTTGAGCCAAGTCTCGTCCCAGGAGGCTACGGACACCAGGTTGCCGAACCACTGGTGGGCGATCTCGTGCGCCACGATCGAGAACACACCGCGTTGCCGGTCGGGGCTGCTGCGGCTCTCGTCGAAGAGCAGCGCGTCTTCGATGTAGCTAATCAGCCCCCAGTCCTCCATCGCGCCCTGACGCACGCCGGCCACCGCCAGCTGGTCCAGCTTGGGCAGCTCATAAGGAAGCCCGAAGTAGCTGGCGAAGTAGGGCAGCACGTCCTGGGTGGCCTTCATGGCCACCCGGGCCTGGCTGGCCTTGCCCGGCGCGGTGAAGATGCGCAGCGGCGTGGCACCGCTTGTGCCCTCAAGCACGTCGAATTGCCCGACCGCAACGGCCAGCAGATAGCTGGGCATCGATGGCGTCGGTGCGAACCGGTGTCGGCGAAGGCTGCCTTCGGCCACAGGCGCTCCGCGCAGCGGCATGTTGGACAGAACGGTGTATTCCGCGGGCGCCCGCACTTCGAGTTCGAAGCTCGCGCGGAACACCGGCTCGTCGAAGCCCGGAAACACCTGTCGCGCGCTCGTGGCCTGTAACTGGGTCGCCAGCGTGCGCAGCGGCTGGCCTGCAGCCCGGTGCTGGACTAGGAAGAGGCCTTCGCCGCTGCTTTGCACCTTGCCGCGGTAGCGGATCTGCAATTGGTAAGCGCCAGCCGCGATCGGGCGTGCGTCAACAGGCGAAAGACGCCATTGCCAGGTCTTTTGATCGGCTGTCACGGTCAGGCTGCGTGCCGGTCCTTTGCCCTGTGTCAGCGTCACTTCATCGGCCTGCAGGTCCCGCGCGTGCAGCACGATGGCCGGCACAGCCTGGCGCACGCGCAGCGTGACCGTCAAGTCACCGCTGAACGTGGGCTGCGCGGGGTCGAGGTCGAGGTGCAATTGCATGCGCGACGGCACAACCGTCTTCGGCAACACAGTTGCCACCCGCTCGAAGTCAAAGCGCGGCTGTGCTTCGACAGAACCTGCCAGCAGCAGAAACAGCGCGGTCAGGCATGCCAACGATCGCGCTTGCATGGTCACCCTCTCGTCGTCTTGGCGGGTGACATTCTGGCTCTCAGCCGAGCCGCATATGTCGTCAAGTTATAGGGGGGTAGCCCAACGACGGCAGGTCGAGAAGCTTCTTGCTGTCTTTGCCGATGTTCATCGCAATCAGCATGATCGTTTCTCACCGACGGTTCCGCAGGCTGCACTCGACTCAACCGTGACGACTCGTGGTGCGAATCGCGGCGCCTTTGTACAGAGTTGTACCCACCCAGCGACGCCCCATGGAAAGAAGGCTCTTGAGCGTGACATCCGCGACGTTCGGTCGCCCCGCTGGTGATCCGCGCAGGCAGGCTGAACCGGCACGTCAGGCGAGTGGCAGTGAAGCCGCCCGATAGGAACGGCAGGAACTGGCCGGGAGCGTGAGTCCAAAACAGATCCAGGAAGCTGACTTTCGACTTGAGGGCCCGGCCAGGCAATGTCAGCTTACTGCGGACCTAGTAGAAACCCGGTATCGGCCAGAACCTGCCGGTGGGGACAGGCAGGTTCCTGGCATCGCGCGGCGTAGAAGCAGCGGCACAGGCAGATGCCACCAAGGAAGAGGTGGCTTTTTGCAGGCACGGCCCACGCATCGTCGTCAGGCGCGCTTCCTCGCCTTCGGCTGGTTGGCCAGAGCTTGGCACAACGGGTGCGGGCGCAGCCATCCCGAACCGCAAGCGCAGGGATTCGTCGGGGCAGCCTAGTGCCGGCGACCTCGAGGGAGGTCTCACCGGGCGTGGCGTGGCCGAGTTCACTTGCCGATCGGTTGCACAGGCTCCAGGGGCAGCGTGGAGAGGTAGTCGGGCTGCCGGCCCGAGCGCGCCCAATGGCTGGCCATGCCAACGTCGCGCATGATGGCGGTGAAGCGCGGGTGCGCCCGCAGCGGTGCAGACACCGGCAGGAACAGATGGTTGGTGAAACGGTGCCGCACGTCGCGGTGCACCGCCTGCCCGGGCTGCCAGGCGGTGCCGGCGAGCAGCGGTCCGCGTTCCAGCAGGAAGGCGTCGGTCACGTCCAATGCCAGCGCCGTCTCGCCGAGCGCAGCGAGGTCCATCGTCGCGTTGATGGCAGCCAGCGGCCCGCCAACGCCCAGCGAGCCCAGCAGCGTGTCGCGGGCGGCGAGGCGGTCGGCCGGGTCGCCGCTGGCGAGGGCCTTGGCGACGGTCTGCAGCGTGGCCTTCAACCACGGCGGCAGCGGCGGCTGGGCGTCCGCAGTGTCCAGCATGGCCTGCGCCCGGTCCATTCGCCCGGTGTACTTGAACATCGCGTGGCGGGCCAGCCAGGTGGGGAGGTGGCGCGGCCACAGTTCCAGGCCCCGTTCACCGGCCCGGTCGGCGGCCACGACCTGCCCGTTCATCCAGTGCGAGTAGATCGAACGGAAGTTGTAGCCAGCATGGAAACGGTCGAGCGCGACCGTCTTCAGCCGCAGCGGGTAGTGCGCCGTCACCAAGCCAGTGGACGACATCAGCGAGGCCAGTGCATCGAGCGTCGGCAGGTGCTCCGGGTGGCGGTTCAGCACGGCTTGCAGGGCCTGGGCGACCTGGGTCCATTCGCCGAAGGCAGGCACCAGCAAGGCCCGTGCGGTGAGTGCATCCGGCTGCTCGGGGTCCAGAACCAGCGCCCGCGCAGCGGCCACCTCCACGGCTGACATGGCGTCCATCAAGGGGCCCGGCGGCGCCGCAACCGTCATCTGCTGGCGTGCCGCCGACAACAGTCCCCAGGCCAGCGCGTAGCGCGGCGCCAGCACCGTGGCCTGCTCGAAGCAGGTGGCGGCCTGGCGGTCGCCCTCGGGCTGGGCCAGCCTCAGAGCGCGGCGGCCCTGCTCCAGCAGGTCGGTCACCTCCGCCGGCACGGCAGCGACCCGCAGGCGGTTCCACGCAATGGCCGCGCCGAAGCCCAGCGTCGCCACGGCAGCCACGACCAGGGTGCGTCGGCGGGGCGGTGCCGAGGCAGCGGCGGTCGGCTGGGGCTCGGGCGCGGCCGTGCCGGGTGAATCGGTCGGCGTTGCGGCGGGCATCTCGGCGAGCGAGATCGGTTCAGCGGCTGCGTCGGGACTTGGCCCGCTCACCGGGACCGCCGCCGGCGCCTGCTGGCCCGGCGGTGCGGCGGTCGACACCAGCCTGTAGCCCACACGGGGGATGGTCTCGATGGACAGCTCGCTGGCGCCGGTATCGCGCAAGGCGCGACGAGCGCCGGACACTGCGCGGTGCAGAGCGTCGTCGCCCACCACGAGGCCCGCCCAGCACGAGGCCAGCAGTGAATCGCGCGAAGCCACCGCGCCGGCAGCGTCCACCAGTGCGACCAGCACCTGCATGACCCGCGGCTCGACCGTCACGCGGGACTGACCGCCCCGGACGCTGAGCGTGGACGGTTCCAGCCGCACACCGACCAGTTCGATGGCCGACCGCGTGGCCAGGTCGATGGAAGTGGGGGTCGGGCGCAGGCCGTCAGTCATCGTCGGCGGTACATCGGCAAGACATCGGGCAGCGTCGGCCATCCATCAGGACATCGGCCCCCCTGGGCACGACAGTGAAGGCACCACAACGTCGTGGCGCCCTTTGCGAAAGACCCAGATGACTGCATGACCGTTCCCTGACTCCTGGCCGCGGCCTCACCCATTTTCGGGTGCGACCCACCCGGCCATCCCTTTCGCCAACCTGGCATCAACCCATCCTTCAATCCATCATGAACACACACCGCATCCAGCCCTTCTCCGCCCTGTCGGTGCTCCCGGCACTGGCCTTGTTTGCCCTCATGCAGGCCTGCGGCGGCAGCAACTCCGCCAGCGCGCAGGACAGTATCGACCCCATCGAAGGCGTTTGGGAAGGCACGGCCACGCTGACCAACTGCAGCACCGGCGCCGTGCTGACAAGCTTTGCCGCTGCGTCGGTCTACCACCGCGGCGGCACCATGGACGATACCAACGCCACGCCGACCGTGACGCGCGGCCCCGGCTTCGGCACCTGGACCCGCAGCGGCACGACCTACACCATCAAGTTCCGCTTCTTCGCCTACGACAACACCGGCGCCCTGATCGGCACGCGCCGGGTCACCCGAACCGTCACGCTGGCGGCCAGCGGGCAGACGGCCACCGGCACCAACAGCAACGAACTCTTCAATCCCGCCGGGGTGTCCCTGGGCGTGTCTTGCGGGACGGATACGTCGACGCGGGTGCTCTGAAGGGTTTCGAACGGGCCCGCTGGCTGCATCGGGAGTCAAGGAAGGCGCGACCACGGGTCGCGCAGGCCAGAACCTGGGCTTGATTCCCGAACGCCAACTCTGTTGATCATTCACCTGGAGCGCATCATGTACCTGCTGATCAAGCTACTCGCCTGCATGGCCGTTGTGAGCGCCTGCGCGACCGCTCGGGCCGATTTGTTGCCGGCCGGCTTTCCTGACCCTGCCGTCGCCGCAGCCACCTCCCAGCAGCGGGCGGCGGGCGCCGTCCGCAGTGCGCCACTCTTCAAAGGCACGTTTGCAATGTCCTCCGGCCGGCAATTGAGCGTGCTTTCGGGGGGACTTACCGTGCGCATCCGCTATGACGGCCGGCCCCAGCTGAGGCTGCGGTTCGACGGTCTAGGCGCCTTCGTGTCCGACGACGGCAGGGTCGTGCTGACCTTCGAGATGGACGACCTGGATGGCCCGACCGTGCAAACCCTCAGGCTGCCCGTCAACGGCGACTGACGGGGGATGATGCGCGGGCAGGCGAGGGAGAGGAATCATGATGCCGGGACTGTTCGACCCCGCGCGGCACGAGGCGCTGCAAGCCCCGCCGTGGGACGAAGCCGCTGCCCGCGAGGCGGTCCGGCGCATCGCCGCATCGGCGCTGGCGGACTTCGAGCCCGGCCTGGGTTGGCGCGCGCATCCGTTGGACGAGCCTGAACGGCCGATCGAGTGTTTCCACAACCTGTACCTCGGCGCGGGCGGGGTGATCTGGGCGCTGCGCCATCTCGTTCAGGTCGGCGCGATCGAAAGGGGGCCAGACTTCACTCCCTTTGCCGCGACGCTGCGTGACGCCAACCGGCCCTTGCTGGCCGGCTACCCCCACGGCTCGGCGTCCTATCTCTTCGGCGACGCCGGACTCGACCTGCTGCACTGGACCCTGCAGCCCGACGAAACGCTGGCCCAGCGCCTGTTCGACACCGTGAGGGGCAACCTGAACAACCTCGCGGGCGAAGCGCTGTGGGGCAACCCCGGCACGGTGCTGGCCGCCATCCACATGGCCGAGATCACGGGCGAAGCACGTTGGGCCACGCTGGTGTGCGAAGCAGCCGATGCACTGCTGGCCAACATGAGGCTCGACGCCGACACCGGCACCTGGCTGTGGCAGCAGAACCTGTACGGCCGTGCTCCTGTGCGTTATCTCGGCGCCGGACACGGCTTTGCAGGCAATGTCTACCCCTTCCTGCGCGCCTCGGCGTTGCTGCCGTCCGAACAAGTGGCATTGGTGTGCGAGCGCGCGCTGGCCACGCTGCAGGTCACGGCCCACCGCGTCGACGGTGGCGCCAACTGGTTTGCCGGCATCCATCCACAGCGCCTGCCCGGCGTGCTGCCGCTGGTGCAGGACTGCCACGGAGCGCCGGGTATCGTCAACCGGCTGGCCGGCGCACCTTGCACGCGGGAGTGGGACCGTCTGCTGCTGCAGGCGGGCGAACTGACCTGGCGCGCCGGCCCCTTGATCAAGGGCGCCGGTTTGTGCCATGGCACGGCCGGCAGCGCCTTTGCGATGCTCAAGCTGTGGCGACGCAGCGGAGAACCGGTCTGGCTCGATCGTGCACGCACACTGGCCATGCACGGCTGCGGGCAGGTCGCGCGCAGCCGTGCCGAATACCAGCGAGGCCGCCACTCACTGTGGACCGGCGACCTCGGCCTGGCCTGCCTGCTGTGGAACTGCATCGCCGGCAACGATGATTTGCCGACCCTCGATGTGTTCTGACGCCGGCCACGAAGGTGCCGGATGCAGCGAGCGAGACGCCACGGCCCAGGAGCATGATGGTGACCCGATGAATGAGTCCCTGCCCTTGCTGCGCGATACCCAGATCTACAGAACCGCGGACGGTCAGGCGCTGAGTCTGGATGTCATTGGCGCCCGGCCCGGCGAACGGCGCCCGGCAATGCTCTGGATTCATGGCGGGGGGCTCATCTTTGGCTCGCGGACAACTTCGCCGCGGCCGGCATTCCTGCAGCTTCTGCTGGAGCGCGGCTTCGTGGTGTTTTCCATCGACCACCGGCTGGCCCCTGAAACAAAACTGCCTGCGATCTTCGACGACGTGCTGCAGGCTTGGCGCTGGCTGCACGGCGCAGGCGTGCAGCACTTCGGGGCCGACCCCGATCGAACGGTGATCGGCGGCGCCTCCGCCGGCGCGTACCTTGCGCTTCTGGCAGCCAACCGCGCCACGCCTCGGCCGCGCGCGGTGGCATCGTTCTGGGGCTATGGCGACATCCTCGCGCCGTGGGAGACGCAACCCAGTCCGCACTATCTCAAGCTGGAACACGTGTCGCGCGAAGCGGCAGCCGCTTCGCTGGCGGCCCCACCGCTGCAAGCCCCCACGACGGGCAGCGACCGTTCGACCTTCTACCTTTACTGTCGCCAGCAGGGGTGCTGGGTGCCGGAAGTCACCGGCCTCGACATCCGGCTCGACGCTGCGGAGTTGGAACGCTGGTGCCCACTGCGCCTGCAAGGCACGGACTCACCACCCGTGGTGCTGGTGCACGGGCAGGAAGACACGGATGTGCCCCACGAGCAGTCGGCCCTGCTCGCAGCGGAGCTCGCGCGAGCCGGCGTGAGGCACCGCTTTCTTTCGCTGCCAGGAACGGGACACGGCTTTGCCGGTGCACATCCGGAGGAGGCCGCGGCGGCCGAGCGGGAAGTAGCCAACTTCCTCCTGGCGCAAGTCCGCCAGGCAGTGCCGGCAGGCACTCGGGTGTAGATAAACCCGGGGGCTGCCCGGAAGCTCTGCAGCCGTGCAACAGGGATCGGCAACTCAACGGGCCGCCCCTGCCCCGTTGTGCCGAACTGACTCGTGACCACATGCCCGCGGGCGAGGCACAAAGTCCGCTGTCCGATCAGCCCCCGCCTCAGATCGCCCGAGCGGGACGGACGACAAACTGGATAACTGCTGTCCGGCGGACTGCGCGGCGATGTCAACTCCTGCTTTGGGTCGATAGCCGGTGACCAAGGCGTCGATCAGCCTTCCCGAGAGCCGCCGCAGGCGAAGTCTCTTCGGCCGCCGACTCGATTGACGACGTTCCTGCCGGGTGGCCGGTGAGGGTTCGCGCAGCAGGCGGGCCAATGCTCGGCCGGCGGATTACATGCTCAGCAATCGGAAGGGCCTGCCGGTGGCGTTTGCGAAAGACGGCACGCCGATCAGCCTGATCAGCGTGGCGACCATCGAGACCGTGTTCAACCCCGAGATCATCCGCCGCCAGAACCTGCAGCGCCGCGAGGCGGTGTTTGCCGGCGTGCAGGGCCGCAGTGCGGGCGACGTGGGCGACGACGTGCAGAAGCTCATCAAGGAAACCAACCTGCCCCCCCCGGCTAGAGCTTCGACGTGGGCGGCCAGATGCAGCAGCAGGCCGAGGCCTTCAACGGCCTGCTGGCGGCCATGGCGCTGGCCGTGATCTTCATCTACATCGTGCTGGCCAGCCAGTTTGGCACCTTCTTGCAGCCGCTGGCCATCATGGCCAGTCTGCCGCTGGCGTTGATCGGCGTCATGCTGGCGCTGCTGCTATGGCGCAGCACGCTCAACATCTTCAGCATGATCGGCCTCGTGATGCTGATGGGCCTGGTGACCAAAAATGCCATTTTGCTGGTGGACTTTGCCAACCACGCGCGCAAGGGCGGCGCCGGCATGACCGACGCGTTGCTGCAGGCGGGGCTGATCCGCATGCGGCCGATCATCATGACGACGATGGCCATGGTCTTCGGTATGCTGCCGCTGGCCTTCAACGAAGGCGGCGAACTGCAGGCCCCGATGGGCCGCGCGATCATCGGCGGCATCCTCACCAGCACGCTGCTCACGCTGGTGGTGGTGCCGGTGCTGTACAGCTACCTCGCGCGCGACCGCAAGAAACCCGCGGTGGTCCTGGGCGGCAATGCGGCCGGGCCGCTGCCGATGCCGGCGGACCGGGACTGAACAGGCTCAGCCGCGCTGCTGGCGCGGAGAATCAAAGCCTGACTTCTGCTGACGTCATCGCGATTCGAGCGGTGCCAGCACGCCAAGGCGTCGCCAGTTTCAGCATCACCTGCCCTGCAGCGGTTCATTCAGGCGCTCGTCAAGCCGCTGGATTGCCCTGACCCGGCCACCGGCTGTCCCACATCGCCTGGATCTCGCGCCGTGAAGCCGTGGCGCGCAAAAACTGATCCCGTTCTTCATGGCTTGCAAAAACCGCGGCTTGGGCCATCAGGCCGCGGCGGGCTGCGTCCAAGGTGGCGGCTGCCCGCGGGTCTTCATGCAGGGTCAGAACGCGGGTGCAGGCGATGGCCGCTTCGGCTTCGTCGCTGTGCCAGCCGCCGCGGCCGGCCACGGCAGCCAGCACGGCTTCAACGCCCGCCATCGCGGCCGCGCGGTCACCGGATCTCTGCAAGGCATACGCCACGCCGGCTTCGTAGGACAGCGACTCTGCAGGTTCGCCACTGGCCGCCAGGCCGGCCTGAGCCAGGCGGCCGTAGTCGATGGCCTGCTGCCACAAGCCCAGACGGCAGCTGGCTTCGAAGACGTTGCCGCTTCCGGTGGCCTGGATGTAGCGGTCGCCATCCATGCGTGCCATACGGACACCGTCTTGGGCGTGATCCAGCGCCGCCTGCGGCTCGTTCAGCTCGATCAGCACTCCCGCCAGGTTGCAGCGGCCCTGGGCACCGATCTGCTGATGCCCGATGGCGTCGCACAACTGCAGCAGCTGCAAGAGCTGATCGCGCGCGGCCACCAGCTGCCCGCGGTACTGGGCCACCAGCGACAGGTTGAGCATGGCGATGGCTGAACCGTAGCGGCTGCCGATGCGTTGGTACACGGCCAGTGCCTCCTGGCCGGTGTCGGTGGCCTGCGGCAGGCGGCGTTCGGCCATGTAGCCCACGCTCAGGTTGTTCAGGACCGACGCTTCGGTGTAGGCGTCCCCGCAGTCGCGCGCCAGTGCCAGTGCGGTGTGTGCATGGGCCCGGGCTTCGTCGTGTCGGCCCTGGCGGCCCAGCGCCATGATCATGATGTTGTGGGCCCGGGCCGCTTCCGGCGGAGCCCGCCCAGCGGCTTCGGCCAGGCGCCTTTTGCCCAGCAGGTGGGCCTCTTCGTAGTCGCCGTTCTGGCAGAGTCGATGCATGCGAGTTTGCGCCGCGATGAGCCGCATCACCGCGTCGTCCTGCACTTCGGCCAGCGCTTCCAGTGCCGCCACGGCTGTTTCGTGTTCTTGCACATCGCCCAGGCGCGCCCACACGCTGGCGCGCACCCGCAGCAGCGCCAGCTGGCGCTGCGGGTGTTTGTCCGTGTCAAGCGCCAGCGCACGGTCTGCATGGGCCAGTGCAGCGCGGTCGGCATGGCGCTTAGCAGCTTCTTGGGCGGCCAGCGCCCAGTGTTCTGCGGCGCGGTCCAGGATGCCCGCGCGCTCGAAGTGTTCGGCGATCAGGCCGGCAAATTCCGCACCGCGCCCGCTGCTGCGCGCCTCCAGCCACAGGGCCGCCCGTTCGTGCTGCTCGCGCTTGTCGCGCTTGAGCACGGTGCCGTAGGTCACCTCGTGCAGCAGGTGGTGGCAAAAGGCAAATTCCTGCGTGTCGCTGAACGCACTTTGCTCATGCGGCAAGGCCAGCGCACGTTGACACAGCGCCTGCAGTTCGCTGGGCGCACGGGCGTCCAGCGAAGCCAGCGCATCGCCCCAGAACACGGCGCCCACCACGCTGGCCAGCTGCAGCGCACGCCGCTGCGGTACCACCAGTGCATCCAGCCGCGCCTGCAGCACGCCGACCAGTGTGTGGGGCACCTGCAGGTTCTGCAGGCCTTGCGCCACCAGCTGCCAAGGTGTGGTGGACGTGACCAGCACACCTTGATCCACCAGCATCTGCAGCAGGGCCTCCATGTAAAACGGGTTGCCCTCGGTGCGGTCTATCAGCAGTTGACGCAGCAGTTGCGCGTCTGGATCCTGCCCCAACTTCTGCAACAGCGAGTGCGCCAAGGTCTGGCGGTCATGCGTGCCCAGAGCCAGCAGTTCCAGCAGGCGGTGCGCAGGCCATGCATGGCCCCAACCGGGCCTGCGTTCCAGCAGTTCCGGGCGTGCGGCACACAGCAGCAACAGGGGCAGGTCGCGGCCGGCGCTGACCAGGTGTTGCATGGCGTCCAGCGATCCGTCGTCGGCCCAGTGCAGGTCGTCCAGTATCAGCACCAGAACAGCAGACGGCTGCAGACGGGTGCTCATCAAGCGCAGGTATTCGACCCAGGCATGGAAGGCACGTGCGCGCAGTTGTTTGCCGTCTTGCAGGATACCGGCGATGTAAGGGCTGGCGCTGAAATCCAGACCGATCAGCTGGCCCAGCAGCGCGGTCTGCTCTTCTGCACGGTCGCCAAACAGCATTGCAAGGCCGCTGGCCAGCTTGCCTTGCGCCACCGTCAGAGCATCGCTGTCCTGCACATCAAAGCGCCGGAACAACAGGTCGCGGATCACGGCGTAGGGCTGGTGGATGCCCTGCGCGTGCGCGCGCGCAGGCAGCACAAGGGTAGACGGGTCGGCAGCCATGCGCAGGGACTCGAACTCGGCCATCAGCCGGCTCTTGCCCAAGCCGGCTTCACCTACCAGCGTGACACCTTGCTGCTGCCGCCCCAGCTGCACTGCAGACCACGCGGCGTGCATCTG
>Ga0335394_10004018_pt1 | contig 16746 bp, 20 predicted proteins | sample MAT03_FD_205741 | JGI IMG/M metagenome (GOLD analysis project Ga0335394, IMG submission 205741) | Freshwater microbial communities from Lake Fryxell liftoff mats and glacier meltwater in Antarctica - MAT-03 (spades assembly) (version 2) ... | reverse complement strand
GGACTCTCGTTTTCCATGCGTGTACATTTGTTCGATCCCCAGCTTTCGGGAACCGGCGGACATTACCTGAACCACGACGCACAGTTGGTCCGTGAGCTCCACCGTCGCGGCGTGGATGTTTCGCTCTACGGACGCATCGGGGCGAAGGTCACGGTCGAAGGGCTCGTGCCGACACCGGTTTTTCGAAACGACATCTTTCTGGAGGCGGCGCACGACCCCGCGGTCTGGGCGATGGAGAATTTCCACGCGATCAACGACGCCTTTCTCGCCGATTTGAGCGCACTTCCGACGGAGACGTTTTCCGGCGAGGACCTGATTTACCTGCCTAATCTCCTGCAGAACCAGCTGCACGGAGTGGCGCGATGGTTGCGCGGATTGCCGTCCGATCGGCGTCCTGCGGTGGCCGTGATGCTGCGCTACCTCAATCACGCGATGGACTATGTGCAGACGCGGGCGAACAAGGAGTTGATCGCCTTGTACTATCGGTTTGCCGCGCGCGCGTTGCAGGCGGTGCAACCGCGGGCGCTACTCTGCGCGGATACGCGCGAATTGGCGGCGGCCTATCGTCAAATCACCGGACTGCCCGTGCTCGAATTGCCCAATCCGATGGACGTCGCCCCGCTGCTCGCGGGAGCGCCCGAACGCGTTCGCGGGAGCGCTGCGTCGCCTTTGATCGTGTATCAGGGACACACCAGCCCGCTGCGCGGCTTTCACTTTTTGCCGGATATGATCGACCGGTGCTCGAAATTGTCTCCGCGACCGCGCTTTGCGATTCAGGTTCAGAATCGCGAAGGGGCGGCAACCGCAGGCCTTGGCGCAACGCTGACGCGTCTCGATCGAATTGCCGCCACTCCGGGCTCGGGCGTTCGTCTCGTCGAGGGTGCCCTTTCGTCCGAGGACTACTACGGTTTGCTGAGCCAGGCCGATATCGTGCTTCTGCCCTATGCGCCCACCTTCTACGGGGTGGGATCGTCGGGCGTTTTCACGGAGTCCGCCTCCGTCGGCAAGGTGGTGGTGGTTTCGCCGAACACGGTTCCAGCGCGCCAAGGCGCGGAGTACGGGCTCGGTGTGGTCACCGCGACCAAATGGGATCCCGCCTCCATGACCGAAGCGGTGGCCCTTGCGTTGCGGACCTTGCCCGCTCTTCGGGACAAGGCCGCCGCAGGCGCTCCACGATTTCGCGCCGAGCAATGCGCAGCGGTCTTGTGGGACAAAGTCTTCGCGGCGCTTCCGTCGCCGGTGGCGGCCCCGGTCGCCGCTTAATCGTTCGCTTCCCAAGTCTTAGGCGGCCTCCGCGTCGCTACCGCAGACGACGCGTCGGGCAAAGCCGTAGTGCAGAAGGCGTCGATCAATCTCGGCTACACCCAAGTGCTTCCAGCCATTTCGGGCCGGATCGGTCGCTCGGAAGTCACCGAGGGCGCTTACACTCAAGCCGGGCAGGCCACGCTTCTTGCGGCAGCACAACAAATCGACCGGCTTTAGGTCGACGTCCATCAAGCGAGCACCGAGATCCTTCGGTTGAGCAGGGACGTGCAGGCGGCACCTTGAAGTCCGCCGAAATGGGTCAGCCAGAATGCGATCGATACCGGCGTGATAGGCGGCATGCCGAGCGCGACCTTCCTTGCGGTCTTTCTGGCCCCGTTGTTTTTTTGGCGGTGCTCAGGCTGGTCAAAGTGAAGCCGAAGCCATCCCACAAAGACGAGTCGAGTCGCAGTCGTTCTTGCAGCGAGCAGGATGCCCGCTTCCACTGCAGGTCGTATGATCCTCCCCTCGTTCGCACCTGTTTTTTTGCGCAGTGTTCTTCTGACTTTCGGTCTTGCCGTCGGTGTCCATGCCGCCGCTTCCCAGCCTTCGGTGCTCGGTCAGTGGGCTTTGACGCTTCCCGACGGGAAAGCGGGCTGGCTCGAGCTGGAAAAAAAGGGGGGCTGGTACGATGGCTCGATTCTGTGGGGCGGCGGAAGTGTGCTCCCCGTTTCGAGTGTGGTCGTCGCCGACGGCGTCGCCACCCTCACCCGGGTCCGCGACGTCCAGCGGAAAGACGCTTCCGGAAAAGTCATCCGGACGCAGCAAATCACCGAGACGCTGACGGCTCGGGCGGAAGGCGATACCCTTCGTTTGACCCGGGTCATTCCACGCGCAAGCTCGGATGGATTCGAGCGCGCCGAATTTACCGGGAAACGCATCCCCGCGCTTCCCGCGAAGCCAATCTTATCGAAAGTGAAGTACGGTGCACCCATTAACTTGTTCAATGGACAAGATCTCACCGGCTGGAGCTTGAAGGAGAAGGACGCCGAAAACGGTTGGAGGATCGAGAATGGCACCCTCGCCAATCGGCCGGCACCCCATGTCGAGGGTCAGCCCCGGCGGCGCTTCGCGAATCTTCGCACGGACCGGGAGTTCGAGGACTTCAATCTGCGGCTCGAGGTCAACGTCCCGGCGGGCAGCAACAGCGGAGTCTATTTGCGCGGCATCTATGAGGTCCAAGTCTTCGATTCGTACCAAAAACCGCTCGATTCCCTCAATATGGGCGCGATCTATAGCCGGATCGTGCCTTCGGTCGCCGCGGAAAAGCCGGCCGGCGAATGGCAGAGCTTGGACGTCACCTTGATCGACCGTCATGTTACCGTCGTGTTAAATGAAAAGACCATCATCGACAATCGACCCGTCGCCGGAGTGACCGGCGGAGCGATGTGGTCCGATCAATTCCGTCCGGGCCCGATCTACCTTCAGGGCGATCACGGGGCCGTTTCCTACCGTAATTTTGTCCTGCGCCCCGTTGTCAAGTAACGCCGTACGCATGGCGACCGCCCCTACGATGGCACAGCGCCAGGCGGCTGCGTTGCCGCCCGATCGCTTGCCGGTGATGTATCAATCGTGGCGGCATCTGCTTTTCCTCCACTGGGCGTGGGACCCTGCCGAGATCCAGCGCAGTCTGCCGGAGGGGCTCTACGTGGACACCTTCGACGGTTCCGCATGGCTCGGGGTCGTTCCGTTCTGGATGGATGCGATTCGGCCACGGTGGTGTCCGGCGGTGCCCGGTCTCTCCTGGTTCCTCGAACTCAATTTACGAACGTACGTTCACACCGCGGATGGCACTCCGGGGGTCTGGTTCTATTCGTTGGATTGCAATCGGTCGGTCGCGGTCTGGGCCGCTCGAACGTTCTTCTCTCTGCCGTATGTGCACGCGACCCAATCGGGAGTGCGACCGCAGGGCGAAACCGGCTCGACCGAGTTTCGTTCGAAGCGGCGGGGCCCGTCCTTGCCAAATGCGTTCACGTACGGTGCGAAGACCGGTGCTGTGGCCGGACCCGCTCTGGCGGGGACGTTGGAGTACTTTCTGGTGGAACGCTACCGGCTGTTTTCGTGGAGGAAGCGCGAAAGGCGTTTGTTCGAGGGCCAGGTTTCACACACGCCGTACGTTATCTCACCCGCGCGGGTGCTCCGCGCCGACTGTTCTCTCTTCGAGGAGAATGGTTGGGTTGCCCCGAAACGTGGAGCGGACCACGCCGTCGTTTCCTCAGGCGTCGATGTCTCGATCTACGCGCTCCGCTGAAATCTTCTCCCAAAACGGGAATGGCGCGATCCGGAGTCCGGGGCTGGGCACGGCGTCGTTGGCGTCGCGATGGTGTGACGCCATGGAAACGTGCGAACGCTGCAGCGATCGGAGGCCCCGGGGCTATTTCGCCCAGGCGTCTTTCAGCGAGAGCGTCCGGTTGAAAACGGGCTTGCCCGGTGTGCTGTTTTTGGTGTCGGGGGTGAAATAGCCTAGCCGCTCGAACTGGAACGACGTCCCGACAGTCGCGTCTTTCAAGGACATCTCGAGTTTGGCGGTAACCGTTTCCAGCGACTTGGGATTCAAGACCTTGAGGAAATCGTCCTCGCGGATCGGTTCGGGAACGGTGAAGAGGCGATCGTAAAGCCGCACCTCCGCATCGATGCACCGTTCGGCGCTGACCCAGTGGATCGTGCCCTTGACCTTGCGGTCCGCATTGGGTCCACCCGAACGGGTCGACAGGTCGGCCGTGCAGCGCAGTTCCACGATGGCGCCGGCGGCATCCTTGACGATCTCGTCGAGCTTGACGATGCACGCATATTTGAGCCGCACCTCGCCGCCGGGCTTGAGGCGGAAGTATTTGGCTGGCGGTACCTCGGCGAAGTCGTCGGACTCGATGAAGACCTCGCGGGTGAGTGCCACCGCGCGTTTGGTGGGCGTTTCGGATTGCGGGTTGTTGACCGCCTCGCAGGCAATCGCTTCGCCCGGGGCGAGATTGGTCAGAAGGAGTTTGATCGGCTTAAGCACGCCGAGCCGGCGCTCGGCCGTGACATTGAGCTCTTCGCGCACCGCGTGTTCGAACAGCGCGATATCCGTCACGCTGCCGTACTTGGTCACACCGACCCCGATCACGAACTTCCGCAAAGCCGCCGCAGGGACACCGCGACGACGCAGTGCGGACAGGGTGGGCATGCGCGGATCGTCCCAGCCCTCCACGACCTTTTCGTTGACGAGCTGAAGCAGCTTGCGCTTGGAAACCAGCGTGTACCCGGGAACCAGCTTCGCGAATTCGTACTGGTGGGGAAGCGGGCGGGAGAGATCGAGGCTGCCGAGAATCCACTCGTAGAGTGGACGGTGATCGACGAATTCCAGGGTGCAGATGCTATGGGTGATCCCTTCGAGGTAATCGCTCAGGCAATGCGCGTAGTCGTAGAGTGGATAAATGCGCCAGGCGTTGCCCGTGTGATGGTGGGCGATATGGCGGATGCGGTAGAGCAGGGGATCGCGCAGCCAGACATTGGGCGAGGCCATGTCGATTTTCGCGCGCAGGGAACGTGCGCCGTCCGGGAATTCGCCGGCACGCATGCGTTCGAAAAGAGCAAGATTCTCCTCGATCGAGCGGTTTCGCCAAGGCGAGTCCCGACCTGCGCGATCGGGCGCACCGCGATATTCGTCGGTTTCCTTCGGCGACAAATCGCAGACATAGGCGTGGCCCCTTTCGATCAGCCTCAGAGCGTAGTCATAGAGCGCGTCGAAATAGTCGCTGGCAAAGAACGGTTCGGAATCCGGAGTCCCCGGTGCGACGGCCGACTGGTGCCGATCGTCGCGTCCCGACACGGTGTCCGCAGCCGGCTTGGCGCCCTTGGCCTTGAATCCGAGACAGTGGTCCGCCCAGCCTTCGATCAACCAACGGACATCGGTAATGATGGATTCGACGTATTCGAGGTCCTCTTTCGCCGGGTTGGTATCGTCGAAGCGCAGGTTGCACCGTCCGTTTTGCTCCCGTGCAATCCCAAAGTTCAGGCAAATGGATTTCGCATGCCCGATATGCAAATAGCCGTTGGGCTCCGGGGGAAAGCGAGTGACGATTTTCGAGTATCGAGCGGCAGCGACGTCCGCCGCGACGATGTCGCGAATAAAGTCGGTCGGTTCGGATGCAGGCGCGTGTGTTTCGGCAGACATGGCTGAAGAAACAAAAGTCATCTGCGACCCTAAGGCAATGGCCCAAACTCACCTGCCAACGGCAGCGTTCGAACCCTGAGCCGACATGACGGGTTATGTACCGCCCGCTCCTCGCATCCCGCTCGCGTACGCGGCATCCACGGCAATCGATTGTCAAGTAGGCGGTTCGCGTCTCAAGATCGATTTCAAGATGCTACAAAAAATTGAGTTATGAATCTTTGAACGAGTGTTTATGTTGGTCGAAAACGCCTTCCTGAATGCAGATCTTTCGCGGTCGTCCCGATCGCGTGGAGTGCAGGCCACGGTCATTCTGGAGAACTTTAGAACGAGATAAATTCGCCAAACGTGGCGCCGAATCGATCGTCGGGCTTTGCAATCGTCCATTCGCCGTTGCGGCGACCGCTGTCGGTAAACTGCCAGCACCGCTTTGTCGCGATTGCCTCTCCCTACTGAAAATACCCCTCTGCCCGAATCGCGCCGGAATCGTCGTCGTCGGAGTCGCTGCCTGGCGTTTCGAGGCAGGAGTCGGAAAAGGCCGCTCGATGCTGAATCCAGCGAGCGACGCAAAGGCTGTCGGTGAGGGCCTCATGCAATGCCGAACCGAAATCGTAGGCCCGGCCGTCGAACCCCGCCTCCGCCACCGCTTGATCGATCGCCAGCATGACGGCGAACATTCGACCGCGGATGCTCGGGATATAGACGTCGATCTCTTCGCGACCGAGGTCGACATTGCTGCGGCAAGCGGCGGCATTGTCGCTGTGATGCGATCGGCACGCTTCCGGCCGCGCCTCGTAAATGGAACATCTCCCCTCGCGAAGCAGCACGCAGGGCGTTTTAAGAGCGGTTCTTTCCGGATTGGAGCGACCGAAAAAAGCCGCCCGATGAGCCGCTCCTCGTACGATCGCCGCATCGAAGTCCGTCGGCGAGTAGTGCGTCTGCACGTAGTGGGCCGCAATCAGGACTTCGTGTGCCTGCACTCCCACCGGAACGTGACAGCATGCGTCGCAACCCGCTCGACAAGCGACCGTTTCGCGAGCGGCTTGTGGGGCCGACGCAAACGCGCGATCGAAGCCCTTGTGCGCGATCGAAAGAACCGAGAGGAGATCCGCCGGGTTGCGCGTTTTGCGCAATCGATTCAATACCGATGCGCCGGTTTTCTCGAACAGGGCATCTTCTTCGGGCGAGAATTGGGCACACATCGAGTTTTCGACGTTATCCCAGATGGGCGGACATCACAAGGCTCGGCGCGCTAGCCCGATTCTGTGCGGAAGATCGCACCCCGCCGAAAGGATCTCCTTTACCTGCCCGAACGTCTCGCCCGCCGATGCCTCGTCCGTCCGTTTCTTCGCCACCGTGAAACGTCCTATCTTCCACTCCCGTCCGTGGGCGGGCCGCCCGCGTTGCGCCATGGCCGTTCTTATTTTTATGTCGTTCGCGCTCGCGGCCGCGGCGCGGCCGCGGCTCGCGGTGCTCACGGATATCGGGGGCGATCCCGCGATCGGCAATCGCTCGTGCGGCCGATGGTTTATGCCAACGAATTCGAGATCGAGGCACCGATCGCCAGCGCGGCCGGCATTCCCGGCTCCCTTGAAAGCGCGGCCGCGCGAACCGATCCGATCCGCACGATCGTGGCTGCCTCGGGAGAGGTGCGCCTACAGTCGGTGCAGCGTGCGGCGGTGGACGTGCCCACCGGGAGCTTGTATGTAACGTCGAATCGATGGGTCTCCCGCATCACGGTGATCGCTAACGACGAGAAGAAGCGCGATCCGGCACACCCGTCCTCCGCAGGCGAAAAGCACTATCGAGCTTATTGCGCCGCCTGTCCTGGACCCTCGCGAGCCGTCGTCGGAATGGTGCCGCCCTTGGTCGGACTCAAGTTTCGGATGACCGACCGGGGACGACGCAGGTGCGTGCGTTCGAGTTCCGCGCCGGCGGCGACTTTTACACGTTCATGCGGGGGCTAGACGGAAAGGGTGGGGAAGGCGAGAGCGACACCCCGGGTTGCTTCCTCGCAATCGTGCCGCACGAGCGGATCGTCTGTCCGCACCAGGACGAGGCGGATAGCGAAAAGTACAATGAGATGGGCTTCTTCGACGGTTGGGGCACCTGCATCTCGCAGCTGGAAGCGTTTGCAAAGCGGCTCTGACTCCGGGTCCCAAGGAAAGGCGCGGGTGCTCCCTCGGGTGTGCGGACGGCGTCTCAAACGACAAACTCCGTTCCATCGCGCAATGATCTGGGCGTTGGTTGTCCGTGCGCTAGGATGCGCCCGATGCACGACGCCTTGCCTCTTCGCTTCGAACGCTATGTCGCGCTCGGCGATAGTTCAACCGAGGGCATCGACGATCCCGATGCGGGGGGCGGTTATCGAGGTTGGTCGCAACGTCTCGCGGAGCGAATCGCCTCCTCGCAGGGAGGTTTGCTCTATGCCAACCTTGCGGTACGGGGATTGACCACGGCTCAAGTGCGCGAGCGTCAACTCGACGCGGCACTCGCCCTGCGTCCGGACCTCGCGACCGTGTTCTGCGGCACGAATGACGTAACGGGTGTGCGCTTCGACGCGGCTCGAGTCGCTGCCGACATCGAACACCTTCAGCGCGCCTTGGTCGGGATCGGTGCGACAGTGCTCGGTTTTACATTGCCGGACCTTTCGCCCGTCATGCCGCTTGCCCGATTGATTTCGCCCCGCATCGCCGCGCTGAATCGTGCGCTCGCGAGCGCTTCGCGGAGCACCGGAGCGATCCTCGTGGATTTCGCGGCGCATGCGGTGGCCACCGATGCCAGGCTGTGGAGCGAGGACCGGATCCACGCCAATTCTGCCGGACACGCCCGCATTGCCGAAGCGTTGGCGCAGGCGCTGCAGCTTCCGGGAAGCGGCGACGCGTGGATGCACGCCCTCCCGACCCTGCGGGCGCAGACCCGCCGTGAATGGTGGGCTGCCGAGTTGCATTGGGCGGGCCGCCACCTGGTGCCTTGGATGTGGCGTGGAACGATCGGCCGTTCGTCGTCTCAAGGACGGGGCCCGAAACGGCCCGCATTGGGTCCGCTTTGATCGGTCCGAAAGCGTTACTCGCCTCGAAGAAACCCGTATTGCGAAAAGATTGCCCAAGCCTCGGAGGAGGAGAGGTGAGCGGCAAACCGTTCGGCGGCCTTTTGGCGTTTCGACGCTTCGAGTATGGCGAGCGGGTAGGAAATTCTTGGGCCCGTTGCCACCGGCACGACATACGCAATCCTCACCTTTTTCGAACCGAAAACGTCGGTCACATAGACGATCCCCGCCTCGGCGTTGCCGTTCTCGACGACCGCCAGAGCTGCACGCACATTCTCGGTGGGGATCACTTTGGCCGACACCTTCTCCCAAAGTCCGGCCTGTTGGAGGAACGCTTTAGCATAGACGCCCGCCGGGACGGTTTGGGTTTCCCCCAGGGCCAGACGGCGAACCCAAGTGGAGGCGAGATCCGTGGGCGATTCGATTTTCACGCGGCTCTCGGTTGGAACGACAATTGCCAGCGAGTTGGAGAGGAGCGTTCGGCGTGTGCCCGAGGCAATCAGTCCGCCCTTAACGAGGTCGTCCATTTTGGCTTCGTCGGCCGAGAAAAATAAGTCGGCTGGAGCCCCCTCCTTGATCTGGCGTGCCAATAGACTGGAAGCCCCAAAGTTAAAGTGGAGGGTGTCGCCGGAAGCGGTTTCGTAACTACGGCCGATTTCAGTCAAAGCATCGGAAAGACTCGCGGCGGCAAAGACCGTCAGAGTGTCGGCTTTGCCGGCAGCCCAAGCCGCTAAAGACAGCGCGACGGCGTAAACCCAGCGGAGGCAGGAGGTCGATTTTTGAGCAGTCATGAACGGTGTCGGGAAGCCGAGTCTGAGCTGTACCGGGAAAACGGGTCAAACGGAGTTTCTTCGGCGAAATCGAAACCAAGGCGACAATCCACCGGAGGGCATTGGCAGGATCCTCGGTCGTCGCGCGGGTGATTGCCCCGATGGCGGAATTTCCTGCCTGGAGTACAATAAGAGCATGAAAACGATCACACTGGACGAGCGAACCGCGGATGTCGAAACCCCTCACGATTTCAAGCACGAGCTCGCTGTGCTTGCACCGATCCTGGGTCGATGGCGCGTTGAAGGAACGAACAAGTCGTCGATCGCCCACTCCGCCGACGCACCTGTCACGGGCAAGGAGATCCATGAGCGGATGCCAGGGGAATTCTTCATTCATTCCTGCTGGAGCCACCGGTTCGAAGACGGACGTCACGATGGTGTATCTATATTTGGATACGATCCTGTCGACGGAAGCTTGTACGCTCGGAATTTCGACAACCTTGGCTATGCCCGACGCTACGAACTCTCGGTCGACGGGCGGCGATGGACGTATTCCGGCGAGGCGGAACGCGCCATCCAAGACTTCGGCCCGGACGGGAAACGGTTTCGGATCAGATGGGAACGTCTCGTAGACGGAAAATGGCTGTCCCTCCGCGAGCTGGTGGGTCACCGGATAGGCTAAATTCGGTCCGCGCACCGGGACACGATGGGAATCGCGGCAGGATCCTCGAACGGTCGTACCCGCCAAAACGCAGCACTCCCCCATTGACGCGGAAGGCGGGAGGCCGACTGCGTGGTTCCCGTCCGTTTATCCCACGGAAACGAAACGCCTGGAATTGCAGCACGATGCCGGCGGATCGGTGAACATAAGTGCCCAGAGGCCGTCGCCGGTCACGTCGATTTCGATGGTTGGATCCGTTGGCTGTGTTGACGAAAGTCACGGAGGCTTTGTCGACCGAAAGCACGCCCGCCGGGATGGCGGCCTCGGTCCGAACCTGGTCGAAGAGTGCACGATCGCCCACCGGAGCGAGCCGCAAACCGATCGGTGAGATGGCGTACGGTTCCCGTGTGACGCCCGGGCATTCGGTCGACGGGGATAACGCGTACCTCGCCTTGCGCACCGATCGCGTAGGGTCCTATGAACAGCTGTTGCGATTCGCGGTGAATCAAACGGTTGGCGGGGGTGCCGCCGATACTTTCGGTTTGTATCGTGAGATCGAGCGCAGGAGAGATTTCGTAAAGAGCAAGACAACAATGGGACGTGGTATGCCTACGACGATTCCGTCTTGGTCGCCTGCGTCGTGGTTAAGACCTCGGCGACGCTCGCCTCGATTTTTCCGGTCTATGTGAATAAAAACAACCAAGGCGGTGTCTTGAAAATCGGTGCCGACACGAAGACCAAAAGGTTCGTTCAGGACGAGATGCTGCTGAAGAACGTCGATCTTTGACGCCCAGCAGCCAGTGGAAGCGTCGATCGTTTGCTTGACTGCCGCGACCGGATTCCGGGAACTCACTCCGTCATGCAGAACGTCGCCTACCCGAATATTGCCGCAACGGTCGGCCATACCCCGCTGATCAAACTGAATCGGATCGCCGCTGGCCTGCCGGCGACGATATATCTCAAGGCGGAATTCTTCAATCCGCTGGCGAGCGTCAAAGACCGCATTGGGCTGGCAATGATCGAAGCGGCCGAGCGCGAAGGCAAGATCGTCGCGGACACGGTGGTGGTGGAACCCACGTCGGGGAACACCGGGATCGCGCTTGCTTTCGTCTGTGCTTCGCGAGGCTACAAATTGATGTTGACGATGCCCGAAACGATGTCGATCGAACGCCGTGTGCTTTTGCGCATGCTGGGCGCCGAAATCGTTCTGACTCCCGGTGCGGAAGGAATGCCAGGGGCGATTCGTAAGGCGCACGAGTTGGTCGCCGCCCACGGTTCGCGGGGGTTTATGCCACAACAATTCGAGAATCCCGCGAACCCCGAAATTCATCGTCGCACCACCGCCGAGGAAATCTGGGCCGCGACCGAGGGGAAGATCGACGCCTTCGTCTCGGGTGTCGGCACCGGTGGCACCATCACCGGGGTGGCGGAAACGATAAAGGCGCGCCGCGCGATGAAGGCGTTTGCCGTCGAGCCGGCCGCCTCGCCCGTGCTTTCGGGGGGCAAACCGGGCCGGCATCGAATCCAAGGCATCGGTGCCGGGTTCATCCCCAAGAACTGTAACACCGCCATCATCGACGAAGTGATTCAGGTGACCGATGACGATGCTTTCGAGACCGCTCGGCAGCTTGCGACGACGGACGGGATTCTGGGCGGGATTTCGACGGGTGCGAACGTCTGGGCGGCTTTGCAGCTGGCGAAGCGTGCGGAATTTGCGGGCAAGATCATTGTCACGGTCGGCTGCAGTTTCGGAGAACGCTATCTTTCGACTGCACTGGCAGAAAAGGCCCGGCAGGAAGTTTCGGTTTAGGGGAATTCTCGGAGACCGTCGGGAGGGCCGGCACCCGGATTCGGGAAGCAACGCGACCTCGCGTGGGGGTCGCGCCGATGAAATTCGCGGTATCGCCCTGCTGGACGTGCGCGGTCCCGGTGTCGATAGGTGGGCATGAGGTGGCGATTTGCTTTTTTGCGTCTGTGCTTGGGTCTGTGGGCGGGCTTGCCGTACGCAGGCGTGCGTGCCGCGGAAGCGCCACCGTTCACGGCGGGAATCGAAACCGCGCTCGTGGACGCCCACCTCCTCGCGAGCGAATACGCCGGAGCGCAGGTGGTGCGGGTCGTCGGCGATTCGATGGTGCCGTTTTTCCGTGACGGTGCGATCTTGGTCGTGAGGCCAACGGCGGTCGAGTCGCTTCGTCCGGGCGCAGTGGTGGTTTACGTGAACCGTTTTGGCGAGACGATCGCGCATCGTGTGCTGAAGGCGGTCGGAACGGGTTGGCAAGTGAGGGGATATCACAATCGAGCGCCGGATAGTACGATCGTGAATGCCGAAAACGTGCGCGGAGTGGTCTACGCGACCTTCTTCGCCCACCGCACCGGGGAGCCGACGGATCCCGTGCGCCTGGCGACGCTGCTGCTTTCGACTCCGGTCGTGCTCGCAGCGCCGGCGCGCTAGTGTGCCCGGATTTTCGTTACGATGAAAGGCCACGGTCCCCTAGACTGTCTCGCAACCCGGAGAAAGCTCGGACGTTAGAGTTTGGAGTCCGGACTTTAGTCCGTCCGAAGAAATCACGATCGGGTTTCGGACGGCTACTGGGCAGCCTCTCGTTTCGTTCGACCGAGCCACGAAAAACAGGCTTTCCATGCCTGCGTTCTGGCGATTCAGTAAGCGTTTATGCAGAAGACCCTGATTATCCTGAAGCCCGATTGCATGCAGCAAAAGCACGTTGGAAGTGTGCTTGGCCGATTTGAGCAGGCTGGCTTCGAATTGATCGGCACAAAGATGATCCGGCTCACGCCGGCAGTTCTACGCGAACACTACGCGCATGTCGCCTCAAAGCCCTTTTACCCTGAAATCGAACGCTTTATGAGCTCTCTGCCCGTGATTGTGGTGGCACTTAAAGGCGACGATGTGGTCGCGAAGGTCCGCGATTTACTGGGGCCTACGGACTCGAAGAAAGCGCCGAAAGGCACGATCCGCGGCGATTTCGGCACCGATATGATGACCAATGTCGTCCATGCATCGGATAGCGACGAAAACGCCAAAATCGAACTCGGCCGCTTTTTTAAGTCAGACGAGCTCTTTGGTTAAACGGGACGAAGGAGCCGATGGGACTTCTTTGGGAAGCGTTGGGCTGAGTCCGGCTCCAAGCGGAGCGGACTCGAGCTCTCACTTCGTTCCTTAAAGCATGGGCCGGTGGGGTTCGACCTCCGCCTCATAGTCGACACCGGGCAGTCCGAAGCCGAAGAGTCGGAGAAATTCCGCCCGGTATCCTGCAATATCCGTGAACTGGCCGAGATTCTCGGTCGTGACCTGAGGCCAGATGCGCGCCACCTCCGCTTGGACGTTCGGCTTCATCTCCAAGTCATCGATGCGCACACGGCCCAGATCGTCGAATTGCAAGCCGGTGCCGCCATAGAGTTGCGTGGCTAAAAGGCGATAAATCTGCTCGATACATCCCTCGTGGGTCCCCTGCGCCTTCATGATTCTGTACAAGATGGAAATGTACAACGGCACCACGGGGATGGCCGAACTTGCCTGTGTGACAAGCGCCTTATTGACGGAAATAAACGCCCGGCCGTAACCGTGCGCCTTCAACGCAGCGTCGATTTTTTTACCGGCCCGCTCCAAATCGTTCTTCGCGATACCGATGGTACCGTTTTTGTAGATCGGCCAGGTCACTTCGGGTCCGATGTAGCTGAAGGCGACGGAGGTCGCTCCGGGTTTTATCAGGTTGGCCGCGAGCAGAGCTTCGATCCATAATTCCCAATCCTCTCCGCCCATGACGGCCACGGTGTCCGCCACTTCCGCGTCCGAAGCGGGTTCGATCGTGATCGTACTGACGACCCCTTTGTCGGTATCGACCGTTTTATTGGAGTAGGCCTGACCGATGGGCTTGAGCGTCGATTTGTGGACGACGCCGGTTTTTGGATGGGTGCGACGGGGCGAAGCTAGCGAGTAGACAATCAAATCGATGAGGCCCATTTCGCGTTTTAGGGCCTCGATCGTTTGCCGTTTGATCTCCTCGGAAAAAGCGTCTCCGTTGATGTTGATCGCTTTCAAACCCGCCGCGCGCGCCGCTTCGGTCACGGCGAGCGTGTTATACCATCCGGGAGTGGCCGGGCGGCCTTCTTCGGACGGGCGTTCGAAAAAGACCCCCGCGGTATTGGCATCCGAACCGAATGCGCAGGCGATCCTCGACGCCAGCCCGTATCCGGTGGAGGCCCCGATGACCAAAACGTTCTTTGGACCCTTCGAGAGCGTTCCCTTCGACTTCACGTAGTCGATTTGTTCCTGCACATGCGCCGCGCATCCCGTGGGATGAGACGTGATGCAGACAAAGCCGCGAACTTTGGGCTTAATAACCATGGTGTTTTCAGATTTTCGGGTGAGGGAGGAAGCGCAAGACCCGAAAGCTCGCGCCGGGTGGGGAGAGGGGCGTTGGCACGTTTTTCCTAAACCTTCGACTACGCAGGTAAACGACAGGGCGAACCACTCTCGGCGCGGAATTCTCCGCGTGGGGAGAGCAACCGTCGGTCAGACGAGTCTCATGCACTATTGGCTGATGAGGATCATCTGCCCCTCGCCAGCTGCCGCCGCGCCGCCTTTGCGTTCCCGCGTGACGGCAAACTTGGTAGCCTGCGCCACAGGCTGGCGCGGCCGGAACGTCGCCCGGCCGACGCCGGTCGCGGAGTCGACGGCAAAGACGCCGCCATCCACAGGTGCAGGGTATTGAGGATCGATCACCCACAACTGGTAGTCTTGGTTCGAGGCCAGCGCGGGAAGTTTATCCACCGTCAGAACACCTTCTTGAGTTAACGGATTCCAGATGGCAATCGCCGTGGCATCGGGCGAGTTGCCGAGCAACGAAGCCAGTCGGGAAATTTTGAAATTGGCGAGATCGTTCTTCCCTTGCAGCTCCGCCAGCTGCCGGGCCGTCTGGATGCGTTCGGTGGCGAGGTTTTGCTTGAGAGTACCCACCTCGGCCTGTGCCCGCTTAAATTCGTCGGTTTGCCGAATCGCGATCAGGCGTTCGGCTTCTAGTTGATTGCGAATAGTTTGGGCGGCGGCCTTCTCCATCTCAGCCATCGTCTGCGTCGCGGCTAGCTCATTGCGATTCACCGAATAGCGTTGTCCCGCCCAAAGCGCGGCGATGGCAAAAACCGCGGCAGCGGCCCAGCCAAGCCAGAGGAGAGGACTTGGACGAACGACGTTACTGGTCAACGCAACCGGCACGGGAGGTTGTGCCCGGCCAGCCCGATTCGCTACGGAAGCCATCACACGATTGCGTAGTTCGATCGACGGGGTGGGCGCATTTACGGTCAGCGCGAGCTGGGCGGACGCCTCGCGGAGAGCATCCACGAGTTTGCGAAGTTCCGCGTCGGCGGCGATCTCCCGTTCGAACGCGGAACGTTCCGCGCCCTCGATCAGGTCGAGGGCGTAGAGGGAAGCGAGTTCCTCGAGGCGTTCGTCTATCATGATCTCAGTTGCGGCGACAAAAGATCGCGCAATTTAAACAAGCCTCGGCGAATGCGTGCCTTGACCGTACCTAGCGGCTGCTGAAGGCGCTCGGCGATTTCCTGCTGGGTAAGCCCGCTGAAAAAAGCGAGCTCCAGCGCACTTTTCTGCTCCGCCGGCAGCGATGACACCGCTTCTCGCACGGTGACGGCCTTTTCCTTGATTTGCAAATCGTCCGAAGAGTTCCGATCGTCTGTGTGGTCTGCATTGTAACCGAGATCCCCTGGGGCCGATTCCGTGAGCAGTTCCTGGCGCCGCCGACGCTGGCGGATACGGTCGATCGACCGGTTCCGGGTGAGGGTGACTGCCCAGCCAAAGGCGGATCCTTTCGATTCGTGAAACTCGGACGCTTTCTCCCACAACACGATAAAGACATCGTGGACGATATCTTCAGCTTCCCGATTGTCGTTCAGAATGCGGGCGGCCGTCGCGTAAAGCGGACGGGAGAAACGGTCATACAACTGCCCGAAAGCCGCTTGATCTCCACTGGCAACCCGCTGCAGCAAACGTGCATCGTCGGTTTGTCGGGTTTGATCGGTAGTTTCGCCCATAGGTGGGGACACAAGTGAGAAGCGCCTTCTACTCTGTGCGCACGCGACGTGGCTTTGCACGCCAAAAAGGGGCGTCCAAGCGAGCTGCGGCGGAAACGTGAGTGTTGGCATCGTTCACACTACGCGCAGCGGAGGGCCAAAGATGCTCTCGCCCCACCGGGCAGGTCTGCGCAAATCGACTGGATTAGTTTTTCGCACGAGTTTAACCGTCGCCGATGAACTCTCGCCTCCTTGTCGGTGTTTTGGCGTACTTCCGCCGGAGCGACCCTGGGGGTGCCGCCGAACGGGCGACTTCGGGAAAACTTGTCACGGAGGATAAGCCTCTACGCATTCCCGGGATGCGAGTCTACCTCGAGAAGATTTCGCCGCTCGCCCACGTGGCTAAAATCGCCAAGCCGATGCTGATCGGCCAGGGCTTCAACGACCCGCGCGTGCCGGTCGGCGAGGCGGAACAGATTGTCTCCGCCTTGAAGGCGAACGGCGTCGCCCCGTGGTATTTTCTCGCGATGGACGAGGGCCACGGCTTCGCCAAAAAAGACAATGCGACGGCCTTTCAGAACGCGACGATGGCGTTCATCGAGAAGCAATTCTTCAAGCGCTGAGGTGCAGCGAAGGCGGAGGAGAGGACGCCCGACGCCCGTGTTCGTCAGCTCGTTTCGTAGTCGAGGTACGGACCGAGCCAGCGTTCGGCCTCGGCAAGGGATTGTCCTTTGCGTTTTGCGTAGTCGGCGACCTGGTCGCGAGCGAG
>Ga0335394_10004016_pt1 | contig 16750 bp, 9 predicted proteins | sample MAT03_FD_205741 | JGI IMG/M metagenome (GOLD analysis project Ga0335394, IMG submission 205741) | Freshwater microbial communities from Lake Fryxell liftoff mats and glacier meltwater in Antarctica - MAT-03 (spades assembly) (version 2) ... | reverse complement strand
GCCAGCGACATCGCTTTGACTGACGCAGGTGACATACGCTGGCCGACCATGCTCCATCGCCATGCCGTTGAGATGACAACGATCTTCCGCCGCCAGCTTCGTCAGGAATGGCGGCCGCCACAGCGGAGTGAAACGGTGCCGCTCGCTGGTCGTCGCCAGGCAGCCGAACAACGTGTTGACGAACACCACTTTGCCACCGGCATCGACCGCCACGTCATGAATGTCGAGATCGCCGGTGACGTAGCCCACCTGCGGCACATACACGCGATCGAATCCATTCGCCACTTGTCCCGGTTCCAGCGCGTTCTCGAAGCGCCAGAGCTGGTACAGCGACGTCATCCACAACGTCTGCCCGTCGTCCCACAGTCCAAGACAGCGGTTGAACGTCCGCTCGAACACCGACAACCGCCCGTCCGGTTGCAAGCCAATCAAAAACAGATTGCCCGTCTGATAGGTCGTGAAGGCCAGGCTCACTTTCAGCTCTTGCAGCCATGACGTGAACTGCCGTGAAGCAATGGCTTCGAAAAGTGGCTGATTGGTTGTGGGTTGTGTGCGAGACGTTTGAGTCGCCATGAGGGCAGGCTTTGCACCGGGGATGAAAAGGTGTGCAGGAACCAATAATACAGCGAGGCTTCACGGCTTCGCCGTTCGCCTCAGACCAATGGAGTGTATAGTGCGCGCGACCGACATTGAGTCTGGCGAGCGGAGTGGCGTGAGCTCTCCGGTACCCCGCATTTTTGTACCGGCAAGCTGACGCATGCCACTTACCAATTCTCTTACTCATGACCGCATGGCGTATAAATCGCATTTGCGCGGTCGGACATCGTGTCGAAGCGCAGTCGCGGCGTCCTGCCGCGGAAGTTTAACGCATTATGGCCAAAACCGGCGTGAGGGTTCACAGTGAATAATTAAGTCACCGGCAGTCGATCGGCCCCACTGGCCCTGTGCCAGTGGTCCGAAGGTTTGGGAACTAAAAGGGACCTGCAACTTCTTGTCACAGCCCCACTCGCCTCGTGCCATTGGACTGCGGGTTTGACAACTCTCGTTGAATGTAGATCCGCCGCCACCGTATAGTCGTCAAGCCCGCGCTCCGCCGACATGAAGCCGGCGGGGACTTAAGAATAAACAACGAATTTCACGGCTCCATCGACCTCGCGTCAGTGGTCCGCAGACTGGCTGGCTACTCGATCCGGAACGCTTTGCTAAATCATCGCCCCTCCCCCGTTTTTGCTCGCCTTTGGCGAGCAAAAACGGGGGAGGGGCCGTGGGTGTAGGGGCTTGTCGTGTAGCTGATCAGTCTTGCTTCCACCGGCACAGGGCCGGATGGAGAGCTTAAGTCCACGCCACCGGCATAAAGCCGGCTGGGGTGGCTGAAATACGAAAATTGACTCAACTGCAACATGTTTTCAAAAGTAAGCGTAGCAAATACAATGTTCCGGAGTCCTTTGCCTCGCCTGGAGTTGGTATGAATCATGGTGCCCGCATATTTGGACCTGTCAATAACCCCCGCAAAAAGTTCGTTGGCGAGAAGCGGTGGATCCTGCTTCAGCAGCAGCTGGAATTCAGTTCAATACGATGCCAGCGCCTCCAGCACGGGCTTCAGCAGCAATACCGTCTTGTATGTCACGATCTTTGTAGCCGCAGCGGCGGTGTCAAAGTGGTGCGACGTGGATTCATGGATGGCCAGCAGGATCGGAGTGTCTCGAAACACGTCGAGCGTCTGCAGACGAGCTTCGATATATTCCGGAGTCCAGAAGCCGACGATTTCCATCAGTACCGTTCTGCCGTCGTTGTGTCGAAACACGAAGTCGGGGACAAATGTTTTCTGACCGGAATGCAGCACTTCAGCTTCGCGTTCCAGCGTCCAGCCGTCGCGCACTTCATCGCCCCATTTTTCGGCGAAGTCCGCTTCAATCGACGAATCAAATTCCGAATCTGGCGGCAGGTGACTTTGCAGTCCATCGCGATCTGTCAGGTCCAGGCCCAGTTTCCAGCGACTCCGGGTTTCCACCACAGCGTGCATTTTCCAGCCGGTGCAACAGATCAGCGCGGGCAGGAACTTAGCCATCAGGATGCCATATCGCCGCGTTTCCCGCAACACGGATGCCGGTCCGTCCAGCCTGATATGGTAGGTCCCTTCGCCGGTCCTTGAGATCGTATGCATCAGCTTCGCCAGCCGCGCGGCTCGGAGAATGCGTTTGAAATCGGTGGTCACGTCAATGTCCATTGACACGGCAGAAAACAGGGCCGCCTGAACTTGAGCCACGTTGTAACGCGACAACACGGCGCGGGGATTCGGATAGCCTTCAAATGTCTCCAGTTGATGAAAGTCGATCACGTCGGCGAACAGTTCAGCACGGATGTCGAACCAGTCTCGCTGCAGTTCTTTCGCGATCAGCGCCTTGACGTCTTCTGCACAATGATCAAACAGATTGTCCGCCTGATCCACCAGCGGGTGATGTCTGGCGGCGATTCGGAAAACCTGACGCCGCAGTTTTGGAGCTTCCCTGCGTCCGGCGTCGGCGTAGTTTGACTGATCGTCGAGCAGTTTGCAGAAGCCATCGATTCGCCGCAGCGGACAATCGACCTCGTCTTCGAAGATTCGGTGTACATCACGATGCAGATCACGCCGCCGTCGCCCGAGCCCGGTTCGATAGACGTCCAGCATACGTTCGGCAAACTGAACATATTGCGCATGTTCGCCCGACGTCAGCCGATCGGGAAGAATCCGCTGTCGCTGAAAATCATACCGGGCGATCGCATGTTCTTTCGTCAGCACGGCTGATCAATCCAGTGGTTACTTATCTGATTTTGGAAACGCAATGCGATGCTCCGCGCGGTCACGAGTGAGAGAATTAGCGAGCGGCATGCGTCAGCTTGCCGGCACAAAAACCAAAAACGAGGTACCACTGGGCTCACGCCGCTCCACTCGCCGGTCTTATCATTACCGACATTTTCGTTGAAGAATCGGGTTAATCAATCACCACGGCAAGACAACATACTATTCCTAATTGGACAACGCCACTTTTTCCGAGATAGTAGCCCGAAGCGTAAGCGAGGGAACGAGTTAGGTATAATCCCTCGCTCACGCTTCGGGTTGCAAAAACGCTCGGTTTCCGCCAAAACTGGCGGTGTCCAACTGAAACACTGGAAATATGAATTCCACCGCATGCCGTGACGGATAACGCCAGTTCGCTAAAATGCAGTTGGAGTGTGTCGTCCTGGTGGACGATGCGGTGATTGTCAGGGTGTGTATTAAGACGATAAGAATCTGAAACATGGCGAAGAAATCAATTGCAGATGTGAATGTTGCTGGCAAGTCGGTGCTCATGCGAGTCGATTTTAACGTGCCGCTGGATGATAACAGCCATGTGACCGATGATCGCCGCGTCCGCATGGCCATTCCTTCCATCAAGTCCGTGATCGACCGTGGCGGCAGAGTGATTCTGTGCAGCCACCTGGGACGACCTGAACCTGGGCAGGACAATTCCAAGGAAAGTCTTAAGCCTGCGGCGGATGTCCTGGCGAACCTGCTCGGGAAGCCAGTCGTTTTCGCCACGGATGCCGTCGACGCCGATGCCTCCGCCAAAGTCGCTGTATTGAAAGACGGCGAGGTCCTCGTCCTGGAAAACCTGCGCTTCTACAAAGGCGAAAAGAAGGGCGACGCGGCGTTTGCAGCGAAGCTCGCCGGATTCGCGGACATCTACTGCAACGATGCTTTTGGAACGTGCCACCGCACCGATGCGTCCATGGTGGCCGTACCTCTGGCGATGGTCGGCAAACCGCGAGTCGTCGGATTTCTGGTGCAGAGGGAAATTCAATATCTGTCAGACGCGATCGCCAACCCCAAAAGACCTTTCATCGCAATCCTGGGGGGAGCCAAAGTTTCTGACAAGATCAACGTTATCAGGAACTTGCTGGGGATCTGTGATAAGGTGTTGATCGGCGGGGCGATGGCCTACACGTTTTCGCTGGCGAAGGGTGGCAAGGTCGGCAAGAGTCGCGTGGAACTGGACAAAGTCGAACTGGCAAAGGAACTCATTCAAATCGGCGGAAGCAAACTGGTTCTGCCAGTGGACACTCACTGCGGTGACGCCTTCAACAGTGATTGCAATAAAGTGGTTGTCAAAGCCGGTGAGATTCCCGATACGTTTGAAGGTTTCGACATCGGTCCTGCCACGTCTGCCCAGTATGCTCAGGAACTGAAGAACGCGAAGACGGTCGTGTGGAACGGTCCCATGGGCGTGTTTGAAATGCCGCCATTTGATGCCGGAACACGTATCGTGGCCGAAGCCATAGCCAACAGTTCCGCGACCAGCATCATCGGCGGTGGCGACAGCGCGGCGGCGATTCAGCAGCTGGGCTTTGCCGACAAAGTCTCACACGTCAGCACTGGCGGCGGAGCCAGTCTGTCGATGCTGGAAGGCAAAAAATTCGCCGCCGTCGAATTGCTCGATGAAGCCTGAGCGAGTCCGCAAAAGTCTTTTGACAAAACATGATTATCGGATATCGAATGCATATTTTTCTGTGGTCCGCAGTATGAGTTGAGCATGAGAAGTGCGTTTCCCTTCTTCTGGATATTTCAGGTTTGCATGCTGGCACTTCATTGCTGGTCGAACCTTTTTTTCCCGGGCAGTGTGCAGGAATTCTACCGAGGCGAACGAACTCCTCGCGAAGTTGACCAGCCAACGAAAGCGCTTCATGAATGGGTGCTGGGGCTGGAAGCGCTGCCGTCGCCCAACCGAACAGTGCAAGGATTCTTCCATAACCATGATGAAGTGATGCACGAGATCGAGGATATCTGGACGCCGGATGATCCTTCTTTGCCCATCAAATATTTCCGCAAGTCTGCCGTTCCCGGTTTGCAGCCGTCAGAGACGGAAAATCCGGCCTGGGAAGAGTTCGAAACCTGGATTTTGTCAGGACAGCCAGCTCCTCCTCAGGATGACGCAAAAGCAATTACAGCCTGGATCCACGCGATCGACAAAATTCCTGAACCATCACGGGATTTGAGGGACTGGGTTGTCTCAATGGAGGGTCCGCCGCCGAAGGAACTGCGACTGCTGATCCTGGGAGCGGAACAGACACTGCCAATCTCCTGGCGGTTGGCTCGCGAACAGGTACAACTGGCGGCACCATGCATTTTCGCAACATGCTTATTCACACTGCTTGGCATCATGACTCCGTCGATCAGACGGCCCCTTGCGCGAACCTTTGTGTTGGTCAGCCTGTTCTGGATGTTTGCCCGACTGAAGAGTTCGCTGGGTCCGACAGAATGGAGTCCCAGTAATATGGTTCTGCACTTCGGACTTTTCCTTGGTGTCGCGATGGTCATCAGTGCGGTCAGGGCCGTGCCTCGTATTACAGCAGGATGGCTCTTGTTTCTTTTGATCTCAGCCTGGTGGATTTCCGTCGTGCTCGTGGCAGCGCGCGGAGAGTATGCATCATCGAATCCCATATTGAGAGCCAATCTTACTCTCGCAAGTTTCATGATGGCTCTCGGCGGAATCATGAATTCATGGTACTGGCTGATCGGAAAGTCTGAAGATCCGCCGCAGGACGATGCCGGCATTGCGCAGCGACGGCCACCTCAACTCTGGACAATCTGGCTTGTGCAGTTCGTCATTCTGATGGCGAATGGCCTTTTGGCTCTTGTCTTTCCCGATTGGACAGCAGAGCTTTTCATGCATCAAAAATACGATTACCTGACCTCTGATGTCGTCAACGACGCTGTACAAATGCACGGATCCTGGGTCGTCGGCATGGCGCTCTTCAGCTACTTCGCACTGGGAGTTGGCAGTGACTGGGTCTGGCAGGGGATCAGTCTGATTTTTTGCCTGGTTTTTGCTGTACTGGCAGTCAGTACTGTCGGGGCGGCGGCTTCGGGAGAGTATTCGTACTGGGTCTATATCTACGGTTTTCAGGGATTCGTCTTCATTCCCATTACCGCCGTCCTTTTGCTCAGGAAAGATCCATGGTCCACAGAAAACGTAGAACGAGTCAAAGCCGGTGACTGGAATCTGACCGACTTGCTCGTGGGCCCACCTTTAATGTGGAAGCCGTTGTTTAGCAGGCGACGAGCGTTTTATCGCGATGGGGTTGGTGCGCGGGGGCACCTTCAGCTGCTGAATGCTGTCGAAGAACGTGCGACATGTATTGGATTCAGACAGAATGAACTTTCCGCACCGGGACAGCGGATTCCGATCCAGGTGAGGTTTTCAAATCGCAGTCAGGAAGACGATGCCAGCCTGGATATTCGGGGATGTGCTCTGCAAATCATGTCAGGATCGGTCAGCCGGATTGATCTGTTGTTTGCTACCGGTAAGTTCGCGCCCTTTTCGTCATTATTCGAGTTTCGAAAATTTGCGTTCCGCAGGAATCTCAGCAAAGTTATTCGGAAGAACAAGATCATTCGCGAGGGACTCGCGGCCGGGATGCGACGCGCGCCGTCGAGCTTTGCTGATCTCAGCTACTATCATCAATTTGTGATTGAATGGCTGACGCCGTCTGCTGAAAACAGGATTATTCGCTTTCGGATCGTGCCGGAGCCAGGCAATTCACAGACTCCCGAATCCTTGCAGCAAACATCACCGGGACTTCCAGATGAAGAAGACCTGCAACATCTTTGGCTGCAGAACAGACGAAGCATTGAAACGCGAAGCCATGATTATCTTAGAAAAGAACTTCGCGACCGTCTGTCAAGCGGACAATTCGTGATGTTTCAGCTTCAGGTCCAGGAACACTGTCCCGACTCCGGCGATTCGCTTCAGTGGTACGACGCATCGCTTGAGTGGGATCAGGAACGATGCCCCTGGGTTCCTCTCGCTACAATCATGCTCGAAGAACTGATGAGCGACGCCGAGTGTGATGCTCTGATATTTGATCCAGGTAACCTTCCACAGAGTTTGAATGTCCCGCAGCCAGAAAATCTCACAGACGTAGATGACCCGCGCGCACTTGCTGCAGCACGACATCGTATCGCAGGTTTTCTCGGAAGATTGCGGAATAGGCGCCGAGCTTCAAAGCAGAGACCGCCTGAACCTGGCAAAACGATACAATTGCAGTCACAAAACGAGATTGCTGAGTTGAACCAGACGAATCTATCGGGAAGACAGAAATGACAACTGGATACCGCCCCCGAAATCCTACTCTCTACCAATTGCCTCAGGCGTTGTCTGACGATCGCCGTCGGGCACGTCAGCTTACGATCGCCATATCCCGGGAACAATACCCAATGGCATTCGACCCAGGTCTGCCGGAGCAACCCGAATCTCATCTGCCGCCTTCGACCGGGCCGTGGCCTGGCATTACCAGGCTGCGGCGGTTCCTGACACAACTGATGCGGGTGCTTCCCCCCAAGGAGTTGTTTCTGTCAGAGCTGCCACCGGAGTCACGATTCACATGGCCGAAGGCTTTTCGACATGGCACGCACGCGGGCAGCATGAAACTCCGACAGGTATTCGTCCGCTTAACGAACTTTGATTTCTGGCCGTCCTCACCACAGGCGTATGAGCGACTCTTGAGCACCATTCCTGCGCCACGGGTTAAAGACACCTGGGAAGACGACGAAGAGTTCGCTCGCCAGCGTCTGGCTGGTGTCAACCCGATGGCGATCCGGCGATGCAGTAACAATCCTGGCGAAGCTCTTGCAAAGGCCTGCGACAGATTTCTCGTGGAGCGGCACAATACCACAATCAATCGAGCTCTCGACTCCGGTCGACTCTATATGACTGAATACCCGATGCTCTGGGAGCAACCGATTCAGGCAAAAGTCCGGCCCGGTGCCAGCCTTGCAGCCCCGACGTGTCTTTTCTACGTGGATGATCGCAGAGTGTTGATGCCTGCCGCAATTCAGCTCAAGCCCCGCACAATTAAAAAAGGCAATCCGGTATTCACTCCACTCAATCAGAAATGGGACTGGCGCATGGCGCGTGCCCACGCTCAGGCTTCAGACTCTCATTACCACGAGTCCATTTCGCATCTGCTCGAGACACACCTGGTCAGTGAGATATTTGCACTGTCGACTCATCGCAATCTGCACCCCGACCATCCTCTGCATCAGCTTCTACTGCCACATTTTGAACATACCCTGGCGATCAATGAGCAGGCTCGCAAGAACCTGCTGGCAGATCACGGAGAAATCGCACGCTGCATGGCTGCTCAACACACCGGAAATATCAACCTCGTTCGCATGACCTGGGCATCATGGAATTACAAGGAACACAGTCTCCACGCAGATCTGCAGCATCGCGATGTGAAAGACCTCGCAGGATATCTCTATCGTGATGATTCGACGGTCGTGCATCAGGCGATCGAAGAATATTCGCGCGAAATCCTGAGCATCTGGTACACCAGCGACGACGACGTGCGCCAGGATACCGAACTGCAGGCTTGGGCTCGGGAAATCGGGGCACCAGAGGGAGGCGAAGTTCGAGGTTTTCCGGATGCCATCACCAGCCGCGAAATGCTGTTCGAAATCGCCACCAACGTCATCTTCCGGGCAAGCGCGCAGCACGCCGCTGTGAACAACGGTCAATTCGGAGCCTACGGCTGGGTACCCAATGCTCCTGTTGCGATGTACCAAGCGCTCCCGGAACAGTTGCCGGAAGACGGAATGGCAATGTTTACTGAAAAGGATTACTACAGAGCCTTACCGAATCGCGCACGAACGTTCGGTCAGACCGGAATGGTCTGGCTGCTGAGCGAACCCACATTTCGTTCCCTCCTGCGAGCCGGAGAAATTGCAGCGTTCACACGGGAGAACTGTTACGAAGCCTCTCAGATCGTTGGCCGTTTTCGCTGGCGATTGCGAGCGATTTCAGATGCCATTGACGAGCGGAACAAACAGATTGGATTTGAGTATAACTTTCTGAAACCCCAGAACATTGATAACTCCATTGCGATTTGACAACCAGCGACAACGTTAAAAAAAGGGTCAGGAACCAATAGCCAAATGGCCCACACGGTGCTCCGCACTATTGGTTCCTGACGCCTTTTTGAAACAAACCCTGCGAACACCTTCTACAAGGCATTACCACCCATGCGAGGACTCTTTCAGTCGCTGTTCCGACTTCGTTTTGGATCCCGGATGAAGCAATTTGAGGGTATCCCCGGGCCAATCCCCTGCTATCCACTCGGTACGTTGGGGGAATTCCGCAGGAACGACCCCTGGGAAGTGTGTGCCGAATACGGCAAAACATATGGCGGCATGACATTGATCTGGATGGGAGGGCGCCCCACGCTGGTACTCAATGATCCGCAACTCATTGGCGAGGTCCTGATTACAAAAGTCGATGACTATTACAAAGACTATCCGATCAAAGCACTCAAGCCGGTGTTGAAGAACACTTTGTTCAATCTCAACCCACCGCAATGGACGGGTTTGCGGAAGCCCCACAGTCATCCTTTGCTGATTGAAGAATACGACCAGTGGCTACGGTCACAGTTTCCCGTCGTCAAAAAAGTCATTGACAAACATCTGACGTCGATGCTTGCCGACAACAACGAGTTGCAACTGATCGACCGGATGCAACGCCTCTTCTTTGAGATCTTCAACACAATTGTCTGCGGTTCTGGTTTTGAAGATGGTGGATTCGAGAATTTCTACGCGATCTCAGTCATGGCGACGAATCGCATGAAAGTGCCCCAGTCGCTGTTGATTCCGCCAATCAGACCCTCGTTTCACAAGGCAATGCGTCTGCACTATGGCGCCTATGAAAAAGCTGTCATGAAGGCCCGGCAGAAACCTGACCCGAACGCCCATGATTTGTTGCATGTCTTCCTGCGACAGGGAACCAAAATTCCAGACGTACAGATTGTTGACTTCCTCAGTGAATTTCATGCAGGCGGTAATATCTCCGCTGCTGCGGGAGTCGTGAACACTTTGCACCTTCTGGATGGCAACCCGAAAATTGCCAACGAACTTTACGCACAGCTGGCTCAGATGACCCAGCGAGGATCTGAATTCAACCTGGCATCCATGGAACAGGTTCCGCTGCTGGATCACGTCCTGCGCGAGTCGTTGCGAATGATACCTCCGATCGTGATCTACGGGCGAAGCGTGCGGAAAGACAGGACAACCACGCTTGGGGATCGCGAAATTCCTCCAGACACTGCCGTGCTGATTTGCACGCAGACGGTGCAGCGGTCGGCCAGCCACTGGAAAGATCCTGATACGTTTAATCCTGGCCGCTGGGCTCATGGAGGGGTCGAGGCGAATCCAATCGGGAGCGACTATTTTTTCCCATTTGGGCGAGGACCGCGAATTTGCGCCGGAGCAGAAATGGCAATGCTCTGCATGAAAACCATACTGGCTTCGATACTCTCCAGGGCAGCCGTGAAAACGAGCGGTCCATTCAAGGGCGTGTTGCATTGCGGAGTCATAGAAACGCCGGAATTGAAAGGTCGGTTGGTACCTCACTCTCACTCGTGAATCCGGGACAGTCGAACTACGGCTACTGAATGTCACTCCACTCCGCGCGGGCACAAGTGGAGTGTAAGCACCCACGCAGAAGTTATCGCACACAACTCGTTTAGCCGCGTGCCCATCGGGCCGCGTTTTACTCGCGGAAGCGCGGGGCGATGCCCACGCGGTTAAACGAAGAAACTTATGAATGGATGCCTATGTCCGGCTCGGACGCTGTTTGCAGTGCATATACAAACCCTTGAATCCTAATGCCCGCGTGAGTACTGCCGATAAGACCGACGGGTGAAAGAATGCCGTAGGTTTCTTGATAAAATGCAGAACTTCGTAAAACGTTTTCGTGATTCGATCATTTCCCGAACAGAGTCTCAGCACGCGAACCAGATACCAATTCAGTGCGTTCGTGTGCAGCAGGCGTTTGCCGCGTGATTGTGGGTAGAGAAAATCTGATTGCGTGGCGAGCATCCACGGTATCTCGATGACCTTCGCCGTTCTGCGAAAGAACTTTTTGTAGAGATTATCGGGAACCGCGTTGCCACCTGGACAGGCTTCAAGCAGCAGACGCAGTTCTTCGACTTCCAATGCACAGGCACTCATGCCCTGACCGTATACCGGATTGAACGTGCAGATCGCATCTCCGATTACCAGCAAGCCTGCCGGGAAACGGGACATGTGATCGTATCGACGCCATTTGTCGGCTGGAAACCTGAATGTGGAAATCGGCGTCAGTGGCTTTGCGTTCCTGATGGCTTCGTACAAATCAGGACGCTCCAATGATCGGGCAAACTCCAGAAACCCCTCATCGTCGTCCGGCGGTACGTCGTTCAGGAATCCGACTTCGCTGACACGCCAGCGACCACCTTCAATCGGAAAAATGTATCCGGTTCGTGTGCTGTCCGGCGGAGTACCGTACAGAGCCATAATCTGCCAGTCGCGGGAGTCATCATGACTCGGCTCATAATCTCGGCTCGCGTAGCCGATGTTGACCTCGACTGTGGTTTCATCCGGCCTTTGATACCCCAACGATTCGAGCCACTTCGGCGTTTGACTGCCCCTGCCGCTCGCGTCAATGACAAGATCTGCTGCCAGATGCTCGGTTGCCCCGTCGCTTTCCCCGCTGCGAATTTCTACTCCCGTGATTCGCGACTTTTCGGAATCCGTATGCAATCCAACAACACTGGATTTGTCCCGAATCCGGACGTCTGTGTCACTCTTCAACCGTTGACGCAGATTCGCTTCCAGAAAAGGCCGGGATTGCCAATACGATGTCAGATCCGACTCGGGTCGCGCCTTCCAGACGCCTGCATGATACCAACAGAGTTCTTTTGCAAAATCACAAACGACCGAACCATTTGCGGCAAGTTCATCGGAGAATCCGGGAAACAGGCGATCAATAACCTGCATGCCCCCGCCAAAAATGACATGCACGTGTTGTCCCTGCGGGACGCCTTTTCGCGCCCCCGAGTTTTCCGAAAACGTGTCGCGATCAACAATCGTGACTTGTTGAAAATATTCACTGAGAACACGTGCTGCCAGCAGTCCGGCTATGCTGCCGCCGATCACAATCGCGTGTCTTCCCAATCCGCCGTTTGGTTTAATCATTTGTTTGTCGAACGCCTTCATCACAAATCGAAAGAGAGGTCGTTGCTGCCGGTCCGTATTCTGAAAGATACACAGTGCGGATAACATCTGTAATGGCTGCAGAAGGTTGTGCCCAAAATCAGATGTTCCAAATTGTAGTCCACAGTCACGCATCGGCTTCCCATTTTGGCCTTACCGAACGAACTTGCAAGCAACTGGGCTGCAAACAACTTTGCCACCCGCCGCTGCGACTCAAATTCCCGCAACGACCGATCTTGCATTCAATGCTGCCGATACCACGAAATATCACACAGCCGCTTTCGCTTTTCTTTTAACCCGGACGCATCGCTGTGAATCGCAGCCAGTTCTGATTCCAGAGCCTCCGCCGGCGCCCCGCTTCCATCACGACGCTGAGGAAACAGCCGCCACCAATGGAGAGGCACTTCTTCGTCCGATTCACTCGTGGCATCGCAAATTCCTCCAATTGAGCAAAACACAATCGACAGAACAGGACGCCCACTTGACATTCCATTCACGCCCAAAGCAAGGTGGGTGGCACTATTTCGCCTCCTTCAGGATTTCGTGGAAGCTGAGCAGCTGTTTCCTTTCGCGTTCCCTTTTCTGTTCCTCTTCGTGAGTCTCGACCGATGCCTTTCGCGGTGGTAGAATCATCGCGCGCCTGCTTGCTTGCGGTTGTGGATTTGTTAGACCAAACCAGCAGATTACAGGTGCCATGCACCTTGAAAAACCTATCAGCAGATTACAGGTGCCATGCACCTTGAAAAACCTATCCACTGGGCCCGATAACACAAGCGCCTGTCCCCACTGGCCCAGTGCCAGTGGTTAACGGGTTTGGGAACTACTTGACCCAACCCGACCCATCGGGTAACTTTTACTGCGAGCGAATAGGCTCATTGATTCACAAATGATCTACGTCACCTTTGCTTTGCCCCGTCACGATCAGCCAGGCTGCCTGAATATGTCAAGAAACAACCCATCCGAGAACATGGACTACAATCCGTATGCAGTGCCGAGCGAAGAATTGGGATATGCTTCAGCAGGCGATGGTGGCGATGCAGAACGAATTCGCAGGGAGTTGATTTCTCATGAAGCATCGATCAAGTCGATAGGAGTCCTCTATTTGCTTGGGGCTGTTTTCGGCACGTTCGCCGGCATTTTTATTACGGCGGCAGGCGTTACCGCCATGACCGAACACGGCCAACCGGATGCCGCTATAGTTTTGTTGGGAGGCGTACTTGTCACAGTTCTTTCCATCGGCCAGGGATTCGTTGGATTTAAGTTGCGTCAACTTCGATCATGGACCCGAATCCCGGTGGGAATCCTGTCCGGCATCGGACTACTTGGAATTCCGATCGGCACCATCATCAATGGTTACATCCTCTACTTGATATTTGGCGAAAAAGGAAGTCGGGTGTTCGCCCCGGAGTACCAGAAGATCATCCAAAAGACCCCGCACATCAAATATCAAACCTCCATCATCGTAAAGATTTTTCTGGTTCTTCTGTTGGTTCTGATCGGATTGATTGTCCTGGCAGCCGTTTTTGCGGGCTAATAACCAGATCAAGATCACAGGGCCAGGATCACGATTGGCATGCACCTGAAAAAAATGCATGGCACTCGTGTCTTAATGCTGGCTGCGAGTTCGTCTCCAGGGAACAACGTGCAACAAAGATGCGATCGGGGCTTAGGTGGAACTGACACTGAAAGAAAAAAGGGGTCAGCTTTCTTCCGTAAAGAAGACGGTGTGGCCACTCCCCAGGCGAGTCATCGTGCGTTCGCTGACTTGTGCCTGCTGAACATGAACACTGGCGCAAATTGCACCTTTCTGCCCGATTTCCGAACGCCCCCGCTCGACCTGCTGACGGATTCCAAATACTCTGCATGCTTGACGATTTCTCCTTTCAGGAAACTGAATTTGATTCTCCGCAGACTCGTCTCTTCTGCAGGAGAAACCGTCACTCTTTTCAACTACGCTGCGGACATCCTCTGAGGAGTTCGCTTCTGAGGTACCATCCCTGGCATGAGCGATGTGACTCAAATTCTGGAACAGATCCACGAGGGCGATGCACATGCCGCTGGCAGGCTGCTGCCTTTAGTCTATGCTGAACTCCGGAAGCTGGCTGCGGTTCGACTGGCGCAGGAGAATCCAGGGCATTCGCTCAACGCCACCGGGTTGGTCCATGAAGCCTACCTGCGTCTCGGGGAACAGTCTTTCGAGTCTCGCAACCACTTCCTGCGGGCGGCGGCCGAAAGCATGCGGCGCATTCTGGTTGATCACGCTCGCAGGCGGAACGCCGAAAAGCGTGGCGGCCGTTGCCAGCGAGTTTCGCTCGAGGAATCTATACGCTGGATTCAGTCCCCGGACCACATTCTGGCCCTGGAAGATTCTCTCTCGCGGTTTGCGGCAGAAGAACCACGCAAGGCGGAACTGGTACAGTTGCGGTTCTTTGTCGGGATGACGATTCCTGAAGCCGCCCTCACGCTGGGAGTGTCAATTCCGACTGCTGAACGATGGTGGGCGTTTGCGAGGACATGGCTTTATGCCGACCTCGAAGGAGAAAATCTGAAGAATTCGTGATGGGTTTTCATGGGCAATTCCGCTGAAAGGGTGACAACGTAGGAATATAGGAATAGGGAGTCTCACGATGACAGAAATGTCCCCCGCTGAAGCGATCTTTTTCGCGGCCCTCGAGAAGCACAGCCCTGCCGAACAGGCGGCCTATTTGGACGCTGCCTGTGCGGGACTGCCGGATTTGCGTGTTCGAGTCGAAAGACTTCTGGCCGCACATCCCCGTGTAGGCAGCTTCCTCGACCCGGCCGCCACAGGGGTCTGCGGTGGCGTTGAGGAATCAGAGGATCTGGACCCGCAGGTGGCGATCGAAGGGATGATCGTCTCCGACAAATACAAGCTCCTGCAGCAGATCGGCGAAGGCGGCATGGGGAGCGTCTGGATGGCCGACCAGACCGAACCGGTGAAGCGCCGCGTGGCGGTGAAATTGATCCGCGTCGACCGCGGCAATTCCAAAATGATCCTCTCCCGATTTGAAGCCGAGCGGCAGGCGATTGCCCTGATGGACCACCCGAGTATCGCCAAGCTGCTCGACGCGGGAACGACTCCTACCGGGCAGCCGTACTTCGTCATGGAACTGGTGAAAGGCGTTCCGCTCGTGGACTACTGCGACACTCACAAGCTCAGTGTTTCGGAACGTCTCACTCTGTTCATGCAGATTTGCTCCGCAGTGCAGCATGCTCATCAGAAAGGGATCATCCATCGCGATCTCAAGCCGACCAATATCCTCGTGGAAAGCCACGATGGACGGGCGCTTCCCAAAGTGATTGACTTTGGATTGGCGAAAGCCGCGTCTGGTGTTCAGCTCACAGAGCGTACCCTGTTTACGGCCTTCGGCAATGTGATGGGGACACCGCTGTACATGGCTCCGGAACAGGCGGCGTTCAATGCGATCGACGTGGATACTCGAGCAGATATCTATTCGCTGGGAGTAATTCTCTACGAACTGCTGACGGGAACGACGCCAATCACGCGCGATACGGTGAAGAAGGCGGCTTTCGACGAGATGCTCAAACTCATCCGCGAGCAGGAGGCGCCGAAACCCAGCAGCCGGTTAAGCACTGCAGGGACTCAGCCGAGTATCGCAGCCAACCGCAGCATTGATGCGACAAAGCTGTTGAAACTCCTGCAGGGGGACCTGGACTGGATCGTGCTAAAGGCGCTAGAGAAAGACCGAACAAGACGCTACGAGACGGCGAACGGCTTTGCGGCCGATATCCAGCGGCACATGGCGAATGAGCCGGTGATTGCCCGTCCGCCGAGCACCGGTTATCGCCTGCAGAAGCTGATGCGCCGCAACAAACTGACATTCGTCGCTGGCCTGGCTATCGCGGCGTCACTGCTAATTGGCCTTGCTGCGAGCATCTGGCAGGCAGCGAGGGCCACGCGTGCAGAGGGAACTGCTACGGCCGCACTTGACGAATTGCGGGCGACCGCCCCAGCATTTGCCGAGCAGGCGCGGACTCTCGTGGCACAGGAGCGATTTGGAGAGGCGATCGAAAAGCTCGATTACGCACTGAAGCTGCGGCCCGACACGCCCGAGTATCTTGTGTTCAAGGGCGATCTGCTCCAGTGTCAATTCAAGTTCACCGAAGCGGCTTCAACTTATCGTAGCGCGATGCGCGTGAAACCCGACCTGGCCGGTGTCGAAGCGTCGGCGAAGCTTTGTGACGAATTGTTCGCCGCGCCACTTTCCGAAGAAGGTACGCTCACCCGCGAAAGTCTGGCGAAACTGCACCTTGCAATGCAGCGGCAGCAGCGGCCTGCCGCAGAGCTGATGCCCGTGGCTCGGCTGCTTGGCGAAGAGAAGAAGCTCATCGTCGAATACTGGCTCACGCGGCTCAAAGACCTGCCGATCTCCCCGGAGAAGCCGCTGGAAAAGCGACTTTCCGTCCGGGAAGATGGGCAACTCGCTCTCGATCTGAGTGACACAAAGATCGTCGACCTCTCGCCCTTCGCCGGTGCTCCGCTTGGCTCGCTCGATCTCGCACGATGCAAGGAACTCGCTGACTTTACACCGATAAACGGGTTCCAGTCTTTGACGACTCTCGATCTGTCTTCCACAGAATTCAGCGATTGCTCCCCGCTAAGTGGACTGCCACTGGAGAGCCTCGTCCTCACCGGCACGCGAGTCTTCAGCATCTCCTCGTTGCGAG
>Ga0335394_10004015_pt1 | contig 16750 bp, 14 predicted proteins | sample MAT03_FD_205741 | JGI IMG/M metagenome (GOLD analysis project Ga0335394, IMG submission 205741) | Freshwater microbial communities from Lake Fryxell liftoff mats and glacier meltwater in Antarctica - MAT-03 (spades assembly) (version 2) ... | reverse complement strand
GGTTTACGTGGGCGCGGTGATGGTGCTGTTCCTCTTCGTCGTGATGATGCTTGATGTCAATTTCGACAACCTGCGCACGAATTTCCGCAGCTATGTACCGGTGGGTGCCACAGTGGGCGTGCTGGTGCTGATCGAGATGGCGTTGATCCTGATCGGCAGCGGCGTGGGCGGCAGCGAGGCGCCGCCGGCGCCCGAGGGCAGCAACACCAAGGCGCTGGGCAAGCTCATCTACGTCGATTATGTGTATCCGTTCGAGGTCGCGGCCGTGGTGCTGCTGGTGGCCATCATCGCGGCGATCGCGCTCACGCACCGTAAACGCCGTGACACGAAGTATCAGGACCCGGCACAGCAGGTGAAGGTGCGCCGCGAGGATCGCGTGCGCCTCATCAACCTGCCGACCGAAACCAGGGAATGACCACGGTGGGCCGGAGGTGCCGGTGCACCTTCTGCTGCCGCGACAATAAAAGCACGGGACAATGATGTCGTCACTTTTCACCGCGCCCGGGCTGGCGCACTTCCTCGTGCTGGGCGCCGTGCTGTTTGCCATCAGCATGGCGGGAATCTTCCTCAACCGGAAGAACGTGATCATCATCCTGATGGCGATCGAGCTGATGCTGCTCGCCGTCAACATGAACTTCATCGCCTTCTCGCGCTACCTCGGCAACATGGACGGCCAGGTGTTCGTGTTCTTCATCCTGACCGTGGCGGCAGCCGAATCGGCGATCGGGCTGGCGATCCTGGTCCAGCTGTTCCGCAACGCCGGCACCATCAATGTCGACGACCTCGGCAAACTGAAGGGTTGAGGCGGCGACGATGACGATGCAAGGTCTCTACCTCCTCGTGCCCATGGCGCCGCTGTTGGCCGCCGTGGTCGTGGGTCTCTTCGGAACGAAGATGCCGCGATCGGCGTCGCATTGGCTGACGATCCTCGGCGTGGCAGTGGCCTTCGTCGCCTCGTTCGTGATCTGGCGCGATGTCAATGCCGGCAACACGTTCAACGGCAACCTGTACACGTGGCTGCTGTCGGGCGACGTGAAGATGGTGATCGGCTTCCTGATCGACCCACTGACGACGACGATGATGCTGGTGGTCACCTTCGTGTCGCTGATGGTGCACGTCTACACCATCGGCTACATGGCGGAAGACCCCGGCTATTCGCGGTTCTTCTCGTACATCTCGCTCTTCACGTTTTCGATGCTCATGCTGGTGATGAGCAACAATTTCCTGCAGCTCTTCTTCGGCTGGGAAGCGGTGGGCCTCGTCTCCTACCTGCTGATCGGCTTCTGGTACAAGCGGCCTACGGCCATCTACGCCAACCTGAAGGCGTTCCTGGCCAACCGGGTCGGCGACTTCGGCTTCATCCTCGGCGTGGGCCTGGTGCTGGCCCACTTCGGCACGATGGATTACGCCGAGGCCTTCGCCAAGGCGCCGTCACTGGCCGACGCCAAGATCGTGCTCTGGGGCAGCACCGAGGTGTCGTTGCTGACCGTCACCTGCATCTGCCTCTTCATCGGCGCGATGGGCAAGAGCGCCCAAGTGCCGTTGCACGTGTGGCTGCCCGATTCGATGGAAGGCCCTACGCCGATCTCGGCACTGATCCACGCGGCCACGATGGTCACGGCCGGCATCTTCATGGTGGCGCGGATGAGCCCACTCTTCGAGCTGTCGGACACCGCGCTGTCGTTTGTCACGATCATCGGCGCCACGACGGCGCTGTCCATGGCGTTTCTCGGCATCATCCAGAACGACATCAAGCGCGTCGTGGCCTATTCCACGCTGTCGCAGCTGGGCTACATGACGGTGGCGCTGGGCGTCTCCGCATACTCGGCCGCCATCTTCCACCTGATGACGCATGCGTTCTTCAAGGCGCTGCTGTTCCTTGGCGCCGGCTCGGTGATCATCGCGCTGCATCACGAGCAGGATCTGCGCAAGATGGGCGGGCTGCGCAAGTACATGCCCATCACGTACATCACCGCGGTGATCGGATCGCTGGCGCTGGCAGGCATCCCGCCATTCGCGGGGTTCTTCTCGAAGGACGCGATCATCGAGGCGGTCCATGCCTCCACCATCCCGGGCCACTCGTACGCGTATTTCGCGGTGATGGCCGGTGTGTTCATCACGGCGTTCTACTCGTTCCGGATGCTGTTCCTGGCCTTCCACGGTACGCCGCGTTTCGATATGGACGCGCATGACCACGACCATCAGCACGCGCATACCGGCGCGCACACGCATGGCACCGTAGCCGATCCCGACCGCCAGTCGCATCCGGCGGCCCATGTCGACGAGGAACCGGCGGACGACCATGGTCATCACGGCGGACCGCCGAAGGAAAGCCCGTGGGTCGTCACGGTGCCGCTGATCCTGCTGGCCATCCCGTCGTTCTTCGCGGGCTTCGCGACCATCGAGCCCATGCTCTTCGGTGAGTTCTTCGGTAACGCGATCGTCGTGCGGCCCGAACATGCGGTGATGGCGGAACTGAAGCAGGAGTGGCAGGGCGTGGTGGCCTTCATGTTGCACGGCTTGATGAGCCCGCCGTTCTGGCTGGCCATCGCCGGCATCGTGGCGGCGTGGTACTGCTACCTCGTCAATCCGGCGCTGCCGGCCCGGATCAAGGCGCGGGCGGGTTTCCTGTACACGCTGCTCGACAACAAGTACTACTTCGACAAGTTCAACGACTGGTTCTTCGCCGGCGGCGCGCGCAGCGTGGGCAGGGTGCTGTTCAATGTCGGTGACCGCACGCTGATCGATGGCGTCCTGGTCAATGGTTCCGCGCGCGCGGTAGGCTGGTTCTCGACCGTGCTCCGCCAGTTGCAATCGGGTTATGTCTATCACTACGCCTTCACGATGATCATCGGCCTCTTCGCGCTGTTGACGTGGTGGGTCATCCGCTAGACCGATCATGTCCTCGTATCTTTCCCTTGCGATCTGGGTGCCGATAATCGGCGGCGTGGCCGTGCTGGTGCTCGGCCGCGATCGCGACGCCGGCAACGCGCGCTGGATCGCGCTGCTGGGCGCACTGGCCGGCTTCCTCGTCACGATCCCGCTGTACACGCACTTCGACAATGCAACTTCCGCAATTCAGTTCGTCGAACGCCGCGACTGGATCCCGTACTTCGATATCTACTACCACCTGGGTGTGGACGGCATTTCCGTGCTGTTCATCCTTCTCAACAGCTTCACGACGCTGCTGGTCGTGTGGGCGGGTTGGGAAGTCATCCAGTCGCGCGTGGCCCAGTACATGGCGGCGTTCCTCATCATGTCGGGTCTCATCAACGGCGCGTTCGCGGCGCTGGACGGCATCCTGTTCTACGTGTTCTTCGAGGCAATGTTGATCCCGATGTACCTGATCATCGGCGTCTGGGGCGGCGAGCGCCGCGTCTATGCCGCGATCAAGTTCTTCCTGTACACGCTGCTGGGGTCGCTGCTGATGCTGGTGGCCTTCATCTACCTGTACCAGCAGACCGGCACGTTTGCGCTGGAGGACTGGTATCGGCTGCCGTTGTCGCTGGCCACCCAGGTGATGATCTTCATCGCGTTCTTCGCCGCGTTCGCGGTCAAGGTGCCGATGTGGCCGGTCCACACCTGGCTGCCCGATGCCCATACGGAGGCCCCGACCGGCGGCTCGGTCGTGCTTGCGGCGATCACGCTGAAGATCGGTGGCTACGGATTCGTCCGTTTCATCCTCCCGATCGTGCCGGATGCCAGTCACTACTTGGCGCCGTTCGTCATCACGATCTCGCTGATCGCCATCGTCTACATCGGTTTCGTGGCGTTGGTGCAGACGGACATGAAGAAATTGATCGCCTATTCGTCGATCTCGCACATGGGCTTCGTGACGTTGGGCTTCTTCCTGTTCAACCAGCTGGGTGTCGAGGGTGGCTTGGCCCAAATGGTGTCGCACGGCTTCGTCTCCGCCGCCATGTTCCTGTGCGTGGGCGTGATGTACGATCGTATGCACACGAGGATGATTGCGGACTACGGCGGCGTCGTGAACACGATGCCCAAGTTTGCCGCCTTCATGATGTTCTTTGCGATGGCCAATTCCGGGCTGCCGGCCACCTCCGGCTTCGTCGGCGAATTCATGGTGATCCTGGCTGCCGTGCAGGTGAATTTCTGGCTGGGCTTTGCCGCGGCCATCTCGCTGATCCTCGGCGCCGCTTACACGCTTTGGATGTACAAGCGCGTGATCTTCGGTGATGTGGCCAATGCGCACGTGGCCGCGCTCAAGGATCTCTCGCGCCGCGAATTCTGGCTGCTGGGCACGGTTGCCGTGGCCGTCCTGGTGATGGGCATCTGGCCCAGGCCCTTCATCGATGTCATGCACGTGTCTGTCGTGGACCTTCTCGCGCACGTCGCCAAGAGCAAGATCCCCATGCCATGAACCCGGTGATGCTGAACCTGATGGCGGTGCTGCCCGAGGTGGTCATCCTGACCGCCGCCTCGATCATCCTGCTGGTCGATCTCTTCCTGCCGGACAACCGGCGGCATGTGTCGTACTGGATGACGCAGTTCGCGCTGCTGCTGGCCCTGTGCATCACGCTGCAGACGATGCACATCGATGCGGTGCGGGTGTTCCACAACCTCGTCATTGACGACCTGATCGCCGATTTCCTGCGGCTCTTCAGCTTTGTCGCGGTATCGCTCGTCCTCTTCTATTCGCGCACCTACATGACCGAGCGCGGCCTCTTCCGTGGCGAGATCTTCGTGCTGATCCTGTTCGCGCTGCTCGGGATGCAGGTGCTGATCACGGCCAACAGCTTCGTCACGCTCTACCTCGGCCTCGAGCTGATGTCGCTATCGCTCTATGCGCTGGTGGCCATCCAGCGCGACGAAACGGCACCGGTCGAAGCCGCGATGAAGTACTTCGTGCTGGGCGCGCTGGCGTCGGGTTTCCTGCTCTATGGAATGTCGATGATCTACGGCGCGACGGGCACGCTGCAGATCGACGCGGTGGCGCAGGCGGTGCTGGGCCGCACCGACAATCCGGTGCTCCTGGTCCTGGGCGTGGTCTTCATCGTGTCGGCCATCGCGTTCAAGTTTGGTGCCGTCCCGTACCACATGTGGGTGCCCGACGTGTACCAGGGCGCCCCCACGGCCATCACGCTGCTGATCGGTTCCGCACCCAAGTTCGCGGCGTTCGCGATGATCCTGCGGCTGCTGGCGGGTGCGCTGGGCGGCGCGGAGGGCAACTGGCAGGGCATGCTGATCGTGCTGTGCGTGCTGTCGATGACGCTCGGCCACATCGTGGCCATTGCGCAGACCAACCTGAAGCGGATGCTGGCCTATTCGTCGATCGCCAACATGGGCTACGTGCTGATGGGCTTCATGGCGGGCGACGTGACCGGGTTCTCGGCTGCGCTCTTCTACATCGTCGCCTACGTATTGACCACGCTGGCCGGTTTCGGCGTGATGCTGCTGTTGTCCCGGCGCGGCTTCGAGGCGGACCAGATCGACGACCTGAAGGGGTTGAACCAGCGTTCGCCGTGGTGGGCGTTCGTCATGCTGCTGGTGATGTTCTCGCTGGCCGGCATGCCGCCCACGATCGGGTTCTACGGCAAGCTTCTGGTGCTACAGTCGGCAATCAACGCAGGCTATGTGTGGCTGGCAGTGGTGGGCGTGCTCGCCGCGCTGATCGGCGCGTTCTACTACCTGCGCATCGTCAAGCTCATGTACTTCGACGATCCCGTGGACACGTCACCGATCGAATCCCGGAAGGACACTCGCGTGCTGCTGTCGGCCAACGGGCTGTCGTTGCTGGTCTTCGGCATCCTGCCGCAACCGCTGATGGGTCTCTGCGCCGTCGCGTTGGTGCAGTCGCAGTACTACTAGTGGCCTGTAACAGAGCAAACGGTAGTGTCTGACTTGCAATTCGCACCGATCGCCGCGTTGCCGCTTCTTGCAAGGGGGGCTACCCTTGCGGCGAAGCGGCGCCTTGCGCTCGGCACGAATTGCGGCGTCATACCGCTATCGCTCACTACCGTTTGCTCTGTTACAGGCCACTAGAGCCGCGGCGCGCGCGGGCCGTGCACCATCCGCGTGCTAAGATCGCGCGGTCATTCGGGTCACCACCATGCGCGTCGGATTCTTCGTCACCTGTCTCGTCGACCTGATGCGTCCATCGGTCGGCTTTGCGGCCCTGCAGCTGTTGGAAGCCGCAGGCGCGGACGTGCTCGTGCCGGCAAGCCAAACGTGCTGCGGGCAGCCCGCGTACAACGCCGGTGACCGCGCCGACGCCATCATCCTGGCGCGCAAGTTCGTCGGCGAGTTCGAGGGCTGCGACTACATCGTGGCGCCATCGGGCTCGTGCAGCGGCATGGTCCGCACCCATTACGCCGAGCTCTTCGCCGACGATGCCGCCATGCTGGCGCGTGTACAGGCGCTGGCGGCGCGGACGTACGAACTCACCGATTTCCTGGTCAATGTGCTCAAGGTTAAAGAGGTGCCGGGGACGTTCGCGGGCACGGTCACCTACCACGATTGCTGCGCAGGATTGCGCGAGATGGGTGTCAAGTCGCAGCCACGCGCGCTGCTGGCGACGATGCCCGGCGTGAAGCTGGCCGAGATGGCGGAGTGCGAGACCTGCTGCGGCTTCGGCGGCACATTCTCGATCAAGTTCGGCGAGATCTCGTCGCGGCTTGCCGACAACAAGTGCCAGCACGTTGCCAACTCCGGTGCAAAGACCGTGGTGCTGGGCGATCTTGGCTGCATGCTCAGCATCGAGGGCCGGATGCGCCGGCGTGGCGACACGACGACCCGCGTCATGCACATCGCGGAAGTGCTGGCCGGCTCCACCGCCGACGCGCCGGGCTGAGGACGCCATGCAAGTTGCCTCGATGCATTTCCGCGAGCGGGCGCACGTCAAGCTGAACGACGCGGTGCTGCAGGGCAACTTGAGCAAGATCAAGGGCAAGTTCGTCGCCAAGCGCCTGGCCGCCATCGGCGAGCTTGAGGATTTCGAAGCGACGCGTGAAGCGGGCAGCGCCATTCGCCAGCGCGCGCTCGACGACCTCGATGTCTGGCTCGAGATGTTCGAACGCAATGCGGTGGCACGCGGTGCCACGGTGCTCTACGCGCAGACGCCCGCTGAGATCAACACGCTGGTACTGGAGATCGCTGCGCGCCACGAGGTGCGCAAGATCATCAAGAGCAAGTCGATGGTGTCGGAGGAGTCGGCCCTCGACCATGCGATCGAGGCGGCCGGCCTCACCGTAATCGAGACCGATCTGGGTGAGTACATCCTGCAGCTCAACGACTACGAACCGCCGTCGCACATCGTCGGCCCGGCATTGCACAAGAGCAAGGAAGAAGTCGCCGAGCTCTTCCACGTCAAGCACGGCACGCCGCGGAAGACGGGGGTCGAGGAACTGTGCCTCGAGGCCCGCGGCATGCTGCGCCAGCACTACCTGACGGCTGGGATGGGCATTTCCGGCGGCAATTTCTTCGTCGCGGAAAGCGGTTCGGTGGTGCTCGTCACCAACGAAGGCAACGCCACGCTGACGACCACGCTGCCCCGGGTGCATGTCGCCATCTCCGGCATCGAGAAGATCGTCCCGACGCTCGAGGATGTCGCCACGCTGATGCGCCTCCTGCCGCGCTCGGCCACCGGCCAGTCGATCTCCAACTACGTCGACGTCCTCACCGGCCCCAAGGGCGAAGGCGAGTTCCACGGCGTGGACCACATGTATTTCATCATCGTGGACAGCGGCCGCAGCGAGATCCTGGGCAGCGACGTCAGCGAGGCGCTGCGCTGCATCCGCTGCGGCGCCTGCATGAATCACTGTCCGGTCTACCAGAATGTCGGCGGGCACGCCTATGGCTGGGTGTACCCCGGGCCCATCGGCTCCATCCTCACGCCCATGTACGTGGGCCTCGAAAACGCGCTCGACCTTCCGCATGCGTCCACGCTGTGCAACCAGTGCGGCGTCGTGTGCCCCGTCAAGATTCCTTTGCCGGACCTGCAGCGCAAGCTGCGGGAGCGAGAGTTCGCCGAGGATCTCCGGCCGTGGCACGAACGCACCGGCATCAAGCTGTGGGCGTGGTTGGCCGCGCGCCCCAGGCTTTACGCCTGCGCTTCGCGGCTTGGCATGCGCATGCTGCACCGGCGTGCCGACGCCCACGGCATGATCGGGTGGCTGCCCTTTGGAGGTGGCTGGACCGAGGGCCGCGACATGCCCGCGCCGCAGGGCCGCACCTTCCGCGATCTGTACGCGCAACGTCAACGCAACGCAGGATCCTCATCAAAATGAACGCACCTCACGGCGGCAACCTCGCGTTGCCGCGCATCTCCCGCCGCGCCGAGTCGCTCGGCACTGAAAATGCCTTCGTCGTGCTGGCGGAGGTCAATGCGCTGATCCGCACCGGCAAGGACATCATTTCCTTCTGCATCGGCCAGCCCGATTTCCCGACGCCGGTGAACGTGCAGGACGCCGCCATCGCGGCCATCAAGGGCGGCAAGCATGGCTACACGCCCAGTGCCGGCATCGACGAATTGCGTGCCGCCGCGGCGCACGACCTGGGGTCGCGCCGGGGCCTGAAGATCGCACCGGAGGATGTTGTCGTGGGTGCCGGGGCCAAACCCTTCATTGCCTATACGATCGCCTCGGTCACGGACTACGGCGTGGGCGATGAGGTGATCTATCCGGTGCCCGGGTTTCCGATCTACGAGTCGCAGATTGTCGCCAACGGCGCGGTTCCCGTGCCACTCTTCCTGCGCGAGTCGCGCGGCTTCGCCTTCGATCCGGCGGAACTCGAGTCGAAAATCACCCCCAAGACGCGACTCCTGATCATCAATACGCCGCAGAACCCCACCGGCGGCATCCTCGATCGCGAGAATCTCGACACCATCGCCGAGATCCTCCGCCGGCATCCTCAGGTCTGGGTGTTTGCCGACGAGATCTACTCGCGCCTCGTTTACGATGGCCGTTTCGATTCGCTGGCCACGCGGCCGGCTATGCTCGAACGCACGATCATCAGCGATGGCGCGTCGAAGACATGGGCGATGACCGGCTGGCGCATCGGCTACGTCGCCAACAAGGCGCTGGCCCCGGTATTCACGCGCTGGATCACCAACACCGAATCCTGCGCGTCGCAGATCTCGCAGTGGGCTGCCGTGGCCGCGCTGACCGGTCCGCAGGATGCCGCCGACGCGATGCGCGCGAGCTTCCTCGCGCGCCGCGACCTGATCGTGTCGCGGTTGAATGCCATTCCCGGCATTACCTGCGCGTCGCCGGGCGGCGCATTCTATGCATGGCCCAATGTCACGGAGGCCTGCCGGATGACGGGCTGCGCCGACTCGGAGGTCTTCCGCAAGCGGCTGCTGCACGAAGCCGGCATTGCGGTTCTGGCCGACATTCATTTCGGGCGGCGCGTGCCCGGTGATGGCCAGCACATCCGCTTTTCCTATGCCGCCTCCAATGACGCGATCGAGCGCGGTACCGAACGCCTGGCGGCCTTCGTGCGAAAAGGCGCGTAGGCCCGATGGCCATCGCCGACAACCGGGCCTCGCGCGACGCCGTCCTGGGCCGCGTGCGCCGCGCGCTGCGGCACGAAGGCGACCGTGGCGCCGCGCGCGCGGCCGCGGAGGCCTACGTGGCGGCGCACGCGCAAGGACCGCGTCCCACCCGGCCGGACGATCTTGTCGCGCACTTCCGGCGGCGCGCCACCGACATGGCCAGTACGGTCGAATCCATCGCCAGCGTGGCGGACATCCCGGCGGCTGTGGCGCGCTACATCGATGCACTGGTGCTGCCGCCTGCGCTGGCCGCGCAGCAATCGCGGCAGGGCGTGTGCTGGCCCGAATTTGCCGGCCTCGACTGGCAGGGCGCCGGCCTGCAGATCGAAGCGCGGCCTACGCTCGGCAACGATCGCCTCGGCATCACCGGCTGTATGTGCGCCATCGCGGAGACCGGTACGCTCGTCTTCACTACCGGCGCCGATACGCCATCAGCCTCCGCCTTGCTGCCCGACACCCATATCGCGGTATTGCGTGCCGCTCGCGTGGTGCCCGGCATGGAGGATGCGTTTGCGCTGATTCGCCGCGAGCGAGAGGTGCTGCCGCGCGCCGTGAACATGATCTCCGGGCCGTCGCGCACCGGCGACATCGAGCAGACCATCGTGTTGGGTGCGCACGGGCCCTTTCGCGTACACATCCTGGTGCTGAGCTGACACGCGCGGGGCAGGCGTTGCCGTGACGCTCTTCGCGCTGGTCCTGCTGCCCTTCGCGGCGTCGCTGCTGTGCGCGCTGCAGTCGAATCAATCACGCAATGCCGTGGCGTGGATTGCCGGGCTGACCGCGCTTTCGGGATGTGCGCTGCTGGGCCTCACGGCGCCCGCCGTCTTCGCGGGCGACATCCTGCGCGCCGGTGTCGAATGGTTTCCGCGCGTGACCTTCGGCTTCCGGATGGATGGCCTGGCGTGGACCTTCGCCGGCATCATCCTGGCGGTCGGTGCGCTGGTGGTGCTCTATGCGCGGTACTACCTGGCGGAGGACGATCCGCCGGCGCGCTTCTTCGCGTATCTGCTGGCCTTCATGGGCGCGATGCTCGGCATCGTGCTTGCCGACAACCTGATCCTGCTGGTGGTGTTCTGGGAGCTGACCAGCCTCACATCGTTCCTGCTGATCGGCTTCTGGCGGCATCGCGCCGATGCGCGGCAGGGGGCCAGGATGGCGCTGACCGTCACCGGTGCCGGCGGCCTATGCCTGTTGGGCGGCGTGGTGGTGCTGGGACACATCACGGGCAGCTATTCGCTCGATGTCGTGCTGGCCTCCGGCGCGACGATACGCGCCGATCCGCTCTATCCGGTGGCGCTGGTGCTGATCCTGCTGGGTGCCTTTGCCAAGTCGGCGCAGTTCCCGTTCCAGTTCTGGCTGCCGCATGCGATGGCGGCGCCTACGCCGGTGTCGGCCTACCTGCATTCGGCCACGATGGTAAAGGCGGGTGTGTTCCTGCTGGCGCGGCTGTATCCCGCGCTGGGCGGCAGCGAGTTGTGGTTCTACCTGGTGGCAGGCACCGGCCTCGTCACGCTGACACTGGGCGCGGCGTTCGCGATCTTCCAGCAGGACCTGAAGGGGTTGCTCGCGTACTCGACGATCAGCCACCTCGGGCTCATCACGTTGCTGTTCGGGCTCGACTCGCCGCTGGCGGTCGTGGCCGGCATCTTCCATATCCTGAATCATGCCGCCTTCAAGGCGTCGTTGTTCATGGCGGCAGGCATCATCGACCACGAGACCGGCTCGCGCGACATGCGCCAGCTGAACGGCCTGTGGCACGCAATGCCGATCACCGCTACGCTGGCGATGGTGGCCGCGAGTGCGATGGCCGGCGTGCCACTGTTGAACGGCTTCCTGTCGAAGGAAATGTTCTTCGCGGAAACATTGCAACTCGACATGCATCCGGTGTTCGCAGTATTGGTGCCGCTGGTGGCGGTCGTCGCGGCGGCGCTTGCGGTGACGTACTCCGTCCGCTTCATCCATGACGTTTTCTTCAATGGCGAGCCGGTGGGGCTGACGCGCATACCGCACGAGCCGCCGCGCTGGATGCGCATCCCCGTAGAGATCCTCGTCGTCGTGTGCCTGGCGGTGGGCATCGTGCCGGGGTTCACCATCGGTCCAATACTGGCAGTGGCGGCACGCGGGGCGCTGGGTGACCAGGTACCCGCGTACAGCCTCGCGTTATGGCATGGCTTCAACGTGCCGCTGCTGATGAGCACCATCGCGCTGGCGGCGGGCGTGGCGCTGTACTTTGCGCTGCAGAAGAAAGTCAACCTGCACACGATCGCGCACCTCCCGATGAGCGGCAAGCGCGTATTCGACCGCACGATGCGGACTCTCGAGCGCAGTGGCCGTCGTTTCATCGCCATTTCACCGGACAGCACCTTGCCGGGCGCGTTGGCGTGGATCTTTGCCACGTCCATCGCCGCAATGGCGTGGCCGCTGCTGCGGTTCGGTTTCGGCGATGCCGGTCCGGCGGTCGCGCCGCTGGGCGAGGTCCCCGTGGCGGTGGGTACATTACTGTGGCTGCTGGCGGTGGGAGGCGCCATCGGCGTCGTCGCATGTCATCGCCACCGCTTCGTCGCGTTGCTGCTGCTCGGCGTGACGGGCCTCGCGGTCAGCATCGGCTTCGTGCTGATGTCGGCGCCCGATCTTGCCTTGACGCAATTGCTGGTCGAGATTGCGACGCTGGCGCTCATGGTCGTGGTGCTGCATTTCCTGCCGCCGACGTCACCGCCGGAGCGAGGCGTGTGGCGGCGCTGGCGCGACGCCGTGCTGGCTCTCGCGACGGGGGCGGGCATCACGCTGATCGCACATGCAGTGATGACGCGGCCGTCGCGTTCCGTTTCGCCGTTCTACCTCGACCGGGCATTGCCGGAGGGCGGGGGTACCAACGCCGTCAATGTGATCATCGTGGACTTCCGCGGCCTCGACACGCTGGGCGAGATCGCGGTGCTGGGCGTAGCTGCGCTTCTCGTCTATGCATTGCTCTGGAATTTCCGGATACCCGGCCACGCGGCAGGGGCAAGCCCCGCCGGACCCTGGAATCCGATGCTGGTGCGTACCATTGCGCGCACGCTGCTGCCGCTGGCAGCCATCGTGGCCGTGTACCTCCTGCTGCGCGGCCACAACCTGCCCGGCGGCGGATTCGTCGCGGGACTCACGCTGGCCGTGGGTCTGGTGGTCGTGCGCATCGCGGGAGGCGCACGGCCCATCCTCGACCCGCGGCAACTGGCGTGGCAGTCGTGGATTGCCGGGGGCTTGCTGATGGCGGGACTGACCGGCGTCGCCAGTGCGCTGTTCGGCTACCCGTTCCTGACCAGCGCCTTCCTCCATCCGGTGCTGCCGGTGGTGGGCGAGGTGCCATTGGCCAGCGCAATGTTCTTCGATCTCGGCGTGTTCATGACTGTGGTGGGCGGCACGATGCTCGCCACGATGGCGCCCGGCCTGCTGCCTGATGGCCGGGCCGGAGGCGATCCGCCATGACCGCGTGGCTGGTTGCCTCGGCGCTGGGCGTGCTGACCGCGTGCGGCGTGTGGCTCTGCCTGCGCGCGCGCACCTTTGACGTGGTGCTGGGCCTCACGCTGCTCTCCTATGCGGTCAACGTGTTCATCTTCGTGATGGGGCGGCTGTCGTTCGAGGTGCCGCCGATCGTGCGCCCCGGCGTTCCGGCCACGCTGGCGTACTACGCGGATCCGCTGCCGCAGGCGCTGGTGCTGACCGCCATCGTGATTGCGTTCGCGATGACTGCGTTAGTCCTGGTGCTGGCGCTGAAATCCCGTGTTGTCAATGACAGCGATGCATGCGATCCGGTGCTTTCGGATGCCGGCACCCTGCCGCAGCGGCCCCCGGCATGAACGCGCCCTGGCTCGTCGTTCCGGTCGTGCTGCCGTTGCTGATGACGGCGGTCATGCTGCTGTGCGAGCGCTGGCGGCCGAGTTGGCAGTTGCCGCTGTCGCTGCTGTCCACAGTGTTGTTGCTGGCAGCTGCAGTGGCACTGGTTCGGGTGGCCGGTACGGAAACGATCGCGGTCACGTTGGTCGGCAACTGGAAGGCGCCCTTCGGCATCGTGCTGGTGCTCGATCGCCTGGCCGCGATGTTGCTGCTGCTGACCGTGGTGGTGGCCCTCGCCAGCCTGCTCGCATCGGTCACGCTGGCGCGGCGCGGTCCGCACTTCCATGCGTTTTTCCAGATCCAGCTGGCGGGCCTCAACGGTGCATTTCTCACCGGCGATCTCTTCAACCTGTTCGTGTTCTTCGAGGTGCTGCTGATCGCCTCGTATGCGTTGTTGTTGCACGACGCGGGCGCGCGTGCGCTGCGTGCCGGCATGCACTACGTGGTCATCAACCTGGTCGGCTCGGCGTTGTTCCTGGTGGCGGCTACCTTGTTGTATGGCGTCACGGGTACGCTCAACTTCGCCGATCTCGCACTCCGGTTGCAACAGCTGCCCGCGCACGACCAGGGCCTGGCGCAGGCAGCCGCGCTGCTGCTGCTGGTGGTCTTCGGCATCAAGGCGGCCGTGCTGCCACTGGGCTTCTGGCTGCCAGCGACGTATGGCGCAGCGCCCGGCCCGGTAGCGGCGCTGTTTGCGATCATGACCAAGGTCGGCTTCTACGGCGTGGTGCGTACGTCGATGCTGCTGTTCGGCGCGGGTGACACGGCGCTCACCGGCTGGGGCGCGGAAGCCATCTTCGCGTTGGGAATCTTCACGGTGGCCTTCGGCGCATTCTCCGCGTTGTCGTCGTTGCGCCTCACGACGCTGATCGGCAGCCTCGTGCTCGTCTCCACCGGCACGCTGGTGGCAGCTTCCACACTGGGCGAGCAAGCGTTGGCCGGCGCGCTTTTCTATGTGGTCCACAGCACCCTGGCGATGGCGTTGCTGTTCCTGCTGGTGCATGCGATCGGCCTGCAGCGCGGGGCCATCGAGGATCACTTCGCGATCGGCCCCGCGGTGGCGCAGCCCGTGCTGCTGGGATCGCTGTTCGTCGTCACCGCCGGCGCGGCCGTCGGCCTGCCGCCGTTGGCCGGCTTCGTCGGCAAGGTGTTGATGCTGTCGGCCACCGTGAACGCGCCCGGCGCCGCGTGGTTCTGGACCGCGCTGCTGGGCAGCGGCCTGCTCGCACTGTATGTGCTGGCACGCGCCGGCAGCCTCGTGTTCTGGAACACGCAGCCCGCGACCGGCATCGCGCCGGGCTTGTCGTGGCCGTCGGCTGCGGGCATCGCGGTCCTGCTGGTGGCGTCGCTGGCGTGGATGGTGCTGGCGGTCCCCGCGACACACTACGCGACGGCCACCGCCAGGCAGCTGGCGCAGCCGCGCCTCTACATCGATGCGGTGCTGGGGACCACGCCGGTGCCGCCACCCGGGAAGGAACGCTGATGCGCCGCCTGCTGCCGCATCCGTGGCTCTCCGCCGTGCTCTGGCTGGTGTGGCTGGCGCTGCATAACACGGTGGCGCCCGGGCACGTCGTGTTGGGCGGCGTGCTGGCTACGGTGATCCCGTGGGCGACCACCAACGTCGTCCCGGGCGCGTGGCCGGCGCTGCATCGTCCCGGCGTGGCCGCTCGCCTGGCGCTGATCGTAATGGCCGATATCGTCACCTCCAGCATCGACGTGGCGCGGCGCGTGCTGGGCCCTGAGGCCGCCATCAAGTCCGGCTTCATCAAGGTGCCGCTGGCGCTCACCGACGACTGGGCGATCACACTGCTGGCCGGCATCATCACGATGACTCCCGGCACGCTGACAGCCGACGTGGCGACTGACCGCTCGCATCTGCTGGTCCACGCACTCCACATCGACGACGCCGATGCGCTGGTGGCGTCGATCAAGTCTCGTTACGAGGCGCCGCTGCAGGAGATCTTCGGATGACCGCCACTGTAATCCCGTGGATCGCGGCGGCCTTTGCGCTGGCCATGCTGCTCAACGTCTATCGCCTGGTCCGTGGCCCCGGCTGGCCCGACCGCATCCTCGCGCTGGACACGCTGTACGTGAACACGATCGCGATGCTGGTGCTGCTCGGCATCCGCTTCGATACCGCGCTCTACTTCGAGGCGGCGCTGCTGGTGGCAATGCTAGGTTTCATCGGCACCGTGGCGCTCGCCAAGTTCATCGTGCGCGGGGATATCATCGAATGAATGCGGTCTCGACCTTGCCACTGTGGGCCGACGTGATGGTGACGCTGCTGCTGCTGACCGGCGCGGCCTTTGCGTTGATCGGATCGTGGGGCCTTGCCAAGCTCGGCGACTTCTACAGGCGCATCCACGGGCCCACCAAGGCCACGACGTTGGGCGTGGGCGGCGTGCTGATAGCGTCGGCGCTCAACTTCACGGTGCGCGGGCCCGGGTTCTCCGTGCACGAGTTCCTGATCACGCTGTTCCTGTTCCTCACCGCCCCCATTTCCGCGCACCTGCTGGTGAAGGCCGCACTGCACTTGCAGCGGCGCGATGCGGAGCGCAAGCCGCATTGATGCGTCGCGCGTAACACGTCGATCGGGGCCGTGCAATTCATCCAAACGGATGAATGCAACCGCAATGGGTTTCGTTCATCCTGAGTGCCTGCCCGGCATCCGCGATGCATCTTCACCTGGCCGCAAGGCTCGTCGTCGCCGCGCACCGGTAGTTTCCGGCCTTCGTAGCGATCACCTCGCCAAAGGCCACCCACACGAGGAGCGGTCATGGCCAACCAAAGCAACGTCGCATCCGCGCCCACCGGACAGGGCCTGCCCATCCCGTATCTCACCGCGGTGTGGGCAGGCGTGCCGATGGACGAAATCCTCGCCGGGCTCGCGGCGGGCACTATCCTCGCGCCACCTGGTGCGCCAGCCGGGTGGCGGCCCGCCGGTGCGGGGCCTGCGGGCAACAGCACCGCCGAAACGTCGGCGCTGCAAGCGGATGCGCGTGCCGCCATTCGGTCCGCCAGCCCGGATGTGAGCGCACTTGACCACCACCTCGACGCTGCCGCGCACCGCGCCAACGTGGTCGACCTCCGTGGCAAGACGGGCGCCGAGCTCGCTGAACTTGGGGCCACCGACATCGGTTACCGTTACGCGCTGGAGCAGATGCAGCCGTTTGCTTGGATAGGCAATCGCAACCTCTACGCGGCCGTCAACGCCGACGGCCACCTCGATCGCTTCGACCCCGACACCGGCGAGGCGCTGCTGAGCGACGCGTGGCTCGCCGATCGCGGCAAGTTCATGGCGTGGCGCAACGCGGAAATCGCCGGTGCCGACACATCGCTCCAAAGTGCGCAAGGCTGGACGTTCAC
>Ga0335394_10004013_pt1 | contig 16755 bp, 20 predicted proteins | sample MAT03_FD_205741 | JGI IMG/M metagenome (GOLD analysis project Ga0335394, IMG submission 205741) | Freshwater microbial communities from Lake Fryxell liftoff mats and glacier meltwater in Antarctica - MAT-03 (spades assembly) (version 2) ... | reverse complement strand
CAGGTTTGGCCTTCACGCGCACGACGTCGTTCTTCTGGTCGTATTGGTAATCCCCCCACTGAGACATGTTCTTGTGGACGATGACCGTCCACTCGGTCTTTCCGGGGATGGTGAAAAGCTCGTAGGTACCCGCTGGGATGGGGGAACCGTTGAGCGTGACCGCGGTGCTGAAGGTCAGCTTGGTTGCGCTGTTCGCCCCCGTGCGCCAGACTTGGTCGTAGGGAACCAGGCCTCCGAAAACCTCGCGTCCTTTGACTCCAGGACGTGAGTAGTTCACTTCGATGTCGGTGATGCCGACCCGCTGCTTGAGCGTGGTCGGGGGGCTGGGCATGGGAAACTCAAGCTTCGGTGCGGCGGGGGTCTGCGCGGTCAGACTGGCGATGAAAGCAACCGGTGCGAGGGCTGCGATAAGGGATCGGAGGTGCATGGTGGGAGGGTGGGACGTGAAAGAAACCGGCCTACGCTTGCACCAAGAACGTGCACGACGCAATCGCCCAGAGGCGGAATGTCATCCCGTTCCAACGGTCCGATCTCCGCCACCTCACGCGGTCCAAAAGGGGCAACCCTAACCCTAATCTGACCCCGTTGCGATCTGCTCCCAACCCGCTTTTTCCTCAATCGGGCGTTCACTTCCGTGGCTTTTGTTCCAAGGGATTACGCCAGTGCAATCCCGGGAAACGCGCGAAGTCCGTGTCGGTGCTGTGCAACTCGGCCTGATACTCCAGCGCCAGCGCGGCAAGGTGGGCGTCCGTCGTGAGATTACCCGCCACTCCGAGCTTGCGCAGAAAACCAAAACAGTGCCGCACGTGGTCGCGCCCCGGCACCAGCAAGCGCACCACGGGCTGCTCAAGCCACTCTTCCACCAAACCGGTGACGGTCGCCACCGGCAGCGGAGTCACGAGCACCTGCCGATGCGTGGTCAGTCGTACAAAACCGAGCAAAGTGACCCACGCCATACCGACCGGCTCCTGCCCGTTCAGGCAGTTTTCCCACCAAGCCCGGGCCGCCGTGTGACGCGGATCGGCTGCATGGTGCGCATAGACCAGCAAATTTAGGTCCGGGATAATCATGCCCGCAGTTTCTTCAGCAACGCGTCGTTTTCGAGTTCATCGGCCAGCTCGTTGAGCTTGTCCGTATCGACGCCCGGCCGGAACGACAGCCTCAAGGGCTTGACCGAATAAGTCGAACGGCGCGCCGATTTTCCGGGCATCCGCAAGCCCCGCCGCAGGGCCTCGTTGACCACAGTTTTCAGGGCCCGGTCGGAGCGCGTCGCCTCGGCGTTCAACCGGGCCGCCACATCGGGGTCGAGGGTTAGGGTTGTACGCATGTCGGCATCGAAGCATCAACCAATCTGATGTCAAGATGGTGGTCCGTCTGCCCCGCTCGGCGGTCGGGGCTCGATCCAGCGGGATAGGTGACAGATTGTCCGGCAGGGTCGGAAAAAGGGTCGGGTCGTGTATTTTTACGTCTCTATAAAGTCGAGCCATCCGAAAGGATCAGGCGTTTCTCGTTCGGTCTATACCTCACTGGCCGTCACAAGCCATGCGTGGCTCAGAGAACTCGCCGGTGCAAGTTATCGACCGCAAGAAGAAAAGCCTGACCCTTTCGGCTATCCGGCCAAGATCAGCCCGGGGTCGTCGCTGATGATGCCCTGCACGCCCGCGTCCCACAGCTGCCGAGCCTGCGCCGGATCGTTCACGGTCCAGACATGGGTCACCGTACCGCTGCCGCGCAGCGTGCGCACCAATGCGGCGATCGGCACCGGCAGGCCGTGCCAGCGCGGCGGGATGCACAGTGCCTGCACCTGCGGCAGCGCGGCCCGCCGGCGCAGGAGCGCCGGCCACAGGAGGGCCACCACATCGGAAGTGCTGGCGCCGAGCGCGAAGCCCGCGCCGCGCAGCGGGCGTGTGGCCTGCGGGTCGAAGCCGGCGACGATGATGCGTGCGGCCATCCCGTGCCGTCGGACGGCGTGGCGCAGCGGTTCGGTCGCCGCGGGTGTCTTCACATCGATGATGCAGGGAAGCTGCGACGGCAGCGCGTCGATCAGCTCGTCGAAGGTGGACACCGTCACGCCGCGGCCGCGCCAAGGAAACGTGCGCCCGTTGTCGCGGGTGAAGCGCGCACCCGCGTCCAGCCGCTTGAGCTCGGTCACGCTGCGCGCCGCCAACGTGCCGATGCCGTCGGTGGTGCGTTCCAGCGTGGCGTCATGGAACACGACCGGCACGCCGTCGCGCGAGACATGCACGTCGAGCTCGATCGCGTCCACGCCCAGCGCCACCGCTTCTAGGAACGACTCGAGTGTGTTCTCCGGCGCGAAGGCGCGGTTGCCTCGGTGGCCGATCACCGGTCGCGCCAACGGGTCGAGCAGGATCATCGGCTGGGCCGACGCAGGGCGCGGCGTAAATCGCGACGCAACTCGTGGCCCATGGCGCCGTCCGGCGGCCGTCCACCGGTCGCGCCACGTCGGCGATGCCGGCCGCCGCGTCGCTGCACAGGAACTTCGCGATGTCGCCGACGCGCCCGGGCGGCAGCAGCATCGGGGAGGGCTGCTTCTTGCGCAGCAGTTCGGGCACGCCGGCCGCGCGGTCTTCGATCACTCCTAGGATACTGGAATTTATGGGGTGCATTCATCGTCTCGGCCTCACCCCCCACCAAGCCATTCCCACCCCCACCGCAAACCCCGTATACCCCAACACGAACACCCACCAGGGTGCCTCCCAATACAGCAGCCGTGAAAGCCAGTGTTCGATGAAGCTTTCGCGATAACCGGTTTGGCCGGCGAGGCGGCGCAGGTCTTGTTCCCACGCGGTCAGGGGGCAGAGCTGGCCCAGCCAGGCCTGGGCGGCGATGAAGACCATCAGGGCGAGATGGGTGAGGCGCAGGCCGAAGTGGCGGACCCAGCGCCAGCCGAGTGCTCCGCCGATCAAGATGAGGGGCAGCAGGCCCACCGCGAACAGCACGATGCCTACGTGCAACGCCAGGATGGCGTCGGCCAGCCACAAAGCTTGGGTGGGGGATATGGTGGGCATGGTGGGCAGGGGCCGAGGCTGGTTGCTTGAGCGCCTCCTGTATCGTCGGCACAAACGCCGCCGTCAAAGAACCTTCCGCGAAAAGCCGACGGAACGGGTTGGGCGTGTTAATCGCCGTGAGGAACGCCGAGTTGAGCATCGACGTGCCCAGCAGCGCCGCGTCCAATTGGTCCCGCACCTGCCGGAGCACGCGCGACACGATGTTCTGCAGCGAAACGAGGCCGATGTTTTTTAGCTTCTTGGACAACCCCCCGATCCCATCCCCACCCCCGCGCCGTGGCAACTCGAGCCTCTCTTTATTCTTCGTCATTCTCCATTCTTATTTTCCCGGCGCAGGGCGGGCGAGGATTCGATCCGCGGGTGTTGCAACCGGGGGGGAGCGGCCTTTCGTCCGCGTCATGCAAGAAACGATCCCCGGGGCGGCGGCGGGCGCGGCGGAGCAATCGGCGGCTCCTGCCCGGAGAGGGTGGCTCCGTCGTCTGACGTGGGCGGGGGCGTGGCTGGCTGCCGGGGTGGCACCGATGAGCGGCTGGGAGACTTTTATCGAGGTGCCGCTGGTGGACTTCTCGGAATTCGGCGATGCGACGCCGTGGCGGGTCGGCGTCACGCGCGAGAGCCGGCGCGATCCCATCGCCCGGCTCCTGCGGCACGACGGGGTGCGCTGGGTGGCGACTTTGGGCTACAGTGAGGTGCGCGACGTGTTCGTGCGCGAGATAGGCACGCCGGTGCGGAAGGCGCGGGGGCGGGCGACGCCGACGGTGTCGCTGGCGCGTCGCTGGTTTTGGGAGGTTCCGGTCGTTCCCGACGGCTGGTCGCTGGATGCGGGCATCGAGTTCGGCGTGCACTATGCCGCGCGCAGCGTGCCGGCGGATGGCACGCACTTTCAATTCGTGTTAGCCCCCGGCCTGGACCTGCAGCCGGTGGACGGCCCCTGGCGGGTGGGCCTGCGGTGGCTGCATCTGTCCAACGGGAATGTGCGGCCGGGCAACTCCGGCTACGACGGGTTATCGTTGCAGTTCGGCTGCCGCTTCGGCGGACGGAAGTAGGAACGAGCCCGGGGAGGGTCAAAAGCCGGGAGACAGGCTCAGGTCTGAATGGCACTTGGCTAGGCACCATTGCTACAGTTTTAAGCGAAGGTTTTTTCCGGATTTATAAGTAGTTTTAATACTGATACGCAGGGCGTTTTCGATATGCGTAAAACCATGCGCACCAGAACGTCATATCTGCCCGGGTTCGCTCGTCGCCTGAGCGGCAAGCGTGCCCAAGAGGTGGCTGGACGTCTCTCGCGGCGATCCGTTCAGCCCGATGGTCTCGCTACACCGATCTCGAGGTTCATCTCAGCGGATCGGTTGAGGGAGTCGGTTAACGCGATCTCATCTTTACGCCTTGGGTCACCTTTTGCGCCTTTCTGGGTCAGGTGTTACAGCGAGGAGCGAGCTGCCGTGATGCGGTTTGGCGTATACCGTCCCGGTATTCTATCCAACAAAACTGAGGTCGACGTGGATGACGCAACGGGGGTTACTGTCAGGCGAGGGCGGGACTGCCGTAATCCGTGATATGGGCGGCCTTTGCGGGCATCGCTCAAAAGTTCGGACGAAATTCGTTCCGAATTCCGCTACGGGTCGATCTACGGAGGAGCGGTGCGAAAGGGGTCAGGTTGTGTACTTTGTACTTCTATTGTAAAGACAGTTATTGTGCGCAGACGCCCAGGGCGCATCGAATAAAGCGGTCAATCCGTCAGCGAAACCATGGCTTTGATCACGCCGGTTTCGGGTTTCAGCCAGGTGGGAAATTCGGCGATCAGTCGCGAAAACGGCGCGCGGTGGGTGATCCACGGTCCGGTTTCGATCGTGCCGTCTTCGATCAGACGAATGATCCGGGCGAAATCCCGGGTCAGGGCATTGCGCGATCCCATCAGGGTCAGCTCGCGCCGGTGCATCGCCGGCGCGTGCGGGAAAACCAGGTCCTGTTGCGTGATTCCGACGAAGACGAGGCGTCCGCCGAAGGCGCAATAAGTCAGCGCGTGGCTCATCGACTTGCTGCTGCCGGTCGCATCGATGACCACATCGGCGCGCCTGCCTTCCGTGAGCGCTTCGAGCGTCTTCAAGGCGTCTTCTTCGCCCTGCGGCAGGATCGTGCGATCCACGCCCAAGCGCTCTTTGCAGAACGCCAGGCGACCGGCGTCGATGTCCATGACGATGCACGTGGCGCGTGCCGCCTTGACGAACTCGATCGCCGAGAGGCCGATGGGGCCCGCGCCGATCACGAGGACCGTCTCGCCGGCGCGCACGTGTCCACGGTCGACGGCGTGGCAGCCGATCGCGAGAGTTTCGACCAGGGCGAGTTGGTCGAACGAGAGGGAGCGCGAGACGTGCAGTTTGCGCGAGGGCAGGATCATCCGCTCGCGCATGCCGCCTTCGCACATCACGCCCAACGTGAGATGACCTTCGCAGCAGTTGGTGAGTCCCCGGCGGCACGAGTAGCAGCGCTGGCAGTTGATATACGGCTCGACCGAGCAGCGATCCCCCGGACGGACTTCGGTCACGCCCGGTCCGATCGCGAGGACTTCGACGCCGAGTTCGTGTCCGGGAATCCGCGGGTACGAGTAAAACGGCATTTTCCCCAGGTAACCGCTGTAGTCTGTACCGCAAATTCCGATACGGTGAATGCGTACGAGCGCTTCGCCCGGCCCGGGTGCCTCCGGTTCCGGAAGTTCGAGGGGACGAAAGGAAAGGGGCTTTTCGAGCTGGATGGCGTGCATGAAAAGGAGGAGGAACGGGGAGCGTTGCGAACGGATCAGTTGTTTTCGGACAGCCCTTCGGTGTGCCCCAGGTTCTTCACCGGCGCAAAGAGCGCGAGCACCTCTCCGAGGAGTTCTCGATCGATCGGTTCTTCTGCCCATTTGGCCCAGTTGCGGATGTTCACGGGGTTGGCACTTCCGGAAACGGTCGTGGCAATGTCCGGGTTTGCGAGCGAGAATTGCAGGGCGAGCTTGGCGATATCGACGCCGCGTTTTTCGCAGAGCGCGGCGGCGGCACGCGCCGCGGATTTCACCGCTTCCGGCTCCTTGAGCCACGCCGGCAAGGGAGCGTTCGTCAGCAACCGGGCGCTGAACGGCCCGGCATTCATCACGCCGACGCCCTTGGATTTAAGCAGCGGCACCAATTCGTCCGCGAAGCGCGTATTCTGCAGCGTGTACTGATTGTAGCTGAGCACGCAGTCCACGTTCGTTTGTTCGAGAATGGTGCGGAAGGTCTTCATTGGGTAACCGCTGATTCCGATGTAACGTACCTTGCCCGATTTTTGAATTTTGCGCAGCGCGGGAAGCGTTTCGTCGACGATCTGCTTCAGCGGCACGAACTCGATGTCGTGGCAAAGCACGATGTCGAGGCGATCGGTACCGAGGCGATGCAGCGAGACATCGACGCTTTCGGCCACGCGTTTGGCGGAAAAATCGAAATGCGCGAGATCGTACCGCCCGAGCTTGGTACACAGGGTATAGCTCTCGCGGGGGATTCCTTTGAGTGCGATGCCCAGGAGCACTTCGCTCATGCCGCGTCCATAGAAGGGCGACGTGTCGATGAACGTAAGGCCGCACTCCAAGGCGACGCGCACGCTGGCCAGAGCTTCGTCGAGCGTGACGCTGCGGAATTCCGCGCCGAGCGAACTGGCGCCGAAGCTGAGAGGGGGAAGGTGAAGGTCGGTTTGACCCAAACGACGGAGTTGCATAGAGGAAAGTTCAGGGCGTCACGCAGCCCATGGTCAGCAGGAGATTGCCCCACAGCGCTTGGTCGGCGGTTTGAATGGTGAGGATGTGATCCGCACTTTCGACCTGGCGGTAGAAATCCCACTTGAGCACCGGCGCGAGCGCCAGCGGACTTTTCGCCTCGGCGAGCAGTGCGCGGTAATCCGCCCAAACCGTAGGCTCGCCGTATTTGGCATAAGGATCGTCCGGCGGAATTCCCATCGTATTGACCTCGTCGATCGGAACGGCGGTCAAGAGGACGCGAAGCACCTGCGCAACGGTGACGATGCCCGGTGCAAGGTTGAGGTGGACAATGTGTGCATTCGGCCCGCGCTTCGTCGACGCCGGATAATTTCCGTCGGCAATCAGGATTTTCGAATGGTGGCCGCCGCGAGCGAGAGCGCTCAGGATATCGGGATGCGTCAGGGTGGTTTTCAGCATGATCGGAAAGTAAGCCGGTGCGGGAGAGGATTAACGGATCGCCGTCTCGCGGCGAAAGGCGGCGATCGTCCGTTCCGCAGCGCTCATCGAATCGGGCAAAGCGAGCACTTCTGCGGACAGATACCCGCGATACCCGATCGCTCGAAGCGCCGAGATAATCGGAGGTATGGCGGTGTGTCCCGAGCCGATCGCCTGCCGGTTGGAATCCGCAAAATGGACATGTCCGATCGAGGTCCCGGCAGCATGCACGGCGGCCGCGAGGTCGGGTTCCTCGAGGTTCATATGAAAGAGATCGGCGAGAATCCGCACATTCTGCGACGGCAGGGATTTCAACCAGGCGGCGGCTGGGCCCACCCGGTTATGGAGATTGGTCTCGTAGCGGTTGAGCGGTTCGTAAAGAAGCGGGACCCGGTGGCGCTGTGCGTAGTCGCCCAGCGCGCTCAACGATTCTCCCAACCATTGCAGTGCTTGGTCCCGGGATACTTCCCCTTCGGCCCGACCCTGCATCGAGCCGACGATCGCGGACGCTCCAAAGCTGCCGGCCAGGTCGACGATCTCGCGAACGAAGGCCTGCGCTTTTGCCCGGCGATCCGGATCGGGATGGGTGAACGTGAGCTTCTGGACCACCCATCCTCCCCCCGTGCCGACCGCGGCGACTTTAAGTGCGTGTCGCGCGAGAAGTTCGGGGAGGAGCTGGAGTTCGGGGGCGTTCGCGTCTCGTGGAAACACCTCGATGGCGTCGAAACCGAGTCGGGAAGCGCGTTCGCAGGCGTCGATGAGACCGTCCCAGAAGACAAAAGGCCCTCCTCTGGCTTCAGGCACGAGAGAAACGGTCACGGCGGATCGCATGGGAAACAAAAGGGGGGAGGTTGCGTGTTGGGAGTCGCAGTCGCGAAAAGGCTTACACCGAAAGGCCGTCGCGGGTCGACTGGTTTTCGCGTACGGACGATTACTGCCGACTCGCCAGTACGGCAGCGAAAAAATGGATTTTGTCCAGGTGGCGATGGGCGATCCGCGCAGCCATGCGATTCTGGGCGAAGCGATCGAGCGTGGGCGCCCGATCAGCGGTCACATTTACGGTCGCGAGTTCGTTGCGGCGGGTGCGGCGGGTGGAATCGCGGATACTCACGAATCGATCGACCGCGAAATTGCCAACGATTTTTTGGAAAACGGATTGTGGATTTTTCTGCGCGGCGGTCCCCCGACCACGCCTTGGCATTCGTTGCCTTTGGCGATCAAGGCCGTGACCGAGCTCGGTGCCGATCCGAAACGGGTCTGCGTGTGCACGGACGACCGGGATGCGGACGATTTGTTTTTGTTCGGCTTGGATTGGGTGGCGCGCGAAGCGGTCCGGGCGGGGATCAAGCCAGTCACGGCGTTGAGCATGGCGTCCTTGCATCCGGCGACGCGTTTCCACCTCGATCACGACATTGGCGGAATCGCGCCGGCCCGTCGGGCCGATCTGGTGCTCTTTAACGATGCGCTCGAACCGCAATGCACGTGGTTTGGCGGTGAGCTCGTGGTCGAAAATCGGCAGGTCACACCCGTCCTCGAAGCGGCCTTGTCGAAGCCGTACCGCTATCCGCGCGCCGCTTACCGGACCGTCAAGCTCCCTCCGGCGAAAGGGCTCAAGCTGACTCCTGCGCTGCCGGGGAGTACCGTGGTGGCAAACGTCATTCGAACCGAGCTCCCGGGCATCGTTCTTTTTCATGACAAGGTCCATCTCGCGATCGACGCCGGCTGCGCGTGGCCGGATGTGCTGCAGGAACATCGCCTCTGCTTCGTGACCGTCGTCGAGCGGCACGGCCGGAACGGCAACGTTGCCTATGGGTTGTTGAGGAACTTCGGACTGGCGGCAGGTGCCGTCGCCAGCACCGTCGGCCACGACGCGCACAATTTGATCGTCGCCGGTACGAACGAGCCGGATATGCAGCTGGCGGTGGCGACCTTGAAAAAACTCCGCGGCGGCGTCTGTGTGGTCCGCGACGGTCGCGTGCTCGCTCAGGTGGCCCTGCCTATCGCCGGCCTGCTGTCGGATCGTCGCGCACGCTCGGTCGCGAACGAAGCCACGCAGTTGAAAAAGGCCTGGGTGGAAATGGGCTGCACGCTGCCCTACATGGGTTTCAATTTGATCCCGCTGTCGGTGATTCCCGAAATCCGCATCACCGACCAAGGTCTGGTGACGGTTCCCGGAATGCAGATCCTGCCGCTGTTCGAGCCGGCGTGAGGCCGTCGGACGACGGAGATCCGCTTAGAAACGGGTGGTGATGCCGAAGCGGAAGCCCGCGTTGCCGCCGATGTCGATCGCTGCCGTGCGGTTGCCGAGCGACTGCTCGTACTTGCCGAGCTTCTCGAACGTGGCACCGGCGAAAAAGCCCGTGCGGTTCGTCAACCACCACTCGGCGTTCACCTCGGCATAAGCGCCGTGAAGGAATTTGCTGTATTCGTCCTCGCCGGTGAAGGCGATCGGGCTGACGCCGGCGACGACGAGGGTCTCCTCGACTTTGTATTTGGTCCCGAGATACGCGCCGGCGTAACCCGCGCTGAACGTGACCGCGAAGCGCTGCCCGAGGGGAACGCGGATGACCGGTCCGGCGCGAAAGAGGTAGTAGGCACCCTTGATCTGCCAGACTCCGTTCACCTCGGCGCCGTTCGTGGTGGTGGTCCTGGTCCGGCTGAAAGGAATGGAGTCGAGCGTCGTCGTAGTTTCGAGCCCCTGCAGGTAAACCGTGCCGTCCGCCCCGATGAAGTCGGTCGAGGACGGTCCGGTGTAGGGTGCGGTCGGAGCGGCTGCCCCCCCAGTGAGGCGATAGAGATCGGTCAGCGTGGTGAGATTGGAACGAATGCCGCCGGAAGTTTTTCCGTTGATATCGGTGATGCCGAAGCCGAACAGAAATCCCCAGTCGATCTTGCTGGAACCGATCGAGCCAAGTCGACGGCTGGCGGTGAACTCAAAGCCCGCGCCGGCGCCGGAACTCGCGCTGGCGGTGGCTCCGGAGGTCGATGCCGTGTAATCGTGCATCGCGATAAAGCCGGGATTGGACGTGGCCTGCGCTTCGCTCGAGTAGGACCACGAACGAGTCGTGCCGGGAGTATACGCTAGGAAATTGCCGCTGACCTGAAAGATGGGATTGCCTTCCGGGTCCAGAACTTGATTCCCCTCGGCGTCGAGTCGCGCGGCTCGAATGGTGTAGCGGCCACCGGGAGTCGTCGTTTGGTTGTTGTTGGCGTCCGTTTCTTCTATCCGTGGGCCGTCGGCCTGAACGCTGCCGTCGAGGTAAATCCGCGTCCCCGCGCCCGCGCTGGGGTCGGGGGGAGTCGAAAGAAGACCGGACGGAATCGTCCCGAGGTTTCCGAATTTGACGTCGGCTCCCCCGATGATGCGCACACCCATCGAAAACGCATTGTTTCGGACGGGACGGTATTCGATCGGAATGTCTGCGTAATTTATTTGCGCGTGGAGGGTGGAAAGCAGCCCTGACGCGGCTACGAGGACAAGAAGACAAATCGATTTCATGCGTGGGAGACGAAAATAGGACGCGGCCGGTGGGCGAATGTTTCAACCGGTCTTACCCAAGGCGCCCCGAAACGGTATTTGACGCGGATACCGTTGGGCGTGTGGGAGGAGACGGGCTTCATGGCGAAAAATGGTTCCGAGGGAAAAAGAACCGAGCGCCCACGTCAAGCGGGCGTATCGTATCGGTTAAAGCGCCTGGGCGGCGTTTGGCGGGGCCGAAAGTAAGATCGATTTCGACGGCCCGCTTGGTGGTGGCTGGGTCGACGTGGGCGGATGAGGTCTACCGCTGCTTTGGTAGACCACCTACCACTTAATGCCTTACCTTACCTGATCGGGTGTGATGTACCGATGCAAAACCGTGGCCCACAGCGTCGCCTCTCCCGCGAAACCGAACTCAGTCAATCCGTCTTGAATTGCCGAGTCCGACGGCTCGACCACTGCATGACGCGGGTCATTGGGCCATAATGGGTTGATCGCGCATGCCAAACGCCAGCAGGCCCAGGCGCGCCACGCCCGTTGTTCTCGGCGAGGGCCCGACAGGCGATCGGCATAGTGCTGAAAGTGGACCCGTGGGTTACCCACGAACAACCCCTCCGGACAGGACTCCAGCATCCACGTAAGTGCTTCGTAGGGAAGTGGCCAACGGGCGAGTACCTCCTCGTGCCCCTTCAGATCCGCACCGAGCGCTCGATCGAGGCAAAGGATCGCACGGGCGGCCAAGCCGCGTTCCCAGAGCGACTGAGCGTATTGCAAACACGCAAAATAAAAGTCTGCCCCTCGATGCTCATCGCGAAACCCGTGCAACACCCGCCAATCGAGGCCGGTTTCGGAGGGCGGTAGGTGAGGGCAGGAGGGGAGTGCAATCATCGGTGAAGCCTCCGTGCCGGTTCCGCCGGCGGACGTCAACCTCGGTTGGTTTTGTGTCGGTGAGGTTTGCGGCCACGATTCTGCGCTTGGCGAGAACCCGCCTTTGGTCGAAAACGGCTGATGGATTCCGCACCCCGCCTTCCGACCGCCGCGATCAAGCGGGTGCGGGGATGGGAGAGAGGCGTTTTGGCAATGCTGGGTGGACTGCTGCGGTTGTGGGGCGCTTCGTTGCGTTTCGAGACCACGCCCGTCTCTGCGGGTCAATTGCACGATCGGGCGGCTCCGTTGGCGATGGTGCTATGGCACAACCGGTTGTTTCTCTCCGCGGAGATTTTTCGACGTTATCGACAAGGCCGCCCGGTTTACGCCCTCGTCAGCGCGAGCAAGGACGGCGCTTGGCTCGAGGCTTTCTTCGGCATTGCCGGTCTTCGGACCGTGCGCGGTTCGAGCAGCAAATTGGGACGTGAAGCCGCCTTGCTTTTGGTCGGCGTTCTCAGACGCGGGGGCGATATTGGCATCACCCCCGATGGTCCGCGTGGACCGTGCTACGAGTTCAAGGCCGGCGGTTTGGTCGTGGCCCGTCGCGCGAAGTCGCCCATTCTTCTCTTGGGCGGCGTTTTCGACTCGGCCTGGCAACTGAACAGTTGGGATCGTTTTTTCATTCCCAAGCCCTTCTCACGAGTTCGGGTCACGGGGCGACTCTTGCTGCCTTCGCTCCTCTCCGATCGGGAAAACGGCGCTGACGTGATTTCAGCTCACCTGACGGCGATCAACTCCGACGCATTGCCGGGCGCAAATTTCGTGGTTATTTGATCGGCAAGCCCATCCCTTGTCCGCCTCTACCGCATGTCGCTTCCCTCCGTCCCTTTATCGTCTGTGTCGCCCCGGGGGCAGATTGTCGTTTTCGGGGCCGGCTACGTGGGCGAGGCGGTTTGCCGTCACGCACGGGAGCGCGGTCTGGAGGTCACGGCGTTGACACGCAATCCCGTGAAGGCGGCCGCGCTCTCGGCCTTCGGGGTGAAAACGGTCATTGCAGACCTTGCGAGCGAAGCGTGGCATTCGCAGGTTCCCGAAGCCCCGGACTATGTGGTTAACTGTGTGAGCTCCGGGGGCGGTGGAATCTCCGGCTATCGGCTGAGCTACCTGGAAGGCGCGCGCTCTCTGATCGTCTGGGCGAAGGCAAAATCGGCTCGGGGGACGCTCGTCTATACCGGTAGCACCTCCGTTTACCCGCAGGGAGCGGGCACTCGGGTCGACGAGGCGTCGTCGACGACTCCGCCTGCAAGCGAAAATGCCGGGATTCTCCTGCAAACGGAGACGTTGCTCCAGACTTGGCCAGGGCGGACCTTCGTGCTCCGTTTGTCGGGAATCTACGGTCCGGGCCGACATCATTTGCTCGACCAAATGCGTGCGGGTTCCGCCGAACTTCCTGGCCGGGGCGAGCATCGTCTCAACCTGATTTATCGCGACGACATCGTCGACGCGATCTGGCGGGCGCTGACGGCACCGGCCGCGGTGGGAGGACAGACGCTCAATCTCAGCGATGACGGTTCGGCCCCCAGGCAAGACGTGGTGGGCTTTCTCGCAAAACGCCTGGGCGTTGCCGTGCCGCGATTCACCGGCGAGGCTTCCGGTGGACGCCGTGCGGTCGTGCCCGATCGGTTCATTGCGAATGCGCGGGTCAAGGAGGTTTTGGGCTGGGAGCCGCGGTTTCCCACTTTTAGGGAAGGGTATGCGGCGATACTTGGTGCTTGAAGCTTGGCCCGGGTTTATCGTCTCTGACGTTTTGCACTTTTCACCCTCGATTACACTTCCATGGCCGGCGTAGGCAAACTCCTCAAACAAGCTCAGAAAATGCAGCGCTCGATCGAGTCGCTTCAGGCGCAGCTCGAGGCGAAGGAATTCGATGTCGGCGCCGGTGGCGGGGCCGTCAAAGTCAAGGTTAACGGAGCGGGCAAATTCCTCGCCCTCACCCTCGATCCGGAGTTTCTCAAGGAAGATCCCAAGTTCATCGGCGATACCATCCTGCAAGCCGTGCAGGACGCCGCCAAACAGGCCAAGGAGCACAACGATACCGAAATGCAGAAGGTCACGAGTGCGTTCCAGATGCCGGGGATGTTCTAAGCAGAGAGTCGCCCCCGCGCGGCGCGGTCCGGTTCCATGGCTTCCGCTTTTGAAACATTGCAGCAGCTTTTGAAGCAGCTGCCAGGCTTGGGCTACCGTTCTTCGGAGCGCCTGGCTTTGCACTTGTTGGTGGAGAAGCCGGAACGGCTGCCCGCCTTGGTGGCCGCTTTGGAGACGGCCGCGCGTTCGGTGCGGCGCTGTCAACGGTGCGGCAATTTGGCGGAAGGCGAATCGTGCGGCATCTGCGCCGACGAACGACGCGACAGCGGCGTGGTCTGTGTCGTCGAGCACATCCCGGATCTGGCGGCGATCGAACGCAGTGGCGCGCATCGCGGAATCTATCATGTGCTCCATGGCAAACTCTCGCCGATCGGCGGAGTGGCGCCGGAGAATCTGAATTTCGAGCCGCTGCTCGCGCGAGTCCGTCAGGGCGAGGTGCGGGAACTGATTCTCGCCTTGTCCAACGACGTCGAGGGCGAAGCGACCTGCCATTATCTGACCGCGCAACTGCCGCCGGCGCGTGCAGTGAAGGTCTCGCGTATCGGTTTCGGCCTCCCGAGTGGCGGCGGCGTGCTTTACGCCGACTCGACCACGTTGAAGAGCGCGCTGGAATCGCGGCGGAGTTATTCCTGAGACCTTACGGTCGCACTGCGACGCGGTGCCGTCCGATGGACCAACGGTCACGGTCCCGAGGGTGTCTCGCAACTTGGCGTAAGCTCGGACGGTAGCGTTCGGAGTCCGGCCTTTAGGCCGTCCGGGGAGAGTGCGATCGAGTTTCGGATGGCCTTAAGGCCGGACTCCAAACGCTTTAATCGGGGTCGGGAGTCGATCTTTGCGTTGAGGAGGCGAGGCGAAGCTTCATTCCTGTGGCCCAACGTCCAAGCCTTGCCGCCACCAACGCTTGGGTGTCACCCTTCCTCAGCGCCGCCTCCAATTCGATTCGCTCGGCCGGACTCAGGTGTTTGTTTCGCATCCGCTGGCTTTGGGGGCGCGCCGGATTCGGGGCAAGCGATGAAACGGACGGGCAACCGCCAAGCCGGTCCCCGGTCCGTTCCATCGCTGCAAGGGGACCTGCGCTCGCTTTGCTACAGGCTGCCTTTGGCTCTCTATACTCAGGACCCGGATAAAGATTGGACATTCAACCTCATTCTTGAGCGCGCCCATCCCACCCCGCCGCATCCCGAAACTTCGGAAACCGCAGCTTCGGCGTCAGTGCGAGTTTGGCGTCCTGTTTCCCGGAGGCTGATTTGAGATTGCTGCTCATGGTTGTGTCTCCGATTCATCCGGCAGTTCGCGCGCAAATCCGGCCTCGATTTCTTCGATGCTGGGGAGGATCCCTTGGAACTCGGAAGGGAGCGTGTCGGTAAGCTGGGTCTTCCAATCGGCGACCGCGATGGATTGTTCCAGACCGCTCAGGGCATACTCAACCACCAGCTTGTTTTTCCCTTTGCACAAAAGAAGGCCGATGGTGGGTCGATCGTCGGGTTGGCGGAGAAGATCGTCCGCGGCGTAGCGGTAAAGATTTATCTGGCCTGCATCACCCGCCACAAAAGCCCGGGCCTTGAGTTCGACCACGACGTAGCGGCGGAGCTTGAGGTGGTAGAACAACAGATCGAGGTAGAAATCATCGTCACCCACCTCCATATGAACCTGTCGTCCGACAAAAGCAAAGCCGGCTCCGAGCTCCAAAAGAAACTGCTGGATATGGTCAACAAGAGCCCGCTCCACCTCGGCCTCGCGACGGGGATCGGCGGTGCCGAGAAAATCGAAGAGGTAGGGATCTTTGAAAAGTTGCGCAGCCATGTCCGAATAGGCAGGCGGCTTCGTGAGGGAGAAGTTGTTCTGGGACTTGCCTTGGCGGAGGTGAACGTGGTGTTGGATCTGGATTTCCAGAGTGCTGCGGCTCCAGCCGTGGCCGATCGCCTCGCGGATATAGAACTCTCGGGCGGCGGCGTCTTTGGCGCGCTGCATGATTTGCAAGATTGGGGGCGAAGTGGCGGGCGTTGTTGTTGGCGAAGAAGAAGGTGCTATCGCGATTGCTGACGATAAAGAGCTGGAGAAAGCAGCGGAGGATCTTGGTGTAGCCGATGCCGGGGTCGTTTTTGTATTCGACGATCTGCTCCATAGCCCGCCGCGGGTTGACGCCGAGCGTCTTCAGCTCCACCTGCACGACGGGCACGCCATTGATGAGGAGGATGACGTCGTAGCGGTGATGGCTGTAGTCGGTGTTGATGCGGAGCTGGTTGACGACCTCGAAGGTGTTTTTGCACCAGTCCTTAATGTTGACCAGGGTGTAGTTGAGCGGCGTGCCGTCATCGCGGACAAAGCTGTTGATCTGGCGGAGGGTGCGGGAGGCGGTGAAGACGTCGGGGTGATGATCTCTTCAAGCAGGCGCGAGAATTCGCCTTCGGTCAGAGTGACGCGGTTACGGGCCTCGAGTTTTTGGCGGAAGTTGGCCTCAAGCGTGGCGCGATCGTGGATGTCGCGGCAGACGGTGTATTTGAGGTCGCGGAGCTTTTGGATGAAGGCGTCCTCGATGCCGTTCTCGTTGAGAACTAAACGCTGGTGTTCCGGGCTTTCCGGGTAACGTCCGTCAGAGGAGTTGGGCATGGTGTTCAGTCCAAAAGCTCATTCCCTCGACGACGTGCTTGTGATCGCCCGTGCATCTTGTTGCGGAGCCTATCCGCAGTAAGCAAAAGCTTGGCTCGGAACCGAGGGCGACGCTGGAGTCTTTAGGAGATGCAGAACGAGCGCGGTCCATGAGTGTCGAAACGTGAAACAGCGATATGGAAAGGACTAGCCTGAAATGGGCGCGGCCAGTCATCTACTCGATGAGGGAGCGGGCGGGTGGCGGTCGATCACGCAGTGGTTGCGGATCATCGTGCGCACGCGAGTCAGCTAGAGGCGGTGAGCCGTGCAGGCCCGAGAAAGTTTGGTGCGGGTGGAGGGAATCGAACCCTCCTCTCATGCTTGGGAAGCACACGTTCTACCGATGAACTACACCCGCGGGAGCGTTCCTACGGTGGAAACGC
>Ga0335394_10004012_pt1 | contig 16757 bp, 17 predicted proteins | sample MAT03_FD_205741 | JGI IMG/M metagenome (GOLD analysis project Ga0335394, IMG submission 205741) | Freshwater microbial communities from Lake Fryxell liftoff mats and glacier meltwater in Antarctica - MAT-03 (spades assembly) (version 2) ... | reverse complement strand
CCGGATGGTTTTATTTTACGGCTTTGAGCAAAAGTACTCGTATGAAGCGCCAAAAAGGCTATCAGGACAAGTGAAAGTGTTTTTTTCATGTATATCTGTGTGTTTATGTTTGATTTTACAAATTCCCCAGCCACTCATTTTGCGTATTTCTTCAGTAGTTCTATGAGTTCTTTGGTGATGGAATCTTTCTCCCGTACTAACTCGATGTTGAGTTGCACCTGATTTTCTAATACCCGACGATATTCACGGGTTTCCTCCATAACCTGGTCAATTTTTTGTTCCAACTTATCGAAGCGTTGATGATTTGCCCGATGGTCCACCCGGCTATCTATACGATATTCGGGCACATCCGAGTCGGATATAACTGCTGGCGATGGTTCCTCTGTGGTACCGCCACCCAAATATTGTCGGAATGCCGGATAACGCGCCATAATAGGCTCCAGGAAAGATTCGGGTATCATCGCCCTTTTTCCCATCTTATCGTACAGTTTGGTGTAGTACACGGCACTCACCTCCGCAGAAAGGGTTTTAATATTGACCCCATCGGCTCGAAGCCGTTTTACCGCACGGGTCACGGCTTCCGGATAATATTTTATTTCACCTGTCATGGTCGGCAAAATGTATTTGTTTGTAACCACCAGCCTACATTAACCAGCAGTAAATGTATTAATCGTTTGTTAGTTTTGTTTTTTCATTTTAATTTTATATAAAAAAATAATTTTATTACTAAAATTTTAAAAATAATTAAAATATATTAAAATAAAATAACTTTTGTATTTTTTCATTAATCAATAATTTAAATATATTTAATTCAATTTTATGTAGCATTAACAAAAAATACTACATTTTTATTGAAATAAATTTTTAAAATTATTTATAAAATATATAACTTTGTGGTGTTATTCATGCGCAAAGTTCCATAATAAATTTGAATAAATCATGCCAGACCACGCATTTAAATATCTGCACGAGTTGCTGCACCCCGATGGCAGCACAAAAAGCAAGTTGGAAATTATAGTATTTTTTTGGAAACATTCGGATACCGTAGCAACTATTCCACAGGAAACCACCGTAACCTATGAAAACCTTAAAGGAATTCTTATTCTCTACATCCGGGATGAGTATGAGCATGATTATGAATTATCAGATTTCCCTGATGGCATAAAGGCCGCGATATTAACCGAAATCAATCGATTTATGCAGCAAGAAAACAAATAAAAAAATTCATGTGCAGGATTAGTCGGGACAGTACATCCTGCTTTTTGGGCCGGTCGCCGTAAGGTGTGCCGGCCTTTTGATTTTTTGATGCGTTGATTTGTTTATTTGTTAATGCGTTGATTTGACTGTGGGCTGTAGACTGTGAACTGTGGACTGTCTGTGTGAACTGTGGACTGTCTGTGTGGACTGTAGACTGTCTGTGTGGACTACAGACTGTCTAACTGTGAACTGTGGACGTCTGTGTAGACTGTCTGACTGTGAACTGTGGACTGTCTGTGTGGACTGTAGACTATCTGTGTGGACTGTAGACTGTCCGACTGTGGACTGTGGACTGTGGACTGTAGACTGTCCGACTGTGGACTGTGGACTGTGGACTGTGGACTGTGGACTGTGGACTGTGGACTGTGGACTGTGGACTGTGGACTGTGGACTAGACTAACTGTGGACTATGGACTGTCCGACTGTGAACTATGGACTGTCTGACTGTGGACTGTCTGACTGTGGACTGTGGACTATGGACTGTCTGACTGTGAACTGTCTGACTGTGGACTGTGTATTTCCCAAATTCTCCTCACCTTAAAACAGAGAGATTACTATGACTCCCAGTGCAAAAACGGCAAAATACAACCAAATTTGTCGCCGTTCCTGTCGGACAATTACCCGGTCATCTACGCCTTTGACTAAGGCATTGCCCGCTAAAATGATTTGCAAAAGCACCAAAGAAATGAGCATGTAGCACAACAGGTACAATTTATCCATCAACACCATATACCCCGTATCCGGCAGGGCATCGTTGTACGTTTGTTGCAAAAATACAGCCGTCAACAAACCACCAATCGGCAGTGAAGACCGGGTATCAATATGGGAAGGATGCAGCAATAATGATCCGACGCTCACAATCATGACGATGATGAGCGGCAGGAGCATTTTTAAAAGAAAATAACTGAATGGCCGGGCCAGCGTGATGGTAAACGCAAGGTTGCTAAATTTTTGAGCGTTTTCCTGAGGATTGCCAAAATTGGTTCCGTAATCCTGAACCGTTGAGGACACTTTGCTGTCCTTGGTAACCCAGCCCACCATATTCAGCGATTTTCGTACGCCGACTATTCCGGTATCAGGTAAATAAACAATAGAATCTACCGGAAAATTGGGATTTTCAATCTGAATATCCAAAATATGTTCATCCAAAGGGAACCGATTGAGCATGAAAGCATGGAAAAAACGCCCTTCAATGCGCATGATCTTGTAATTAGAGCCGTCTTTTAACTTTACCGGGGTAGAGTCGCCATCAAAGGTCGCGGCATCCCTACTCCACTTTTCTATCATATTTACAAATTCTATATTTGTCGGATCTGTTCGGCCTTTCCACCGAAACCAAACATAAAAATCTGCATAGAACGAATGTTCGTCCATATTCAAACCATACAAATTCATCAAATGAAAACCTGTATAAACTTTTTGAGGTTGTTGAGCAGTCAGCAGAGGAGCACTGCAAAAGAACAAAAACAGCAAAACCGAGTGGCGAAACATACTTAATGGTGAATAATGAATGATGTAAATTATTGGTAATCAATTAATCAATTCCCGTGCCCCTAACCCGTCAATCGCGTCAACACTTCCTGCATTTTTCTGCGTTCCTCCCGCCGCCGGATCGCTGTTGGGGGAGCAGCCCGCTCCGCACAAGGCTCCAGGTTGCAACGCTCGCAGGTAACATTCACTACCTGCCGGTTGATGGCAGGATCATCCCAAAAACGGATGGTGCGTTTGGCCGTATCGTCTAATAAAACCCCTAACGTTACACTGACATTGCGCCCTATGGTGGGATAGGCGGGTTTTGCTACGGCTACACACAAATATTCATCCTGTGAATGCAGAAAATGCGCCCGCTGTACTCCGGCAATTTGCCGGGTAGCATCGCCGGTTTTCTGCTGTAAATGTTGCAACTCGCGCAGCAGGGTAATGGAAGGCCAGCGACGGCAGTATCTTTCATTCAATCCGGATGCGTGTGGTTGGTGTCTTCGGTTGAGGTGCAACTCTTTGTCAATTTCAAAAGTATCAGCCTGCAAATCGTGGATAAAACGCATAAAAAAGACTTTATGCAGGTTAAATTCTTTAGAAAGCACATTGAACCGCTGAAACAATACTTCAGGACCGGCCTGATATTTTTGCATTAATTGGGGCAGTACGGTGGCATCCCAGGTGGTTCGGGCAAAAAAAGCGGAAAGGTCGCGCACAAAAGCGTGGCGATTGATGAGTACTGCAACGGCGAAATAAGCGGCTTTGTAGTTATTAAGGGTTTCCTCAAAATTTCCGACCCGCAACGCATTGGAGGCTAACGGGCGCTCTTTTAATCCCAACACGTTGAATCCCAACTCTTTAGCCAATTGAAAAGCGCGTTGTTGGCTGTTCAGTTTGGGGTTGAGCAGGAGTTGTCGTTTCTTGGGTTGATACACGGAGCGCAGGCTTTGCAACTCCGGGTATTTGGCTAATCCTTTGTCGTCTATTTGATAACCAAATTCGGTTTGGAGGCAATCCGCCAAACGCTGTACCGGCACACCACCATCCGTTGGGAGTTTGAATTTTTTTACAAAAACATCTGCTTCCTGCTCAATTTCCTCAAAATAATTCATGCGCAACTCCTGATAAGCGCGCAGGGCGGCGAAGTAGAAATTTTCTTCCCTGAGGGAATAATTGCGCGCAATCTCCAGCAGGGCAGAAATAAAAGCATTGACTTTGTCCGGCGCTTTGGCAATAATTTCGACGACTTGTTGCAGGTCTATACCAAACAAATCAAGCGGCAATTCATTGAGAAAATTGCTTTGCAGCAGGTCGCCGAGCGGTGCAAATTGTTTGGTCAGTTCGGGGGCTCTCATATAATCAGAGGTTACTCCCAAGGCTATGGCCAATTTTTGCAGGTTATCCGGTTGCGGAAATTTTTTGCCCTTTTCTATCTCATTCAGATAGGAAGCAGAAATTCCGGTACGTTGTTTCAGTTCATCGAAATTCCAGCCTTTTTCCTGTCGAAGTTGCCGAACTTTAAGTCCAAGCAGGATGCGTTGCTGTTGTGTTTTGACCATTTCGAGGCAAAGGTAAGGAGTTATGCTATTAAGGAACGGTAAAAAAATACAGTAACCATCTTATCTGATTCCTTTTTACTCAAACTGCCCATCTTTTTGTTTAAATAGCCCCACTTTTTGTTTAAATAGCCCCACTATTAGCACCGAAAGATAGTTGTTTGAGCAAAAACTAATCTACCTAAGTTTACTACTGTATTCTTGTACCGTTCCTAATCTCAACAGTTCTTCCCGCATAATTGCTAAACCCTTTCTCAAGGTAACCTGATCAATTATGAGGGGGCACAGCACCCGAATGACATTACCATACACGCCGGCACTAATCATAAACAGCCCTCGTTCGGCACAAGCATCCACCCATTGTTTGGTCAGCACGGCATCGGGTTGGTTGGGGTCTCCATTTTTCACCAATTCAACGGCTATCATAGCACCGAGACCGCGCACTTCACCGATGGCTGCGCATTCCTTTTTCAGGCGTTCAAATGCGGTGCGCACTATTTTACCAACGGCCACGCCTTTTTGATTGATGTTGATCTTTTCCATGTATTCGATGGTGGCTAAGGCAGCAGCACAGGCCACGGGGTTGCCCGCGTAAGTGCCGCCGAGGGTGCCGGGCCGGGCTTTATCCATCACCTCGGCTTTCCCCATTACCGCAGCAATCGGGATACCGCTGCCCATTGATTTTGCCCAGGTGGATATATCCGGCAGGATGCCATAATGCTCGTAGGCAGCCCAGGTACCCGTGCGTCCAAAACCGGATTGTACTTCATCGAGGATGAGCAGGATGCCGTGTTGGTCACAAATTTGGCGCAACCCCTGAAGATACTGCGGCGGAATTACATAAAATCCACCTTCTCCCTGTACCGGCTCTACTATTACAGCCGCTACATTGTCGGGGGCTACGGTATTGCTCAGGTATTTGCTAAAATTGGCTAATTCCTGCTGTACAAATTCGTCAAATTTCAATCCTTTTCCATTGTGGTAATAATCGGGGAAAGGAATACGGTATATCTCTGGTGCGAATGGGCCACAGGCGGTTTTGTACGACACTTTTGAGGTGAGACTCATGCCCATCAGCGTTCTGCCATGAAATCCACCGGTGAAGCATATAATGCCGGCTTTACCGGTGGCTTGTCTGGCTATTTTTACGGCGTTTTCTACTGCTTCTGCCCCTGTACTGACAAACATGGTGCGGGTTTCCGGCCCGTGCGGGAGCAATTGATTGAGTTTTTCTGCCAATGCTATGTATGGCTCATGGTTGAGCAGGTTAAAAAAACTGTGCATCAGCGTGCCGCTTTGTTTGGCAATGGCCCGCACGACTTCGGGGGGGCAGTGTCCGGCATTTAATACACCAATGCCCCCGGAAAAATCAATGAACTCTTTGCCATCCAAATCCCAAAATTTTGCGCCTTTGGCACGGGCAACGGTGAGTTTGGTCGTGCCAATAATGGCTTTCGGAATGGCTTTGTCGCGGCGGGAAAAAAAAGATTGGGTGGACATGAATAAGTAGTTATGAGTTATTAAGCAATCCACAGTCAATAGTCCGCAGTCCACAGTCTCACAAATCTTTGAGAATAAGGTAATTAATGGAATTCAAAACCACGATTATTGCTATTTACCCACTTAATTATGAGTTATGATTCACGCAATTACTTGATTCTGGCTACGGGTACTTTTGCGTGTTGCGACCGTTTTTATTTCAAATCTAAGACTCCAAATGCCTCGTTGTATGGCAGTCGAATGTTAATAAGATCGAATTGAAGTTTTGATTTTGAATTGAGCAGATTATATACTTTGATACATTCTTCATCAGAAGTGGCAAACCTTTGAATTTGTTCTTCGACATCTGCCTGAGCAAACAGTTTTGTATCATTTTAGATAATTCTCCTATCCGGCAAAGACAAAATATTTTTGTTTTGAAAAACAATGGATGCTAACTTTCCTGCCTTTTCAGCGTGGGTGATATTAAAAGGGATAATTTGTATATTTTGAAGTGGCAGCTCTTCTATTTCTCCTTTAACGCAATATTCAGCAATTGAGATGGTGAAGGTTTTTAGGATAAATTTTTGTTCAAGAAAGTACCGGTAATAGTCCAACGCATTGAGGTGCAGAGGGTCTTGTTCATTGAGCAATCTTATAAAAAAGCTCGTATCTAATAGGATACAATCACGCACCATAACCTCTTATAGTTTGAAGCCATTCATCGGCATCTTTCACATCCGACCAACTTTTTTTGGCTTTTTTGATGAGTGATTGTATATAATCTTCCCTATAAACAGGGTTATAATTTATAATATTAATCAGATGGAGGGTGTTTTTATCTATTTCAGCTGTTTTGATATTTTGTTTGCCGCTGGCTCTGACTCCGTAATCTTTGTACAATGGATTGTTTTCATAATTTGCCAATAGCGTTTTTGAGGCTTCTATTTTCAGTAATCCAAATTCTTTAGTCTCCAAATGCACATTTGCAACACCTTTACCTCCCGCATCAACAATGGTTCCATAGAAATAAAATTCGGCATCCACCCAAATATCTTCGGAACGAATGAATTTGGTATCTGAATTAATCATTACCCGTGTTTCGTCAGAAACAGATGTACCGATTTCATATTCAAAATTATTTTTTTGAGCGTCTGCCTGAAAAAATTCAAATGCTCTTGCAGTCGGAGATTCTAAAAAATCAATTGAATAATTACCTGCTTTTATTTGTGCCAGTATAGCATTAAAGCCAATAACAACCTGTAAGGTCGTTTTTATGATATGTTTTACCGAACCTTCCGCGATCTCATAGGAGATGGTAGGTCTGTCTTTTTTTGAATTTGGGAATAGAAGGTTCTCCGCATTGCGCAACATCTCCCTGACATCCCTAATATCGTAATTTTCAGGATTCAGATCGAAGTTGCCCTTACGACCTTTTATCTTTATGTGTATTTGACCTGTTTTTTCCATGCAGCAATTTTTTGTTGGCGGGAAGTTTTGAGTAGGCTCTATATCCACACACAAAGGTAGTACCTATTTCCGGTTTTGGCAAAAATTATTTCCGGTTATACAATCATTTTTGCGGCTAATAGTTTCAGCAATCCCGCTAAAAACGCCAAAAGCATCCAGAACACGTCCGAATGCTTTTGGCAGTAAGAAAATCCGGAGTCAGTTATTATTGTCCAAGGCGATAGATGTATTTTTCGATCTCGCGCCAATCTTGCGAACTTTGGCTCGGATACTGCGTGCGTAAGCGCTCATAAGCAGCCTTTGCGGCGGCTTTATTGCCCTGAAATTCATTCAGCATGCCCAATTTTTTGAGGTAGAGGGAAGCCAATACTTCATTTTTGGTTGCTTCTGACGCTTTTTCATACAAATCTATTGCTTTCCCAAAATCTTTTTTCTCGGAGTAAGCATCTGCCAATGCACCATACTTCAATGCCGGCATTACATTGCCGTCAGGGCTGCAACTTTCGAGGAAGATAATAGCATTGTCGAAATCGCCGGTTTGTAAATAACAGATACCTGCATAATATTTTGCAGCATTACCAGCCGGGGTGCCGCTATATTTGTCGGCGACAGCCAAAAATCCGTCATAACCGCCAGCAGGGCCATTTAATGCCGAAGCAAAGGAGTCTTGCTCAAACATTTGCTCCGCCCGCCACATAGAGGTGATCGCTTCCTGGTTTTTGGGTGCTACAATTTGCGTTTTATAGAGCCACCAGCCCAAAAAAAGCACTGCCAGAGCAGCGGCTGCGTAGAGAATATAATGTTGATTTTTTTGCCAAAAAGGTACTGCTGAATCGGAGTATTCCTGCTGGACAACCACTTCTTCTGCGGTTTGGGTCACTTTGCGTTTTGCCATGTTAGGTTCTAAAATTATTCAATGTCAAAAAAGGAGCGCAAAGGTACACTTATTATGGAATAAGGAATAATTTTTTTAAAAAATTGTAAGGCTTTAGGTATTATTCTTAGTTTTGTACCTGTAATTTCTAAATATAATTTAAAAATTTATTATACGTTTTTTTATGTAAATGAATGAATTAAATGGGAATATCAGTATATTTTTTTTGTGAAAAATTATACTGATGTTCTACTTACTTTATTATGACACGGTTGCTAAGTGGTTAGTGGCAAGGAAAAATTAGGTATCGCACCACATTAAACCTTAAAAACTGCATCATTATGGCAAAAAACAGGCTTGAGTTCTTTGGCAACAGGAGTCTTGTTTTTACCGTGGCGATTCCATAGCTTATAATATCGGCCTGTACCGGTTTCGTCATAATATATGTCTAAGGGACGCGCAGAGGGGTCAAAGATACCCAGAGCAATATTCGCTACCCAGGGTTTTCCATTGAGCAGGCAGCCAAAGGTGTTTTCTCCGGTTTTTGTGGCGGAGGGCAGGCCCCAGGGGTTGTCGGGTAAAGGCTCCTCCGGTGGTTCGTTCTTATCTTTACGGCAGGCCAAAGGAAGCGTGAGCAGCAACGTGAGTGCTGCAAACAGAAAAGGAGCAAAAGTGGATTTTGACATAAAAGAAAAATTAAAAAAAGTTAAATTATTGTCTGTTTTCATTTTGCACGCTTCACAGGCTTTCAGGCTTTCCACTAACTTGTTGAAAAACCGATTCTGGCTGCTCACGCCCCAAGCCATGGGGAGGGCCAGACTTAGTGGTAGCACCCGTACCGGACGCTCAGGTATTACAAGAAAAACAACGGGAATGTTGTTAGCCTGGTTGGGATAACGGGGAGTTCGCCCTGCGGTCATCAGTTTGTAGGTTGAATAGCCGGCATATCCTGCCGTCAGGCCAAACATTATATTGCTGGCAATGCCGTTGCGCCTAATGTTGAGGAAGAGGCTGCGTGTTTGGGGGTGTTGCCAGTTGTAGGCAGTAGGTTCCACTTCCATCTTGCGGAGCCAGCGCTCTTCACGGGGCTGAGCAGCGGCTTGGGTCGCAAAAAAAGAGCGGCCTGTCCGGGCAGAGCAGCGGCCTTTGCGGCCAAAAATAGTAGCAGAAAAAAATACCTAATGAGCATAAAAAAAAGATGTTTTGTGTGTTAATGTTATTTATTTTTAGAATTACAAGGTAAAGATATAGGCATATTTAAAAGTATAAAAATATTTTTTTATCGAAAAAGGGAAAAAGAACGCGTGATTTTATCTTTTTCCGATAAAAAACAATGTGTTTGCGGGATATTTTATCTTTTCGGGTCTATTTTTTTGTAAATGCGTTGTTATTATCTATATTATTTAAAAAATAATGTATTTTTGAGGCAAAAAAGAGGCCGTTTTTCGTCAGGCAAAGCAGGTTGAGCATCGTTCTTTCGACCACGCATACTCAGGCACAACCCCACAAGGTGCATGATACAATAGTTCGTTAAAAAAATTAGGCAGCAATCCTGCCCAAAACACAGAGTTTTTATATTTCAGGATTATTTTTTTCGACGGATGGGTCTTTTCCATAATTTTAATTTCATTAATTACCTTATTATCAAGGGTTTGTGAGACTGTGGACGGTGGACTATTGACTGTGGACTATTTTAAGTGCTGTGATTCGGAAAAATCAAATTTACATCTTTTGCTTTTTTTTAACGAACCATTGTTATGTTTCATCTCAAACTTATCTAATTTTATGCAATAAACCGAGCCAGATACCACACCACCCACGCTTGCAAAATCTAATTTTTCCAATTACGTCTTGCAGGAAATACACAAACAAATGAGCCACAATAGCGATGTAGCCAAAGTTATCCAGCCCTACTTAGGGGTTTCTCTCAAGTCCGTTTATAAACGACTGCGGGGAGATATACCGCTTACTACGGCGGAAATTGAGACTTTAGCGGTCAATTTTAACATCTCGCTGGATGCCTACGTGTTAAAAGGCAAGGGTATGGTGCCAGTCTGGCTTTCGTCGGATATTTTTACGCAGCCGCACCCGCTCGATTTTTTGCGCAAAATAGAAGGCACCCTTCAAAAAGTGGTGTCTTTGCGCGACGTTCAACTCTGGTATGCCAGCACGGAAATGCCTTTTTTCCAGTATATGCGCTACCGGAACTCATGGCCTTCAAACTCTACATGTGGAACCGGACAACCTGGGAAATGCCGGAATTTATCCACGCCAATTTTGACTACGAGGTATTTTCCGACGCAGAAACACAAGCCTGCCGCCGCTCCATTCTGGAGTTGTACGCCGCTCTTCCTTCCAAAGAATTCTGGCTGCCCCAGATATTGGACAATACCCTGAGTCAGTTGCGGTTCACCGAATATGAAAATCGTTTTTCCGATGCCGTTACTGTCCGGCTGCTCGTGGACCAAATCTATGCCACAGTAGATGATCTGGAAAAAATGGCCAACACCGGACACAAAAACAGTATAGCCCAAAAACAGCAGGGTGCCACTTTTGATCTGTACCACAACGAGATCATGCACACCAGCAATATCTTCCTGGTGGAATCCCCGGTGAAAAAACTGACGTTTTTCACCTACGATAACCCCAATTATATCATGTCCGATGACCCTTTTTTTTGTCAATACACAGGTATCTGGTTTGATAAAATCCGCCGCCGTTCTCAAAAAATTAGCATTGACGGCGAAAAAAACCGCAAAGTGTTTTTCAATACCCTGCGCCGCCGGATAGATGGCTGGAGAAAGGGGAGTGTAGTGATTTAATGTCGGGAAAAACTCTCAGCGCACCACTTTAATATTTAGGTAGCCTAGTTTTTGCTCAAATAACGATCTTTTTGTGTTACCTTATCCGGGTTGAGTTGGTCATATTGTTCCCGAAAGAAGCGGTCGAGCGATTGGGCTTGGCATGGCGCTGCCATCCAAGAATTGGTTAATATCTTGTCTGAATTTTATTTTCCTGAAAACCAACACTTTATGAGCCTGACATCAAAAATTAAAGGCGTATTTACCTCGGTAAACACGCCTTTAATTTTTTCCTCAGAACCCTAAATTATTGATTTTCAGTTCAATAAAATTTTAGACAAACTCTTAAAAAGAGTGGAACAATGGAAGGTTCTTTTTAAACGCCCCTGCCAGGAACTACAACGATGGATAAACTACTTGAAAAAACACAGTTACAGAACACAATATGCTCATTTTAAAGCAAATAAGTGGTTGTTCGGTAGCGGAATCGTCGAATCCGGCATCCGCAGGATCATCAACTTGCGGTTCAAAATCCCAAGTACCTTTTGGTATAAGGAAAATGTGGAAAAACTATTCTTTCTCCGGGCGTTGTGCCTATCTAAAAGATGGGAGGTGTTCATGCAAAACTTTGTTCGAATCGAGCATGGGTAAAGGCGACAAACCGAAACTGCACCCGTTACATATTTTTTTGTTTTGGCACCTTAAAAATACTAAAACTCCCACCACTTATTTATATTTCTCTAAAATTTTTTTGGGGACAAACCGAAACTGCACCCAGTGTAACTGATATTCCCATTTAATTCATTCATTCCGGTACCAATATTTATACGGCAAAGCTCTCCCCACACCCGCAAGTACGGGATGCATTGGGGTTGCTAAATATAAATCCTTTACCACCTAAGCCACCGGAGAACTCCAAAGTAGTGTGGAACAAATACAAGAAACTTTTGAGATCGGTTACTACTTTTTCGCCGTTGTCTTCAAATACCTGATCTGCCGGTTTACCTTCGTTGTCGAAGTCCATTTTATAAGATAAACCAGAGCATCCTCCTGACACAACGCTGACCCGAACAAAATAATCGGATCCAATCTTACCGCTGTTGCGGATTTCAGATATTTTCTCTTTTGCGCTATCTGATACGAAAATCATAATAATAAGTATGGAGACAATAATGTGGAGTGTGGACGGGTGGGTCGGGCATGAATGACTCGACCTACATTCAATATGCGGCTACCGCTGCTGTTTCTGCCACGTTGATACCATTTTTTTCCTGATAATCTTTAATGGCCGCTTTGATGGCATCTTCAGCCAATACGGAGCAGTGAATTTTCACCGGAGGAAGGGCTAATTCTTCTACGATGTCCATGTTGTCAATTTTCATGGCTTCGCCCAAACTTTTGCCTTTCAGCCATTCGGTAGCTAGGGAAGAGGAAGCAATAGCCGATCCACAGCCAAATGTTTTGAATTTTGCGTCACGAATCATGCCAGTGGTTTCATCCACCTCAATTTGAAGGCGCATCACATCACCACACTCTGGTGCGCCAACGAGACCAGTGCCCACGTTTTTGGCGTCTTTGTTCATAGTACCCACATTGCGGGGGTGCTTGAAATGGTCGAGTACTTTATCGCTGTATGCCATTGTATTATTTATTTGTTGTATTGTTAATTTGTTATATTGTTGATTTGTTGTATTGTTGTCTGCCTTCAAATACTAAATATAGTGTTGTGTGCAGGCAATAACATTCAATTAATTCATTCTCGTGCCATTAGTGCGCAGACCATTCAATTTTTGTCAAATCTACGCCATCCTGATACATTTCCCAAATAGGGCTGAGTTCACGCATGTGATTGACCCCTTTTGAAACCAGCTCAATAGCCTGTTCAATGTCTTCATCAGTGGTAAAACGTCCGAGTGAAAACCGGATAGAAGAGTGTGCCAGGTCATCGCCGAGGCCCATGCCGACCAACACGTAAGAGGGTTCTAAAGAAGCGGAGGTACAGGCAGAGCCGGATGATACGGCTACATTTTGATTGAAGGTCATCATAAGACCCTCGCCTTCCACGTGTTTGAAAGAAATATTGGCAACGTGTGGCATCCGATGCTGTATGTTACCATTCACTTTTGTCTCCTCAAGTTTGGTCAGTTCGGCTTCTAAGTGGTCGCGCATTTTACTGAGGCGATCAGCATCCTGCTGCATTTCGAGGCGTGCGATTTCGGCTGCTTTACCAAATCCCACGATACCCGGTACATTGAGGGTACCAGAACGCATTCCGCGCTCATGACCACCGCCATCCATTTGGGCTGTCACTTTTACCCGTGGGTTCTTCCGACTGACATACAAGGCTCCAACGCCTTTGGGTCCGTACATTTTATGGGCGGTAAAGGACATCAGGTGTACTCCTGTTTCTCGCGCATTGACGGGTATTTTGCCAACAGCCTGGGTAGCATCGCTGTGTAACAATACGCCGTGTTTTTCACAAATAACGGCGATCTCGCGCATTGGCTGCAATACTCCGGTTTCATTATTGGCCCACATAATGGACACCAATATAGTAGTAGGGCGAATAGCTGCTTCCAATGCGACCAGGTCAATGCGACCATCTTCCATGACTTTAAGATAGGTGACCTCGCCCCCCATTTTCTCTAAGTGTTTGGAAGTGTCTAAAATACACTTATGCTCGGTTTCTGCGGTGATGATATGATTGCCTTTTTTGGCATACATTTCAAAAACACCTTTCAGTGCGAGGTTATTGGCTTCGGTAGCACCGGAAGTGAAAATAATTTCTTTGTCTTCCGCACCAATCAACGCAGCTATCTGTTCGCGGGCATAATCCACTGCATCTTCTGCCTCCCAACCAAACTGATGGCTTCGGCTGGCGGCATTTCCGTGTTTTTCGTAAAAATACGGTACCATCGTATCCACCACGCGTGGGTCACAGGGCGTGGTAGCATTATTATCTAAGTAAATAAGACGTCTTTTGTTCATAAAATTATTTAGATTGAATCTAATTTCAAACTGCAAAGATAACAAGTATAGTGAAGAAATGTTTGAAGAAATAAAAAAAATATGTACTTTGGCGATCTAATCTTAATAATCTAAGGATTACAACGTTTTATCTGGCATAATTTTGGTCATAAAGCATCTTGAAACTGATTACACACGTTAATAATATATGAAACAAGTATTTTCCACCCTCGGTATTTTATTCGTAATGGCCTGTTTTGGGGCTTGTACTAAAGAGCCGGTCATACAACCGCCCACTCCCGAACTTTACACATTGAAGATTGACAACCAGTTTAATAACGTTGAAGCGCGATTGGGCTTGTTTTTATCTGACAAAGAGGGCGTCGTACGTGCCTTCAGGTGGTTGAATGGTGGAGACACCGCACAGATACGGGTTCCAGGCTCCGTTATCGGCGATCGGTTTGATGGTACCATCGTGAAAATCACCAATTCTGAAACGCCGGGTACGGGTATTCGTGACACCAGTGTGGAACTTACTACTTATCCGCAACTGACACACAACCAAACCATTATATTAAGGAATCTTTCTTTTCAGCAATCTATCCGCTTAAAAGTTACGTTTGAGGGTGTTACTTCGGTTGATTCGGTCATTGTGCCGGATGGGTTGACCTTTGCCCGTCCGCAGCCGGGCAATAATTTTACCGGAGAGTACCTGACTTTTCACAGCGGCCAACTTTGGATACGTGTCCTCCTGAATGGAGAGGCACTGTGGCGATTTATTTATTTTGAACGGGCCGATGGCCCTACGCTGATCACAACCCTTCAATCCGGTTTGATGCCCCCGATTATTGCCAAACCCATAAAAGTGAAATTGCCCTTCCCGGCCTCTTGGAGTTATAAGGTAGACGGTGTAATTGATACGGCGACGCGCAGGTTTGTGCCGATTGGCGATTTACTGCGGGCACCCGGCGGTTTTGTGCCAACCATTGACCGATTGGATGTTTTTGAACCCAATTCGGGCGACCCGCAGGTGCCAACTCCCTTGCCTTATAATAAAGGCTATCGGGTGCGATTGGAGAGTATCAATGGCATTGGATCGGGATACAAATACTATACAGATCGCTTTTATAATAGATTACCGGCGGAAATTACCAGCCCTTCTTTTTCTATTGCGCCAACGGTTTTGGCAGATACCCGCTCGGTAGGGGTTATCTGTACGCCCGGATTTGACGTTTTGTCTATCACCAGAAGCAGAACAGGCGCTACCCGCTACAGCTGGGAAGCTTTTGCTGTACCGGCAAATGGCAGTTTAGTACACCGGTTGCCGAATGTGCCGGAGGAGTTGGCTGCGCTTTATCCAGTATTAAAGGCGTATCAATTTGATAAAGGTATTCGGGTGAGGGCAGAATCCTATGATCGGATCACTACTTTTGAAGCAGCGATGAAGGCAAGAATGCTCCACCACGATGTGCTTTGGCAGGCAAAAGCAGGGTATGTGGGCGTGGAAGCGGTTTATTAACCGTCGGACAGGGGTTGAACGCCGGGCAACTGCGGCTCAATTCCCCTGCCCTACCCTATAACTTACAGGAATATCCCACCCGAATAACCTGCGTTTCATAATAATCGGTGCTTTGCAAGGTGAAGGCAGTACCCTTAATTTCTTTTTTTATCTGCATGGTGTTAAAAATATCCGTAGCGTTGAGGAATACTTCTCCTTTGCCCTTTTGAATACTTTTTTTCGCGCCTGCGTCCACGGCATAACGCCGGGCAATTTTGCCTTGCGGAATAATATCAGGGGCTAAATAAACCGCTGATATTTGTGCTTCAACACTTTTTGGCAGGTGCCATAAAGTATTGAATTTTAGATTCCCGGAGGTTAGTTGTTGTTGTTCAGCCGTGTACAGGGTAGGTTGTGGATACAGATTATTGACGGAAAATGAACGGATCGTATTTTGGTACACATTGGCACTTGCGGTATAGGACAGCCATTTGGCGGGATTTTGCTGCCAAATCATTTCTACACCGGTATTGTAACTACGCCCTGCATTTTGAAAAACATGGTACAACAGGTTACTGCCCTGCACTTGCGTGGCGATGCGGGTAATGCTGCCATCTGTGATGCGGTGGTACAATGCAGTGTAAAAACTACCTTTTGCCAACACATTTTTATACCCCAATTCTACCGTATTGGTAAATTGGGGTTTCAGGTTGGGATTACCTACCTTTATTAATTCGGGTTCGTCATATTTTGGAAAAATACGGATGTCTACTTCGTTGGGGCGATCTACCCGACGATTGTAGAACAACGAGATTTTATGGGCATCATTGATCTTATACGCTACGCGAATGCTGGGGAAGGGCTGTGTGTAGGAGTATCCGTCGCTTTTATACGTGTTGTGGTTGGGATTCACCTTATAATCTACGTTTACATATTCCAGCCGGATACCGCCTTCTAATTCTAATTTATTGGTTTCAAACACGTAATTACCGTATAGCGCCGGTATCGTTTCGTAATAATTGGCCCAGCCGCCCGCATTGGTATCTATGGGAGAGTTGAGGCCCGGAAAAAACTGCATATTGACCGGAATAGAGCGCCTTCTATATTTCGCACCGGTTTCTAAACGTCCTTGTTTCAGCGGTTTTACATACTCCACACCGACATCTGTCACGTGCTCATCGGACAGCAATTTAAAGGCATCCATACCGGTGAACGCGGGCAGGATATTGGTGAAGAAATATTTTTCATCCTCGCGGTGGAAGTAATAACTGCTGTTAACTTGGAGTGAATGTCCGGGTTGAAGGAACTTGTGCACATAAGTTGCGGTGGCAGAGGCCGTATATTTTACTTCATCTTCCACAAATTGCCATAAGCGG
>Ga0335394_10004010_pt1 | contig 16762 bp, 17 predicted proteins | sample MAT03_FD_205741 | JGI IMG/M metagenome (GOLD analysis project Ga0335394, IMG submission 205741) | Freshwater microbial communities from Lake Fryxell liftoff mats and glacier meltwater in Antarctica - MAT-03 (spades assembly) (version 2) ... | reverse complement strand
TTTCATCTCCTCATCCTCTGACTCTTGGATATATACATCCATTTTCTTTTTGTCGTCTGATCGGTATTTTACCTAGTAATGCTTTCATCTCCTCATCCTCTGACTCTTGGATATATACATCCATTTTTCTTTTTGTATCTGAACTCATCATGATACGATCTTCATTAATTAAAAATATGAGTACATCTTTCTTTTCATCAATACAATGGTGCAGGGCCGAGAAAAATATAACTTTTATATTTGGATCATGATTTGGAAGTTGAAGATATGTTTCTAACAACAACTTAATAAATTTGAGACTTGGTATTCTGTGTTCTCTGATTATACGTCTCAGATTATGTTCTAATGTATCATGGATAGCCCAATGTTTGAAGACTTCCTTTAATATTTCGATACTATTTTCATCATCGTTCTCATATAAACCGAGCATCATTGAGATATCAATAATATTATATTCCATAAATTTTCTGATAGTTTTCATATTACCGCCTATTCCCAATGCAGTGCTAAAAATTTGTGTAAATATATCGTATTGTGCAGGATTGATATATTGGGTTTCTAGGATATTGGACACTTTACAACCATATAAACCCAACATTACATGGTTGTTAAATACATCATACTTACCAGTGTAGCGGGCCCGATAATATTCAGGACTGTGATGATACGCTATTATATCTAATTTTTCCGCTACATTGATTAAGGACATATTATCAGTAATATAGGCTGCTTCCATGACTATATGATACAGGGCTGCAGGATTAGAAAATAAAATTTCTTGATAACAAGGATCTATGAGGGTCATGATCTCTAGGTTATTACTGCGGAGTCCTGTTCGAGTAATTTCAAAACTAGTGAAATGATTAAATGATGTTTTGCGGTCCATTAACCTCCTAATCACATTTAATCTTTTATTTTTAATCGCTGCAATGAGACCGGCATCGGTCCATGACATACATTTATGCATATCGGTATTGTATACTTTCAGAACTTTGGGCTCTCGCTCTTCTAGTAATTCGATGAATTTCATAACCCCAGAAGCACAAGCTAGTACATAAGTTTCTTTATCGATAGGAAAAGTTGTCTCAGACAATCTTCTTAGGTTAGCAATATCTCTATTTTTAAGTGCAACTTTTACATCAGATATCACCGGGAATAATTTTCTAACCGAAGGATCAATAACATAAAGAATCATAGCAGACTCAGGATCCAAAAAGGATATAATATGAGTGATTATCTCTGGAGGACATACATTATATGGGACGATATCCATTTGGAACCAAAAATGTGTATATATAAATAATCAATTATAAAATTTTATTTTATAATTTTTTTAATGTTTAATCGGTATTTTATTCAATAATACTCGCATCTGCTCATCTCCTGACTCTCTCACGTATATGTTCATCAATAATTTCCCTTCTGAACGTATGTTGATACAGCCCTTATTGATCAGGAATAAGATTATATCTTTCTTATCATCGAGATATTGATCAAATGCAGGTTCAACTCTAAATTTTATATTTGGATCATGATCTGGTAATTGAAAATATATTTCTAACAACAACTTGACAAATTTGAGATTGGGTATATTATAATCACTGATTGCAGATTTCAGTCTAACTAGTAGTTTGCCATGTATAGTCCAATGTTCAATGACTTCCTTCAGTATTTCCACACTATTTTTATCATTGTTCTCACATAAACCAGGTATTATTGATACATGAATAACTTGATGTTCCATAACTTTTCTAATAGTCTTTATGTTCCCACCGACTCCTAATTCTTCACACATACAGGATACAGTGATCTTATACTGTATAGGATCGATATATTTGGTTTCCAGAATATTGGACACTTCACAACCATATAAACCCAACAATACTTGAGCGCTAATCATATCATACATACCTGTGTGGCGGGCTCGATAATATTCGAGGTCGTAGCCAAGAGGTATTGTCCCCTTTACTTTGGCTGCTTTATCAAGTAATGTCATATCACCAGTGATATAAACTGCATTCATCATCATATTATAAAATCCGTGACGATTACAATGTAAAGTTCCTTGATAACAAGGATCTATGAGGCTCATAATCTCGAGATCATTACTATTGAGTCCAACCTGAGTAACTCGAGAACTAGTGAGAGTGTCAAATGTTTTTTTGCGGGCCATTAATTTCTTAACCACCTTCACTCTCTTATTTCGAATCGCTGCAATAAGACCGGCATCGGTCCATGACATACATTTATGTGTATTGGTATTGTATATTTTCAGAACTTTGGGCTCTCGCTCTTCTAATAATTCGATGAATTTAATAATTCCTGATGCACAAGCTAGCACATAAGTTTCTTTATCGATGGGGAAAGTTGTCTCTGATAATCTTCTTAAATTAATGATATCACAGTTTCTCAGAACGGTCTTAACATCAGATTCTATTGGAAATAATTTTTCAATTGAGGGATCAGCTAGATAAAAAGCCATCTTAGATTCAGGACCTAAATATGATATAATATGAGTGATTATCTCTGAAGGACATACAGTATATGGGACGATATCCATTTGAGAGCAGAAATATGGATATATAAATATTCAATTATAAACTTTATTTTATAATTTTTTATGAATTTTTTTATTGTCTGATCGGTATTTTACCTAGTAATGTTTTCATCTCCTCATCCTCTGACTCTTCTATGTATACATCCATTCTTCTTTTTGTATCTGGACATATCATGATACGATCTTCATTAATTAAAAATGTGAGTACATCTTTCTTTTCATCAATACAATCATCCAATCCCAGAAAAATTATAACTTTTATATTTGAATCATGATTCGGAAGCTGAAGATATGTTTCTAACAACAACTTAATAAATTTGAGGCTTGGTGTTTCATAATCGTTAATTATACGTCTCAGATTAAATTCTAATTTGCCATGCATATCCCAATGTTTAAAGATTTCCTTAAATATTTCGATACTATTTTCATCATCGTTCCTATACAGACCATATATTATTGATATTTCAATAACTTTATGTTTCATAAAATTCCTAATAGTCCTTATGTTCCCACAAAATCCTAATTCAAGACATATATCATAATCCCCAGGATTAATATATTGTGTTTCCAGAATATTGGCCAGTTTACAACCATATAAACCTAACATTACTTGGTTGTTAAATACATCATAGTTACCGGTGTATCGGGCCCGATAATATTCAGGACTGTGATGATACGCTGTTACATTAAATTTAGCTGCCACATCAATTAAGGACATATTATCAGTAATATAGGCTGCTTTCATGACAGTATCATAAACATCTATAGGATCGGAAAGTAAAACTTCTTGATAGCAAGAATCTATTAGACTCATAATCTCTAGGTTATTACTATAAATTCCTGCGCGAGTAATCCCAAAATTAGTGAAACTATCAAATTTTGTCTTACGTGTCATTAATCTCCTGATCACATTTAATCTTTTATTGTTAATTGCTGCACCGAGACCATCATCTATCCATGAAACACACTTGTGTATATTTGTACTGTACTCTTTTAGGGCTCTGGGATCTCTTGCTTCTAATAGCTCGATGAATTTCATAACACCAGATGCACAAGCTAACACATAGGTTTCTTTATCGATGGGGAAAGTTGTTTCTGATAATTTCATCAAGTTAACAATATCTCTGTTTCTCAAAGCGACTTTCACATCTGACACCACCGGGAACATCTTTCTAATAGAGGAATCAGTCACATAGAGAGTTATAGCAGATTCAGGATTCAAATAGGATATAATATGAGTAATTATCTCGGGAGGACATACATTTGAGAACAGAAATATAGATAGATAAATATTCAATTATAAATAAAAATTTATAATTTTTAGGAGTTATTGGGTGTTTTTTTTTAATATTCTGGTATCCTATCCAATAATCTCTTCATGTCTTCATCACCCGACTCTTCTATATACATATTTACTCTTATCCTTTGTTGAGCGGTTATCGTAATACCTCCATGATCGATTAAGAATGAGATTCTATCCTTCCTTTCATCAACTCGAATCAAAGGAAGACGGATAATTGTAAAAATTAGCTTTGTTTCCTGGTCCGGTAATTCGAAAAATAATGTCAATAATAATTTAAACATGTTAAGGCCTATAGAGACACACATATTCATCAACACTGATGTTAGGCTGGTTTGTGATACACCATGGGTATTCCAGTGTTCCGCAATCTCTTTTAGTATGTCTATAATATCCTCTTCTTTATTTTCCCTACATAATCGATGTAGTATTATTGGATGAAGGATAGAATGTTTCATAAAATTTCTAATAGTCTTAACATTTCCTCCAATTCCCAATTCCTCTGATACATCACGTGCAGTTATTCCATGTAGTACAGGATCAATATATTCTGTTTCCAGTATATTGGATACTTTGCAAGCACATAACCCCAATAATACCTTGGCATTAAGTGTAGTATATTGACCAGTATATCGAGCACGATAATACTCAAGAGTATAACCAAAAAATGACGTACAATTTAACCCAACTGCTTTGTCGATTAGTGACATATTATTAGTAATGTAAGCAGCTTCTATTAATATATCATAGAGGTCATCAGGATGATTGGATGAAACTTCTTGATAGCATCGATTTATGAGGCCCATAATCTCAGAATTATTGTTTAGGAGTCCTGCACGTACAATTCTATAATTTGTGATATAATGAAATAATACCTTCCGTGTCATTAATTTTCTAACCACATTTACTCTGTTATTCTTAATTGCTTCAATGAGACCGGCATCAGACCAGGATATACATCCATGTATATCTGTACTATATATACTAAAAATTTTAGGTTCTCTGGTCTCCAATAGCTTAATAAATTCCATAACTCCAGAGGCACAAGCTAATACATAGGTTTCTTTGTCAATTGGGAACATTGTTTCAGACAGTCTTCTTAAGTTGACTATATCATTGTTCTTGAGGGCGGTCTTTACATCAGATACTATAGGAAATAGGGGTCTAATGAAGGGATCAGCAAAATAAAGGGCCATTTTTGATTCATGAGTTAAAAAGGGTATAATATGGGCAAATATTTCCAAAGGACAAGTATCATATGAAGTAGTAGACATTTGGGAGCAAATAATCTGGATATAAAAATGTTCAATTTATAATATATGTATAAATTATCTATAACTTAATGTATTTCAAACATTCAATATGGTTGGATGTTTTTTTTTAATACATTAACAGTATCAAAAATATGGATATATAAATATTTAATTTATATATGAATATATGAGATAGGTTGAATGGGACCAAATAATCTGGTTGGTATTTTAACTAATAATTCCATCATCTCATCATCGCCTGACTCTTGTACATACACATTTGCTTGTATCTTTCTGTTGTTGAGTTATTTCGATACCCCCCCATGATCGATTAAGAATGAGATTGTATCTTTCCTTTCATCAAAACGAAGGAAAGGAAGACGAGCAATTGTAAAAATTAGCTTTGTGTCATGATCAGGTAATTTGAAAAATAATGACAATAGGAGTTTAAACATATCAAGGCTTATAAGTACACATATATTCATCAACATTGATGTTATCACGTTCCTTGATGCATTATGCGTATTCCAATGTTCCGCAATCTCTTTTAGTATGTGTATAATATCTTCTTCTTTATTTTCCTTACATAATCGATGTAGTATTATTGAATTAAGAACCAAGTGTTTCATAAAATTTCCTCCAATTCCCAATGCACGTGATACATCACGTTTAATTATTCCATATGGTATAGGATCAATATATTGCGTTTCCAGTATATTGGCCACTTTGCAAGCACATAACCCCAATAATACTTGGGCATTAAGTATAATATATTGACCAGTATATCGAGCACGATAATAGTCAAGAGTATAACCAAAAAATGACGTACAATTTAGCCCAATTGCTAGGTCAATTAATGACATATTACCAGTAATATAAGCAGCTTCCATTAATATATCATAGAGCTCATTGGGATGATGTCATATATATTCATCATAATAAATATATGACATCCTTACCATAGAATTGTCTATAAGATACAATCGTCTATAAGATCCATAATTTCAGGATCATTGCTATATACGCCTGCATCTACAATTTCATAATTTGTACGTGCAGCAAATTGTTTTTTACGTTCCATTAGCTTTCTAACCACTTTTATTCTCTTGTTCTTAATTCCTTCAATGAGACCAGCATCAGTCCACGAAAAACATTTATGTATATCTGTATTGTATTCGTATTCTTTTAGAGATTTGGGTTCTCGTTCCTCTAATAACTCGATGAATTTCATAACTCCAGAGGCACAGGCTAGTTTATAAGTATCCTTGTCAATTGGGAAGATGGTATCAGTTAATCTTCTTAGATTAACAATATCACTGTTTCTGAGAGCTGTCTTAACATCAGATACTTTAGGAAACAAATGTCTAATGGATGGATCATTAGCATAAAGAGTCATGGCAGATTCAGGATCCAAGTATGAAATAATATAGATGATAATATCAGTTGGCAACGAAATGAGCGTCGGTTTATCTTCTTCCATTTTAGAACAAACACTATAGAAGTAAATATTTGGGAGCAAAAAATATTCAATTTATTATATATTTATATAATCTACAGTTAGATTACCTGACGTATTTAAACATTCAATATAGTTGGATGGTTTTTTTTAATTTACTATCTTCATTTTATCTAATAATACTTGCATCTCCTGATCTCCTGATTCTTGTATGTATTTTTCCATTGTCTTCTTTCCATTCGAAGATATTATAATATGACCCTGATCAATCCCATGCCTTCCCGTAGCATATAATTTTATAGTTTTGGGTTCTCTCTTCTCTAATAATTTGATAAATTCCATAATCCCCGATGCACAAGCAAGTTTATAAGTTTCTTTGTCAATTGGAAATACTGTCTGTGATAATCTCTGTAGATTGACAATATCATTGTTTCTGAGAGCAGTCTTCACATCAGATTCTACAAGCACTAAATTTCCAATAGAAGAATCGGCAAAACAAAAAGCCATCTTAGCTTCAGGGGTTAAATAAGACATAATATGACTGATTATCTCATGAGGGCAGATACTATATAATCTCTCTGGGGCACAATCATTTGTTTCAATCTCCATATAAAGATTATGATAAATCAAATAAAGTTTGGGTCACCTCATAGTTCGATTAACATTAATCAAAAATATACATAGTGTATGTATAAACCACATATACTCAGCCCATAATAAATATATGTTATAGAATTAATAACATAGTTCATATACGAATACAAAGTTAAACATTCAATATAGTTGAATGTTTTTAATATATAATATCACCCAATATATATATCATCCAATATAATATAGTTGAATGTTTAAAATTTATGAAATAATTATAACATATATACTATCATCATTCAACAGTGTTGAATGATTTTTTTTTAATTTCATTGATATTGTACTTTGAGTGCTCATTGGGTTTGGGAGTAACAAATGTGGTGACTGGGTCTATTGAGTAGATCGGGATGAAGTATTAAAGAAATACCCATTTCTTTCGCTAATTGCTTTTCAGAATCACTAAGCTGGACTATCTCCCTCCATGTCCTCTTTCCATAAACAGCTACTATTCCCGAATGTACCTGTTTTACAACAAAATTAGTTACCGGGTCACAGCAAATATTATTTTCTTTATCATGATAAATAACATGTAAAGGATACTCAGTCGGCAAGAGAGGCCCAATAGGCACAGCAGGCAAAACAAGCCTAGGCAAAGCAGCCATAGGGGACATGAACATAGATCGAATTTTTCCGACGGATTTGTTCATCTGCACGTAACAACATATATCCCCATTCCCAATAGATTGATTACACTGGATACATATTGGACGAAAATTTTGTAACTCAAACATATTGCTCTGGTACGGAGAATTGATGAATCGACATACCCATGACTTAACACTAATACCCTCATCACAGACAAAACATTTTCCATTATATTCTCGACCTATATAAGTTTCCCAGACATTCCATTTGATATCTTCAATAGTTGACATTATTGTTTTTGTTATTATGAATATACTGTGTACTTTATAGTGATCGTCTATGTATATATAATAATATTCATTTCAACATCAACCACTTCACCAGATATATATACCATTATAGATTAATATATAATATGTTATTATATTATATATATATTTAACATGTATTTAGTATACATATCATACTACTTAAATTCGAGGAGTTTGAATTTTAGGTATTCCTACAGACTTAGTGATAAGAGCACCATCTGCCGATTTGTAATTGTAATCAAGCACACAATGTACTTGGTTGCAGCCAACACAACATGTAGCACAATCAAATCCTTCAATCGATAAGGTTTCAACCTGACCGGCTAATATTTTATTGTTGATTTTCAATCTCAAAATTTTTCCATTTATTTCGAAAAGATTACCTCCAGTATTCAGAATTGGAGCACAAGTTCCAAAAAGATTCTCTAGATCTATAAAGAAAGCTACAACATCAACTTTTCCAACATTTGCTATTTTCAGATTCAATCCAATATTAGATTGATCTATGCCAGAAATCAATACAGTTCCAGATACTTCTAACTTTGGAACAACTACCTTTACCTTGGTAACAACTATGGGACTTATTCTTTCTCCTGGATTGTATGAACCAGGACGACCAATAGGTATTCCATAGGCTACATAACTAACATTTGAAATTTCTGGAAGTTCAAGATCTTCTGGTTTTAGAAGCCCTCTAATAACTACTGAAATTGTTTCTCCTGCTTTGATACCTCTATTACTTACGAATACCGTTCCCAAATAGGAAGAAGAGAGGACGACAGGTTTCAATATTTCGTGGCCACTAACATTAGTAGCCTTAATATGCCAAGATAATTCTTGACCTACTCGACTAACTTGTTTGGGATCAGCGATGATTTCTAATATGAATTGTTCGCATGGAAGATTGCATTTACCGAAACATACTAGATTATCATTAACTAGATCCTTAGCTCCAGTGAAACCAGTAAATCCAGTGAAACCAGTAAATCCAGTGAAACCAGTAAATCCGGTTCCGCCAGTGAATCCGGTTCCACCACTGCCGCCTCCAGCACATCCTCCACCACCTCCTCCATTCTGAACTCCATTACCAATACCAAGACCATTACCGATGTCGGACCCATTGCAAGATACACGTACAATGATATCTCCTACCTTTCTGTGTTTGATATCCTTGTGATGTTTTTCTGACTTAGATGTTCGTGCCATTTATATATAGGCAATTTTTATATACTATTACATATACATGTATAATATTATTATACATGCATTATATATAATATTTGTATCTCATCATTATATGTATTACATATAACGTTATATAATATTTGTACCTCATGATTATATGTAATACATATAACGATATATATAATATTTGTACCTCATGATTATATGTAATACATATAACGATATATATAATATTTGTATCTCATCATTATATGTATTATATATCAACGTTATATAATATTTGTATCTCATCATTATATGTATTACATATAACATTATTATACATATAATATTTGTATTTAATCTGTAATAGATATAACATTATATATAACGTTATATGCATCACATATCAACATTATATAACTGCGTACATAACTGCGTACATAACTGCGTACATAACTGCGTACATAACTGCGTACATAACTGCGTACATAACTGCGTACATAACTGCGTACATAACTGCGTACATAACTAGATATAATAATGTCGATGCAAATGTTATAGTGTTAATTATACCATATATAACGTTGATATGTAATACATATAATGATGAGATACAAATATTATATATAACGTTATATGTATTACATATAATCATGAGGTACAAATATTATATATATATTACATATAACATTCGCGACATATATAACTGCATATAATGATGAGATACAAATATTACATATAACATTCGCGACATATATAACTGCATATAATAATGAGATACAAATATTAAATATATCAACGTTATATGTAATGCATATAGTGATGATAATTATATGTAACATTCGCGACATATATTATATAACGTTGATATGTATTACATATAAGATGAAGTACAAATATTATATAAAGTCGATATATGTATTGCATATATAACGTTATATATATAATGATGATAATAGTGTGAATTGTATTACATATAATATAATATAATATTATATATTGTGAATTATATTACATATAATAGTTATGATGTGTTATATACATCGTGGTTGTAATGTTGTATATATTGCTCTTACGGGGTTACATATTAACAGATGTTATGTATGTAGTTATGATTATATATTGCATCATAGTTATATAATATTTGTATCTCATCATTATATGTAATACTATTCAACAATGTTGTATATAGTATAACATACTATTCAACATTATTATATATATCATCATAATACATTGTAAACTTAATATCATACTACATAGTGGTATGATTATCTTAACTAACTAAAGTGAACGATGTTCATTCCAGTTTGAGACCCTCTGTCTCTTTAACAGATTCCTTTCATAAATTTACATCGTTATACTACTTCTTCACAGGGATCTTATTTAATAGTCGTTGCATCTCAGTATCGCCAGAATCCTCAATATATTTCTCTATGGCCGCCTTCTCTTCTGTATTAATTATAAGTAATCCTTTATCGATCGCGAACGATATTTCATGTTTCTTTTTATCCATGTGTGTTCTGGGAAATACTACTATAATTTTCTCCATAATCTTCACCAACTCATACTCGTAATCATGTTCACAAATATCATAAAGCCTCTTAATAATCTTAACATTACATGCATATTTACGTTCCCTGAGTATGAATTCTTGACTATCTAAAAATCCATTACATCTCCAATGTTTAAATATTTCTCTAATAATAATATCTAGGCATGAATAATCTGTTATTATTTTAGAACAACTATCTAAAGAACATAATATATTCGGCTCGATACAATATTTTTGCATATAATTTCGTATAACTTTAATATTTTGACCAATCCCCAGGTGATATGAAATAGCTGATATATAATTATATGTGAGATCTGATATAGTCGGTGGCTTTCCATACTCTGATATATCTGGAAATTCTTCTTCCAAAATACTCTTACCATTATAATCACAGAGTCCTATTATTGTGCTTCTATTCAGTTGATCGTATTCTCCACTATACATAGCTCTATAATATGGTACCTCAAAATTTCGAACACATTCCCTCAACATAGTAGGATTAATGAGTGAGTCATTCTTCATTGTATAAGCCATTTGCACACTCATCTCATATCCTGTATATTTATCATTAGAAGCTATAATATTATAGAAAGGGGCTGTGAGATCTATTAATTCTTTATTACCACTCAGACATCCTGCCAAAGCAATATCATAAATATCTACTCGTATTGTATGATATAATCGTGATAACAACTGTGACTGATCGAGAATATTATTCTTTCTCGCCAACAATTTCTTACTCATCTTCACTCTATGATTACGAATCGCAGCCACAATACCTGCATCCAACCATGATAAACATCCATGAAAATGAATATATTTATATTCTAACCTAGTTCTGGGATCTCTTTCTTCTAGTAATTCAACAAATTTATTGATACCGGAGGCACAAGCCAATACATATAATTCCTTATCTATTGGAAAATGTGTATTCGATAATCTAATCAGACTCACGATATCTTTTGTTCTCACAGCAGTCTTGATATCAAATTTTATCTTAAAAAGAGACCTCATGTATGTATTAGTACAATATAATGTCACTGCGCTATTGGGATCTAAATATGCAATTACATCATGCATTATATCACTTGGAATAATCGTTAAAGGAGATTCCATTAATAGTAATAATTAATAGTAATATTTAACACAAGTTTAGATTGACGATGTAGTATTTAAATAATATATACATTATTATTTCTATAGATATAATTAAAAAATTATATATTAAATCTCAGATAAATACCAAAGAATTGGTATTTATTATGTTTGTGAGCCAATGCACTTTCTTATTTTGTGATATATTTATCCCTGGAGTTAGATAAAATTATATCACTACATTGATATAATTTTTAATATTGGTCCATTTCAGCTAGATAATTCTTTATATTAATATATGGAATGCATTATCGCACAAGATTCTATTTAATATTGGAACCTGATCACACTATATAATAGATATTCCATATAATAATATTTGTATATACAGAGATTATTTGTATATACAGAGATGCCTAGAGGTCATTTTGGAATCTTTAGATTAGAGCCCCCTTCGAGCCTCAGTTTATTAATTTATACTAGTAGATTCAGTGTTGACTATATTTTATTTTGCGTCAACATGAATATTTTCTGAGTAATTTATTTCATACTTAGCATCTGCCTAGAGATCACTCTGAGATCTCCCAGTTGGAGCCATTTTGGGACTCTGACTACATCTACTATTACTACATCTATATCTATTATTACTATATCTACTGTTACTACATCTACTATTACTACATCTATATCTATTATATCTACATCTACCACATCTTTTATTTTGCTGATCACACGATATATTCTATTATATTGAATCAAGGTGAACAATTATTTTAAGAGTAATTCATTTCATAAGGGCTTCATGCTTAGCTATATCTTGTACATCTCATACATCTTGCACATCTTTTATTATCTTTATTTTACTATTTCTATGTTGTGTAGTACATGATTTCATATTGGGTTAAAGTGAACATTCATTTTAAAATAGTCCATTCCATAAGGGCTTCATGCTTAGCTACATCTGCCTAGAGATCCCAAAGGGATCTCCCGGTTGGAGGCCCTTTGGGCCTCTGACTACATCTTATTTATCTTATTATCTTATTATCTTTATTATCTTTATTTTACTATTTCTTAATCGTGTGATATGTCCTATTGTTTTTGATCGATGTGAACATTCGTTTTATAAGTGGTTCATTCTATAAGGGCTTCATGCTTAGCTACAATAACCCAAACAAAGTTTGGGTTATCTCAGTTATGTTCGATCAAAGATCGAACATAGCTACACCCGCTACACCTGCCTAGAGATCCCTTTGGGATCTCCCGGTTGGAGGCCCTTTGGGCCTCTGACTACACCTGCTACATCTGCCTAGAGATCCCTTTGGGATCTCCCGGTTGGAGGCCCTTTGGGCCTCTGACTACATCTGCTACATCTGCCTAGAGATCCCTTTGGGATCTCCCGGTTGGAGGCCCTTTGGGCCTCTGACTACATCTTATTTATCTTATTTATCTTATTTATCTTATTTATCTGCCTAGAGATCCCTTTGGGATCTCCCGGTTGGAGGCCCTTTGGGCCTCTGACTACATCTATTGTATCTACTACATCTATTATATATCTGCCTAGAGATCCCTTTGGGATCTCCCGGTTGGAGGCCCTTTGGGCCTCTGACTACATCTATTATATATATATATTATATCTGCCTAGAGATTACTTTATGATCTCTTAGTTGAAGGCCATTGGGCGTATGACTACATCTAATATATCCACTATATCCACATCTTTCATAATAATTATATCTTGTACTATATAGACATATTAAGATTATGTTGTGATTAGATAAATAGCGAATATAGCGAATATAGCGAATATAGCGAATATAGCGAATATAGCGAATATAGCGAATATAGCGAATATAGCGAATATAGCGAATATAGCGAATATAGCGAATATAGCGAATATAGCGAATATAGCAGATTGGGGAATTTCAAAACAATCTATAGTTGGTATATAATATAATTAACATATGTAAAAATAGTATTAAGATATAAGCAGATGATATCACATGAATTAACGTAATATCTGTGTTGATACAAGTAATATTAATATGAACAATGTAATATCTGTGTTGATACAAGCAATATTAATATATATGTATTGATACCAAGTAATACGAACAACGTAATATCTGTGTGATGTAAACATTGTAATGATACAAACAATGTGATACATTTGTGTGATATATATTTGTATGATATATATTTGTGTAATATATATTTGTGTAATATATATTTGTGTGATATATATTTGTGTGATATATATTTGTGTGATATATTTTTGTGTGATATATTTGTGTGATACAAGCAATATTAACATATATGTATTGATACAAACATTGTAATAAATCTGTGTGTCACAAATATTCTAATAAACCAACGTAATACGCTCGTGTTAATACGAATAATATAACATTAAAATATATATGCTGATTAGCATATATACATAGCAAGTTTTTTATTTCTTGTGCCAATTATTGGTACGTCTGTCTCCTCTCTGAGAACCATGTAAATAGATATATGCATCCATATCTTTGGTCCCCGGTCCTCGCAATCCCTTTTCCTTCATATAAATATATAGATTCTGATCACCCATCGACAAATTACAATGACGACAACAAGTACGCATATTATCAACTATTTCTTCACCACCCTTAATATCAGCTATCACATGAGAACAATGCCATCCTGCATTATATCTCTGAATTGTAATACCACAACAATAACACATTCCCTCAGACCTTTCACCATGATATTTTAACCAAACATCATGTCGAACTTTGGCTGGTATAATATCACGTTTATGATTTTCTAATACTTTATTCGCCACTGGTTTAACATGTTCCTGTGATTGTTTGGTACTTCGTTTCAGAGTTTGTTTAATAAGAAGTTTCTCGTAAACTTCAGGAGATGGCACAATAACTTTCGACATAGGGGCGATCGGTATTAGTTTCATAACTACTGGTGATTTTCTCACAGGAGGTATAATTACCTTTTGTTCTGGTACTACAACCATATTTAACTGTCTCACCTGTGGTATCGATACTATCTGGGGAGATTGTTTACTTGGAGGTGGAACTGATACTATCTGGGGAGATTGTTTACTTGGAGGTGGAACTGATACTATCTGGGGAGATTGTTTACTTGGAGGTGGAGGTGGAACTGATACTATCCGTGGAGATTGTTTACTTGGAGGTAGAACTGATACTATCTGGGGAGATTGTTTACTTGGAGGTGGAACTGATACTATCTGGGGAGATTGTTTACTTGGAGGTGGAGGCGGAACTGATACTATCCGTGGAGATTGTTTACTTGGAGGTAGAACTGATACTATCCGTGGAGATTGTTTACTTGGAGGTGGAACTGATACTATCCGTGGAGATTGTTTACTTGGAGGTGGAACTGATACTATCCGTGGAGATTGTTTACTCGAAGCGATCGGTAGTTCATGTTTACGTGGAGGTGGAACTGATATTACCCGTTGCTGTTGTTGTACAGAAGCATTTATCACAAGTTTCGATACAGGTGAACTAGGTACTGGTTTATCATTGATTTTAACCGATTTGTTTGAATTATTTGAGCCTGTAATGGCATCGATGAAACGTCGTAAAAACATATTTGTTTACGACGGTCTAACAACGTTATGTTATCTATTTTGTACACATTTTTTTTTAATATATTATTCGAATTATATTATATTATACTATAAACATAATATAATTAGACTTGTTCAGTGATCTCCACTGAAACAGTGACCTGTTCTGGAACAACCACTACCTTGACTTCTTTCTTTTCTTCATGAACAAGTGAAGATGGAAGTGCTACTTCCGCGGTGATATAGTGTTGAACACTAATGACCCCAGATTTTCCTGCAACTGCCTTGATATCTCCAGCATTGAGTCTGTGTACTATCTCAGCAGTAACATTTGATGACACACATCCTGCATAGATAATAAAAGTAACTTGAAGGGGATCTGCTTCAGCTTTAGCCTTAAGTTCGGCAAAGGCTGCGTCAAAGTGTTTTGAAATAGTTGCTTCACGAACATCGTTGATAGATTTGAGTGAGGTTTCCATGTTTAATGTCGTATTTAAGTAGCTCAAGAAAATTTTTATACCACTATAATTCAATTATATTTATTTATCACTAAAATGGACATAATTGTTAAATTTACGCAATGGAACAACCGACAAAATCACGAAAATAGACATGCTATTTTGTCTTGGGAAAAGATTTTTCCCAATGGGACCGCTCACAATTTCGAATTATCTCTCGGTTATATATATGGTTTGGTTTTAGTCAAACCACAATCCTCCAGTATCAATGTAATCTTTAATAATATCTCTTACAAATATCCACAGTTCTTGAAATTACCCGAAGCACGCCATCATATTCTTGCCTCCAAAATACCCATACATGCACCAATTGTAAACTATATGCGAAATTTAATTACAAACCATCCAACCATATTTACTAGCCAATATATTATTGTTCTAACTCCCACCAGTGAAGATCATAATCACATCACCATTATACAATTCGATAATATTATTTTTTTACAAGGTCTATTATCGATATTTCATGCCTTTAATGTCGGAACGATATCACATGTCGTAACTATATTGGATAGAAATGGCATCCAATATACATTCCAGAATTAATATTCACATCAAAATTTATCATCGACTACGTAGTCGATTCTCTTTGAGAATCTACAATAAATACCAGCTTGCTGGTATTTATCTTTGTAATTAGGCCTATGGCCTAATTGCTACAATAAATCTGTTGGAAACCTGAAGGGTTTCCAACAGATTTATCTCAGATTCTCTTCGAGAATCTA
>Ga0335394_10004007_pt1 | contig 16765 bp, 11 predicted proteins | sample MAT03_FD_205741 | JGI IMG/M metagenome (GOLD analysis project Ga0335394, IMG submission 205741) | Freshwater microbial communities from Lake Fryxell liftoff mats and glacier meltwater in Antarctica - MAT-03 (spades assembly) (version 2) ... | reverse complement strand
GATAACGAGGTCGGGCGGGGCGAGGGTCATGGCGCGTCCGGTGGGTCGGGCCGGGCATGGCAAACCGCGGGCCGTTCACGACAAAGCCGTCGTTTCGGTGAAGATTATTGTTTCCGCCGCGCCCCCCACCGGGTCGCGGAAACATGTCACGCGGTCGGAGCGATTCTGGCCCGAACGACGTTCCGGGGGGTCGAAATGCGCTATCTGCTGTTCTACGACGTGGTTGCGGATTACGTGGAGCGCCGAACGCCGCTCCGGGGCCGGCAGCCCGTCACCCGGCCAGGCAGAATCCCGCGGCGGAAGCGTTCGCGCGCGCCGATCCGTATGTGCTACACGGCCTCGTCACTGCGTGGCGCGTCCGCGCCTGGGCGACGGTCATCGGCGACGGGGTAGCGGTTTCGTAGGTCGAGTCCTTGTGACCTGATAGCCGCACGTACTGCCAGTGACAGCGACCTGGTTTCGAGAGATCGGAGGTGCGTGAGGGATCCAGTTTTCCGTGGACACGCGCGGCACTTGCGGGTGTGGCCGTGTGCCGTGTATGCTCAAACCAATGCGGAGAGATCGCAATGAAGCGGATCGTCTGTCCGACGTTGCTTGTAGTCGTGTTCGCCTCCGTCATCGCGTGTTCGGGTGCCGGAGGTAAACGCCACGCGGTGCCGACGACCCATCCTGATGCAGGAAGCGATCACCCCGCCCAACAGACGACTGACCCATCTCCGGGTCACGACGATGCAGCTGCAGACGAGGCACGGGCACGTTGGTTGGCCGACGCACGGGCGAGCAAAAAGGCGGGACTTGAACGGCTGGCGACGGCCGCCGAGGGTAAGGCTGAGGACGCCCGGCAGGCTCAGCTAAAGGCGTATCGCAACAATCTCGCCTACGCCAAGTAACAGGCGCTGAAGAAGGAAGCGGAGTCGCTCGCAGCGGACGCCAAGAAGGCACGGGATGCCGTCGCTGGTGCAGACACCTACGAACCACCACCCCCAGCCGACGACCGACCCGTAGCAGCAATCGGCCATTCGAGCGGCGGATCAGTCCACGTGAAAGGGTATTACCGTAAGGACGGGAGTTACGTCCCACCACACACCCGCAGCGCCCCCCGGCGGTAGTAGCGGAACAAGCCACCGCCGCGGACATTCCTTCGTCGTTCGCGCGGGCCGACCCGTACGTGCGGGCAGGGCTCGTGACGGCGTGGCGCGTCCGGTCGTGGGCGACGGGGCGGCGGTGACGCTGAGTGAATGACGCCCGGCGACGCAACCCGTTCGCCCGCCGCCACCTACCGCCGGGCGCTGGCCGACTCGCGCGGCGGCGCGGAAATTCGTGTTGACACCGCGGCCGGAACCGGGGAGTATTGCCGCGAGTTCGGCCTCTTCTCTGTTCCGGCCCCACCGTTCTGAGGCGCAAGCCGAGGGACGGTGGGGTTTTTTACCGACCCCACTTCGCGCACCTGACACCCGGCTCGGGGCTTCGCCGCTCGCGGCGTTGCACCGCCGCAAGCGGCGACCGCCCGTTGGGGTTGTGCGCGCCGCCCCACCCCCCTATACCCCCGCGGCCCTACCCCCAGGACCGCCCGCATGACGCCGCCCGACCCCGACCGCCTCGCCCGGGTCGTCGCGGCGGTCGTGGCCGCGGTCGCCCGCCACCCCAGATTCACCCTCACGGTCTGCTTCGCGCTCGCCGCCGCGTCCGTCGCGCTCGCCGTCACGCGGCTCGACTACCACACCCAGCGGAACGACCTCCTCAGCCCCGACCGGCCCGGCCAGCAGCGCTGGCAGCGCTACCTCGACACGTTCGGCGACGACGACGACATGGTGGTCGTCGCCGAGGGGCCGAGCCGCGACCGCATGACCGCCGCCCTCGACGCCGTGGCCGAGCGCCTGAAGGCGCGGCCGGAGCTGTTCGACCGCGTGTTCGGCAAGACCGACCTGCGCGGCCTCCACGACCGCGCCCTGCTGTTCCTGCCGACCGACCAGATCGCCGCCGTGAAGGCCCGCGTCGAGCGGATGGAACCGCTCCTCGGTCCGCTCGCGCCGATGGCGTGGCAGCGGCTCAACACGTCGTCGCTACTCGCCTCCGCGACGGTGGCGCTGGAGTCGGCCGCCCCGCCCGGCCCGGCCGACGCCGACCTGCTCGGCCAGGTGCCGGCCGTCGCCCGCGCCGCCGCGGCGACCCTGCGCGACCCGACCGCGTACCGCAACCCGTGGGCCGTCGCCGGCCCGCGCACCGCCGAGCGCGACGACGAACGCCGGCTCACCGAGCCGCAGCACAGCTTCACCCCCGACGGCTCCCTGTGCGTGCTCCTGTGCCGCCCGCGCACCGCCGGCCAGTCGTTCACCCCCGCGAAGGAGGCGAACGAGGTGCTGCGCGCCATCCTCGCCGAGGTCGGCCCGTCGTTCCCCGACGTGAGCCTCGGCCTGACCGGCCTTCCCGTTCTCGAAACCGACGAGATGGTCCGCTCCGACGAGGACTCGCGGCGCGCCTCGTGGTTGGCGCTGCTCGGCGTGGCGCTCTTGTACTTCGTCGTGTACCGCGGGCTGCGCTACCCGCTGCTGACGGTCGGGTCGCTGCTGGTGGGGACGGTGTGGGCTCTCGGCTGGGCGACGCTGACGGTCGGGCACCTGAACATCCTGTCGGCGACGTTCGCGGTGATGCTGATCGGCATGGGCGACTACGGCGTCTTGTGGGTGGCCCGGTACGACGAGGGGCGGCGGCTCGGTCTCGTCGGCGCGGAGGCACTGGCGTACACGGCGCGGCACGCCGGCCCGGCCATCGTGACGGCCGCGGCGACGACGGCGCTGGCGTTCTTCGCCACCACGCTCGCCGACTTCAAGGCAGTCGCGGAGCTCGGGTGGATCGCCGGGAGTGGCGTGCTGTTGTGTGCGGCGAGCTGCCTGACGGTGGTGCCGGCGGTACAGGAGTTACTGAGCCGGCCCCGTCAGGGGTCGGAGCCTTCGCGGCGCGGGTGCGCTCCGACCCCTGACGGGGCCGGCTCCGGGGTGCCATTGCAGTTCCCCACCGCCGGCGCCTGGCTACCCGGCCTCGCCGCTCAGCCGCGCCGCGTGCTCGTCGGCGGCGCCGTGCTCCTCCTCGTCGCCGCGGCGTGCGCCACCCGCGTCGGCTACGACCACAACCTGCTGAACATGCAGGCGAAAGACCTGGACTCCGTTCAGTGGGAACACCGCCTGATCGAGCGCTCGGCCGGGATGACGTGGGACGCGCTCGGGGTCGCGCGCACGCCCGCCGAGGCGGCGGCGCTCGCGGCCCGGTTCGCCGCGGTGCCGGAGGTCGGCAAGGTTGTCGAGGTGGCGTCGCTGGTTCCCGCCGACCAGGAGGCGAAGCTGCCGCTCGTCGCCGCGATTCAGGCCCGGCTGCAGGCGCTGAAGCCGGCCGACGGGGTGCCGCCGCCGCGGGTGTCGTCGCCGGCCGCGGTCGCCGACTGGGCCGACCGGCTGCGCCTCGCCGCCGAGAAGCAGCCCGAGCTGACCACCGCCGCGGCCGACCTGCGGGCGGCGATCGACGCCGTTCCCCCGGAGGTCGCGGCCGAGCGGCTGGCCGCGTTCGACCGCCGCCTCGCCGCCGACCTGGCCGCCGACCTGAACCGCCTCAAGGCCGTGAGCCGCCCGGCGCCGATCACGCTCGCCGACGTGCCGGCGGAGCTGCGCGAGCGGTACGTCGGGGCGAACGGCGAGTACCTGGTGCGGGCGTTCGCGCGGGAGAGCCTGTGGGACCACGACGCCCTGCGGCGGTTCACCGGGGCGGTGTCGGCGGTGGTCCCGGAGGCGACCGGCAAGTCGTTCCGCACGCTCGACGGGCTCGACGAGATGAAGCGCGGGTTCGAGCGCGCCGGGCTGCTGGCGCTGGCGGCGATCGTGGCCGTGCTGCTGCTCGACCTGCGGCGCGCGGCCGACGTGCTGCTGGCGCTGGCGCCGCTCGGGGCGGGGGCGCTGCTGACGCTGGGGGCGATGGGGCTGTTCGGCGTGCCGCTGAACCCGGCGAACATGATCGCGCTGCCGCTGATCGTCGGCGTGGGCGTGGACAACGGCGTCCACGTGCTGCACGACTACCGGGCGCGGCGGGGGCGGGTGCCGTACTTGCTGGGCGCCGCGACCGGCCGCGGCGTGCTGGTGGCGGCGCTGACGACGGTGCTCGGCTTCGGCACGCTGACGACGGCGCGGCACGTGGGGATGGCGAGTCTGGGGCTGGCGCTGGCGGTGGGTGTGACGTGCTGCACCGCGGCGGCGCTGGTGGGGCTGCCGGCGCTGCTGCGGGTGCTGGACGAGCGCCGGCTGCGGCGCCGCCGGGTTCCGCCGCTTGCGGCGATGCACCGCGGTGCATCGCCGCGAGCGGCGGCGTAATCAGTTCAACACCTCACGCACCACGCGCCCGTGTACGTCGGTCAGCCGGAAGTTCCGCCCGCTGTAGCGGAACGTCAGCTTCTCGTGGTCGAGGCCGAGCTGGTGCAGGATGGTGGCGTGCAGGTCGTGCATGTGGACCTTGTTCTCGACCGCCTGGCTGCCGTACTCGTCGGTGGCGCCGAACGCCGTCCCCTTCTTGAACCCGCCGCCGGCGAGCCACACCGTGAACCCCGCCGGGTTGTGGTCGCGGCCGGTGCCGTTGTCCTGCGCGAACGGCGTGCGCCCGAACTCGCCGCCCCACCACACGATCGTGTCTTCGAGCAGCCCGCGCCGCTTCAGGTCTTCCAGCAGCCCGGCGATCGGCTTGTCGCAGGCCTTCGCGTGGTCGGCGTGCTTCGGCATGTTCGAGTGCTGGTCCCACGCCGGGTTGGCGCTGTTGTCGCCGTAGGTCACCTGGATGTAGCGGACGCCCGACTCGCACAGCCGACGCGCCATCAGGCACTGCCGGCCGAACGTGTCGGTGGGGCGGTCGTTGATGCCGTACAGCGCCAGCGTCTCGGCGGTTTCCTTCGACAGGTCGAGCACGTCTGGGGCGTTCTGCTGCATCCGCCACGCCAGCTCGTAGGACGCGGCGACGGCTTCGAGTTCGGCGTCGCCGGGGGTGCGGAGGAGCTGCTCGGCGTGCAGTTCGCGCAGCAGCTCGATCGGCGGCCGGGTCGCGCCCGTGAGGTTGCGGATGGTCGCTTCCGCGGCGGTGCCGCCGGCGCGGCCGAGGGCGGTCCCCTGGTAGATCGCCGGAAGGAACGCGGTGCCGTAGTTGCGCGGCCCGCCGTTGCCGGCGGACGGCGCGATGCTCATGAAGCCGGGGAGGTTGGCGTTCTCGGAGCCGAGGCCGTACAGCACCCAGCTGCCCATGCTGGGGCGGATGAAGTTGGTGCTGCCGCAGTGGAGGAACAGCGTGGCCGGGCCGTGGGCGACGCCCTCCGTACACAGCGACTTCATCACGCACAGCTCGTCCATGTGCCGGGCGACGTGCGGGAACAGCTCCGACGCCCACAGGCCGGACTGGCCGCGCTGCTGAAACTCCCACAGCGGCTTCATGACGCGGCGGCTGGTGCCGCGGACGCCGGTGTTGGCGATGACCCGGGCGTCGTCGAACGACACCTGCCGGCCGTCGTCGGCGACGAGTTTCGGCTTGTAGTCGTAGGAATCGACGTGGCTGACGCCGCCCTGCATGAACAGGAAGATGACGCGCTTGGCTTTGGGCGCGTGGTGCGGCCGGCGCGGCGCGAGGGGGTTCCCGGAGCCGGGGGCGTTAGTCCCCGGAGTCTGTGCGTGCGCGAGGTCGGCGAGGGCGAGGGCGCCGAACCCGCAGGCGGTGCCGGTCAGCCACTCGCGGCGGGACACGGGAGAGAGCATCGATAATCCCCTCTGTTCCGCCGCTTGCGGCGGTGCATGGCGTGCACCGCCGCAAGCGGCAACTCGGGTTATTCCACGTACCGGAAGTCGGCCGACGCGAACAGCGCCTGGAACACCGCCGCCCACGCGGCCGCCGGGCTCCCCGACTGGTTCGCCAGGTAGCGCCGCATCGCCGCGCGCTCGCCGTCCGTCGGCAGCCGCCCCAGCGCCAGCCGGTAGGCGCGATCCAACCGCGCGTCGTCGGTGGGTAGGTTCTCGGCCAGCACCCGCGCCGCGGCGGCCTTCGCCTGCTCGGCCGGGAACGGGTTGTTCATCAGGAACAGCGCCTGCGGCGCCACCGTGCTCCGCGCCCGCGCCCCGACCACCATGCTCGGGTCGGCGAAGTCGAACGCCTCGAACACCTCGGGCAGCGCGTTGCGGAACACCGGCAGGTACACGCTGCGGGTCAGCGCCGTGTGCTTGTACCCGTAGTCGGCCGCGACGCTGTCCTTGAAGTTCGGCCCGCCGGCGAACGGCGCCAGCTTACCGCCGACGGTCAGCATCGTGTCGCGGATCGCCTCCGCTTCGAGTCGCCGGCGGTTGGCGCGGCCGAACAGCCGGTTCTCCGGGTCGGCCGTCACCGCCCGCGCGTCTGCCCGGCTGCTCTGCTGGTACGTGCGGCTCAGCACGATGGCTCGCACCAGCTTCTTCACGCTCCAGCCGTCGGCCATGAAGCGCGTCGCCAGGTGGTCGAGCAACTCGGGGTTGGAGGGCGCTTCCCCCGTGGTGCCGAAGTTGTCGGCGGTGCGGACGAGGCCGCTGCCGAACAGCCAGTGCCACGCCCGGTTGGCGTACACCCGGGCCGTCAGCGGGTTGTCCTTCGACGCCACCCAGTCGGCCAGCTGAACCCGGCCGCTCTGGTTCGCGGGCATCGCCGGAACGGGGCCGACGGTCGCCACCTTGAGGAACCCGCGCGGCGCCACCGGGCCGAGGTTGTGGACGATGCCGCGGACGTTGATCTTCGCGTCCTCGATCTTCGCCTCCTCGACGACGCTCATCGCCATCGGCCGCTTCGGCGCCGCGGCCTGCAGCTTCTTCAGCTCGGCTTCCAGCGCCACCGGCTCGTCGCCGGCCGCCTTCGGGGCGGGCGCCGTCTTGTCCTTCGGCACCTGGTCCACGGGGATGAACGCCATCGCGTCGGCGGTGACGTGCCCCTTCGCCCCCTCGTTCGAGATGAGGACGAAGCTCTGGCCGTCCTTCTCGAAGCGGTACTGGCCGAGCGACACGAACCGGCCGCGGATCGGCGGGTTCGGCGTCAGGTCGAGGTGGAGCGTCTTCTCGCCGTCGGCGCTGAACACGGTCACCGGCACGTCCTTGGCGCGGCTGCCGCCCGGCGAGTACGCGAACCACACCTCGTACCGCCCGGTGACGGCGATGTCGGGGTCGAACGTGATCGTCTTCTCGCCCTGCCCCGTGGCGTCGTCGTGCGTGTAGCCGGCGCCGACATACGTGCCCGAGAACGTCGAGTCCTTCCACGTGCCGATCTTCTTCGCCTGGGCGTCGTCCACCACGACGCCGGGCACGTCCTTCACCGCGAGCACGCCCTTGACCGTGCGCTCGGTCGCCACGTCTTTCGGCGCCTTGGCCTTCGCCGCCTTGATGCGAGTCTGGAGGTCGTTCACCGCCGTCTCGTGCTTCTTCACCGCGGCTTCCACCTCGGGGGCGGCCGGCAGCGGCACCTCGACCCAGTTCGACACGTTCGCGTCCTTCAGCGCCCGCACGTTCCGCAGGATGCCGGCCAGCGCGTAGTAGTCCGCCGTCGGGATGGGGTCGAACTTGTGGTCGTGGCAGCGGGCGCACGTAATCGTCTGCCCCAGCAGCCCCTTGCCGATCACGTCGAGCTGTTCGTCCACCACGTCCATGCGGAGCTGGCGCTTGTCCTGCTCCTCCAGGTTGGTGTTGCCGAGCTGCAGGTACGTCGTGGCGATGATGAGGCGGGCGCGCTCCTCGGGCGACATCGCGGCCAGCAGGTCGCCGGCGACCTGCTCGCGGATGAAGCGGTCGAGCGGCACGTCGCGGTTGAAGGCGTCGATGACGTAGTCGCGGTAGCGCCACGCCTCCTTGAACACGAGGCCGCGGAGCGTGACGGACTCGGCGTAGCGCGCGGTGTCGAGCCAGTGCCGGCCCCACCGCTCGCCGAACCGCGGCGACGCCAGCAGCCTATCGACCAGCTTCTCGAACGCCTGCGGGTCGCGGTCGTTCACGAAGGCGTCGGTCTCTTCCGGCGTCGGCGGCAGGCCGTGGAGGTCGAAGTACAGCCGCCGCGCGAGGGTGGCGCGGTCGGCGTCGGCGGCGGGCGTCAGGCCCTTCGCCTCGAGCGCGGCGAGGACGTAGCGGTCGACGTCGGAGGCGGGCCACGCGGCGTTCTTCACCGCGGGCGCGGCCGGGTTCGCCACCGGCCGGTACGACCAGAACTTCTTCCCCTCGTCGACCGACAACCCGACCTGCTTCTTGACGCCGGTCGCGGAGGTGCGCGGGTCGGGGGCGCCCGCCTTCACCCAGCGCTCGAAGTCGGCGACGACGGTCGCCGGCAGCTTCCCCTTCGGCGGCATCCGCAGGTCGCCGGTGTAGCGGAGCGACTCGACGACGAGGCTCTTGGCGGGGTCGCCGGCGACGAGGGCGGGGCCGCTGTCGCCGCCGGCGCGGACGGCGTCGCGGGTGTCGAGGCTGAGGCCGCCCTTGAGCTTGTTCTTGGCGGCGGCGTCGGCCGAGTGGCAGGCGTAGCAGTGCTCGACGAGCACCGGGCGGATCTTCTTCTCGAAGAAGTCGGTGTCCGAGCCGGCGGCGTCAGCCGTCGGAGGCCGCGCCGCGACGGGGAGTGCGAGCAACCCGGTAGCGACCACGGCGATGAGCGAGCGCGGCATCGGTGAGAACCCGCGGGAGGGCGACGGGCCGAACGTGGTAGTATTATGCCACACCGGCCGGGGGAACAACACCGCGCGGGGGGCAGGAGTTTCGCGCCGACTGGCGAGCCGAGCCCCGTAAGGGGCCGGGTACGTCTACACCTCGATTACGTCCGACGCCACCGAGTGGCGGACTCACCCGGCCCTTACGGGGCTCGGCTCGCCATTCTACACTACCACCCCCCCCCAACCCCCGGGCGCCCCATGCACCCCGCCTACGCCCTCGCCGACCCGGCCGACGTGTTCACCCCGGCGCTCGTGCTCTACCCCGCCCTCATCCGCGCCAACATCGCCCGCGTCGTGGAGCTGGCCGGCGGCCCCGGCCGGCTGCGGCCGCACGTCAAGACGCACAAGACGCGCGAGATCGCCCGCATGCTGCTGGACGCCGGCGTGACGAAGCACAAGTGCGCCACCATCGCCGAGGCCGAGATGCTGGCATCCGCCGGCGCCCCCGACGTGCTCGTCGCCTACCCGCTCGTCGGCCCGAACGTCGGCCGCCTCGCGGCGCTCGTCACCGCATTCCCGGGAACGACCTTCTCCGTTCTCATCGACCACCCCGACAGCGCGAAGGCGCTTTCCGCCGGGATGACCGCCGCGGGGCACACCGTCGGCGTCGTGCTGGACCTCGACGTGGGGCAGCACCGCACCGGCATCGCGGTCGGTGACAGCGCCCTGTCACTTTACCTGACCGCGGCGAAGCTGCCGGGGCTGCGGCCGGACGGGTTCCAGGTGTACGACGGCCACAACCACCAGCCCGACCGCGCCGACCGCGAGGCCGCCGTGCGGGCGTTCCTGGCGCCGGTGCTGGAATTGCGAGCGGCCGCGGAGAAGGCCGGCGTTCCGGTGCCGCGGCTGGTGTGCGGCGGCACGCCGACGTTCCCCATCTTCGCCGGCATGACGGACATTCCCGGCGTGGAGTGCTCCCCCGGCACGTTCGTGCTGCACGACGCCGGCTACGGCGGGAAGTTCGCCGACCTGGCCGGCATCACCCCCGCCGCGGTGCTGGTGACGCGCGTCATCAGCCGGCCGACGGCGGACCGGGTGACGTTCGACCTGGGGAACAAGGCGGTGGCCGCGGACCCGCCGATGGAGCGGCGCGTTCACCTGCTGGACTTCCCCGAGTACCGCACGGTCGGGCACAACGAGGAGCACCTGATCGTGGAGACGGCGGGCGCCGCGAAGTACGCCCCGGGGGACGTGGTGTACGCGCTGCCGGGGCACGTGTGTCCGACGGTGGCGCTGCACCGCGAGGTGCTGGTGGCCGAGGGGAACCGGGTGGTGGGGCGGTGGGCGGTGGCGGCGCGCGACCGGGTGCTGACGGTGTAGTCCTCCGCCGCTCGCGGCGATGCACCGCGGTGCATCGCCGCGAGCGGCGGAAGTCACACCCCCGCCCGCAGCAGCAGGCCGCGGCCGGCGCTCACGCCGCCCATCACCCACCGGTTCACGTCCCGCAGCATGAGCGAGTGAACCTTCTGCGCCGTCGGGTAGCCGGTCAGCCGCACGTCCACGCCCGCCGCGTACAGCAGCCGGAAGTCGCGCTCCGCGGTCGAATACGGCACCACCGCGTTCTCCACCCCGTGACCGATGAACACCGGCAGCCCCCGCACCGTGCGCAGGTTGAACAGCGGCTTCCCCGCCGGCTTCGGCATCAGCCCGTTCAGCGCGATCACCCCCGCGACGCGGTCGGCCAGCTGCAACCCCGCCCGGTACGCGGCCGTGGCGCCGTCGCCGACGCCGAGCAGGAACACGCGCTCCGAATGGACGTGGTACGTCCGCCGCGTCTGCTCCACCGCCGCCAGCAGGTAGTCGGTGACGTCGTCGGTGGAGGCGTCGGCCCAGCCGAAGCCGCGGCCGTCGGCGTGGACGCCGCGGAGGCTCAGCCCGATGTAGTTCCGCCGGCTCACTCGCGGCAGCAGCTTCGCCCCGGTCTCCTCGCTGCCGCCGGCGGCGTGGAAGGTGACGACGAGCGGGTACGGGTAGCGCGGCTGGTAGTCGGTCGGGAGGAACGTGCGGACCGGGCGGTCGGGGCGGGCCGGCAGCTCGGTGGCGTAAAAGCCCTCGGCCGGCCGGTCGAGTCGCCAGTGGGTCTGCGTGGCGTCCGTCATGAGCAACCCGTGTGGTCCGGTTGGGGCGGGCGGGGTCGGCGGAATCGACGGCGAGCGGGTCGAATCCGCGACAACTCTACGTTCGCCGCCGGGGCCTTTCAAGCCGGCCCCGACCGCGACTTGAGTCGAACCGCAGCGAATCCGCGGTCCGGCGCCCGGTTGCTCCACCTGGGTACTGTCACTGGACTGGATAACCTGGGGAGGGTCAACAAGGCGGGCGGGCTGAGCCGCGAATTCCGCGCCGCCGCGACCGGACGGGCGGCGTACCGGGCAGAACCGGGACAGCCGCTACAACCCGCCCCGAGGAGACTTTTTGCCGCACGATGACGACGGACGACGCACGATCCGATCAAAATCATGGTTCGGATCGTGCGTCGTCCGTCGTCATCGTGCGGCAAAAAGTCTCGGCGGGGGAGCGACCCGTTGCGAACGGCGGTGCGGCGGATTAGAATGCCGACAATTTCGTCGCACCGCCGGGCGACGGCGGCCCGCAGGAGACCGCGCCGTGCCCCGCCTCCGCCAGGTCAGCCGTCCGCTCGCCGACGTCAACCTCCTCCCCCAGAAGGACGGCAGCCACGAGGTCGTCGTCTGCTTCATGCCCGACGTCGACAGCCTCGTCGGCGAGGGCGACTCCCGCGCCGTCCTCGCCCTCGACGCCTCCCGCTCCATCAAGGACCAGTTCGGCGTCGGCGGCGTATTCGACACCAAGCCGAACTACGTGCAGGGCGTGGCCCGCAAGCTCGGCGAAATCCTCTGCGGCGTCACGCGCAGCAGCAAGGTGTCGCTCCTGTACTGGGCGATGGGGCCGGGCGGCGCCGAGACCGAGGAGGTCGGCGAGTTCGACGCCGCCGGCTGCGCCAAGGTGGCGCTGACCGGCCCGAAGAAGAAGAACGGCTGGGGCACCGGCACGCAGATGCTCCCCGCCCTGCGGTACACCGTCGAGAAGGTCGGCAAGGGGGCCGACTTCACGTTCGGGGTGATCGTGACCGACGGCATCATCGAGGACGAGTCGGCGTGCCTGTCGTACTGCCTGAAGCTCGGCCAGGAGATCGTGGACGGCAAGCGGAAGCCGATCAAGCTGGTGCTCATCGGCGTGGGGGCGCAGGTGAACGAGGACCAGCTGCAGAGCTTCAACGACATGTTCGAGACGACGCCGCTGAAGGGGAAGGTGGACCTGTTCGCGTCGGGTGTGGCGGCCGACATGCTCAGCGAGGCCGACATCATCGGCACGCTGTTCGGCGAGCTGATGACCGAGGACGTGGAGGTGGCGGCGTCCGGCCGGGTGGTCGCCGGCGGCCAGGAGCTGGCGAGTTACGCCGACATGCTGCCGGGGAAGATTCGGTTCATGCTGCCGCGCGGGCTGAAGGAGTTCACCGTCGAGACGCCGAGCGGGTCGGTCACCCAGGACGTGTCCGAGGCGGTGTGAGGGCGGGTCGGTCCGTAACCGATCCCGGGGCGTTGCCCCGGGCTATGCTATCCCAGCCCTTCGGGCTGAAGAGGGTGGTTGGTTTTCAGGCCAACGGCCTGGGATAGCATAGCCCGGGGCAACGCCCCGGGACGTTCTCCGAAGGCGCCCGATGTCCGATTCCACCCAGCGCGACCGGCAGCTCAGCGAGCAGGTTCCCACCGACCGGCTCGCGGCCGAGTTCGGCAAGGTCTACCACCGCGTCGAGGGCGGCGTCCGGCACGTCGATCTCACCCTGTGGCAGCGCGAGCTGGCCGGCGCCGCCGCCGAGGGGTGGCAGACCGGCGTCGCCCTCGACGCCAGCGCCAGCATGAAGGACGCCTACGGCCGCAACCTCCGCGGCGGCGTCCCGGCCGAGGCGTTCGAGTCGTACAAGGAGCGCGGGTTCATCCACGAGGCCGTCCACGACGGCCGGAGCGTCATCTCGTTCACCCGCGAGGGGTACAAGGACGCCATCCGCCGCGGGTTCGTCGAGTTCACCCCGAACGTCGTCGAGGGGCTGGCCCGCGAGTTCATCGGCTACCTCGCCGGCCAGTTCGACGCCGACGGCGGCACCACCGTCATCTACTGGGCGTGCGGCCGCGACGGCTCCGCCTACGAGGTCGTCGGCGACTTCACCGAGGACGCCTGCCGCACCCTGGAGGTCACCGGCCCGAAGACGGAGACGTTCGGCAACGGCACCCGCCTCACCCCCGCCGTGCGGTACTTCGTCGACCGGTTCGCCGACGCCGAGCGCGGCCTGTACGTGTTCCTGACCGACGGCAAGCTCGACGACTTCGAGGAGCTGAAGCGGTACACCACGGCGCTGGCGAAGGACATCGCGGCCGGGAAGCGGAAGCCGGTGAAGTGCGTCCTGATCGGCCTCGGCGACGACGTGGACGAGGCCCAGATGGGCGAGCTCGACGACCTCGACACTGGCACCGACGTGGACATCTGGGATCACAAGATGGCCGCCGACCTGCGCGGGGTGAGCGAGATCATCGTGGAACTGGTGGACGAGACCGCGGTCGTGGCCCCGACGGCGACGGTGTACGACGCGACCGGGGCGGCGGCGGCGACGTTCGCGGACGGGCTGCCGGCGCGGGTGACGTTCACGCTGCCGGCGGCGTCGCCGTACTTCGAGCTCGAGGTGGCCGGCCGGCGGATCCGGCAGGAACTGCTGTAAGCGGACGACGGGAAGCTGTAACACGGGCAAAGCCCGGGGACGGCCGTCCCCGGGCTTCCCGCCCGGAACACCACGGAGCGCGCCCATGGGATGGTTCAGCCGGCTGTTCGGCGGCGAGAGCAAGCCGAAGGCTCCGCCGCAGGTGCCGAGCAAGCAGCTCCCCGGCAACCTCGTCGCCGCGGAGTTCGGCGAGGTGAACGTCCGCCCGGCCGGCGAGATGGTCGAGGTCATGTTCACCATCATGATGGAGCCCGAGGGGGCCGAGGCCGAGGGCTGGCAGACCGGCATGGCGCTGGACGCCAGCGTCAGCATGATGGAGGCCTACGGCAACGGCCTGAAGGAGGGGCGAGCCGGCCCGGTGCCCGAACGGCTGCTGCGCGAGTACGCCAGCAAGGGGTGGATTCAGGTCCACAACCAGGACGGCTCGCAGGGCGTGTTCTGGTCGCCGCCCGGGGTCGAGGACGCCGTCCGCCGCGGCCACCTGGTGCCGACCGAGAACGTGGTCGAGCCGATCACCCGCAAGCTCACCGCGTACCTCGCCGGCGGGCTCGACGCCGACGGCGGCACGACGGTCGTGTACTGGGCGTGCGGCAACGACGGGTCGGGCGTCGAGGTGTGCGGCGACGTGACCGAGGAGCAGAGCGAGACGATGGAGGTGACCGGCCCGAAGGGGCTGGCGTTCGGCAACGGCACGAAGCTCCTCCCGGCGGTGAAGTACTTCGTGGACCGGTTCGCCGACGCCGAGCGCGGCATGTACCTGTTCATCACCGACGGCCGGCTCGACGACCTGGGGGCGGTGAAGAAGTACACCACGAAGCTGGCGAAGGACATCCAGGCGAAGCGGCGGAAGTCGGTGAAGTGCGTCCTGATCGGCGTCGGCGAGCAGGCCGACGAGGGGCAGATGGAGGAGCTGGACGACCTCGACACCGGCACCGACGTGGACATCTGGGACCACAAGATGGCGAAGGAGATGCGGGCGCTGACCGAGATCTTCGCCGAGGTGGTGAGCGAGAACAGGATCGTCGCCCCGACGGCGACCATCTACGACGCCACGGGCGCGGTGGCGGTGACGTTCGCCGACGGGCTGCCGGCGAAGGTGAAGTTCACGATGCCGAAGGCGAGCCGGTTCTTCGAGCTGGAGGTCGCCGGCAAGCGGATCAAGCAGACGGTCGAGGTGTAGGGGGCAGGCAGTCCGCGTCCCCGCACACCACCCGGGGCGTTGCCCCGGGCTATGTTGTCCCAGCCCTTCGGGCTGAAGAGGGGCACCCGGTTTTCAGGCCAACGGCCTGGGACAACATAGCCCGGGGCAACGCCCCGGGTGGCGGCGGGGGGGGACGACAGGCCCCGGGCCACGCGGACCGCCCACCCGCCGCGGCGGGTGGGCTTCGCACAACTACCGACGGAGGCGAGCCATGAGCCAGCGGCGACTCCCGATCTACCTCCTCCTCGACTGCTCCGAGTCGATGGCCGGCGAGGCCATCACGCAGCTCCAGCGCGGCGTCGCCGAGATGGTGGCGCACCTCCAGTCGGAGCCGCACGCCATCGAGACGGCCTACGTCAGCGTCATCACGTTCTCGAACGAGGCGCGCCAGATCGTGCCGCTCACCGAAATCCTCAGCTTCACCCCGCCGAAGCTGGCCGTCCGCACCGGCTCCGCCCTCGGCGCCGGCCTCCGCGTGCTCCTCGACTGCATCGCCCGCGAGGTCCGCCGCACGTCCGCCACCGTGAAGGGCGACTACAAGCCGCTCGTCATCCTGTTCTCCGACGGCCAGCCGACCGACGACTGGGAGGACGCGGCGAAGGAGATCCGCCGGCAGAAGGCGCCCGGCGTCGCCAACATTTATGCCATCGGCTGCGGCCCCGACGCCGACTTCGGCACCCTCCGCGAGGTCACCGACATCGTGCTGAAGATGCCGGACATGACCCCCGACGTGTGGAAGAAGACGTTCGTCTGGCTGACCGCCTCCGTCGCGTCGCAGAGCATGGCCGTCGGCGGCGGCCGCGAGGGGCAGGCGCTGAACCTCCCCGAGCTGCCGGTCGGGGCGCTCGAGATCCCGCCGGCGTCCGCCGGCCCGTACCTCATCCGCCAGGTGTTCCTCCACGCCCGCTGCCAGAAGGACGGCCGGCCGTACCTGATGCGCTTCGCCCGCCGCGGCCGCACGGATGCGTTCGTCGCCCTCTGCTCGCACGGCCTGGAGGTGGTGGAGAAGATGACGACCGGGCCGACCGGGCAGCGGATCAGCACCGACCAGCTGGAGGGCGTGCCGCCGTGCCCGTACTGCGAGAGCCCGGTGGCGGTGGCGTGCGACTGCGGCACGCTCGTCTGCCTCGACCCGCGCCGCGGCCCGGAGTTCACGTGCCCGGCCTGCCGCCGCCGCGGCGCCGCCGGCGGGTACGGCGGCGGGTTCGACGTTCACCAGGCGCTCGGATGACGCCGCTTGCGGCGATGCACCGCCGCGAGCGGCGAAGCCCCGAGCCCGACCCCGCACACCGCCCCGAGGACGACCCGATGAGTGAATCCACCCGCCGCCTCCCCGTGTACCTCGTCCTGGACGTGTCCGGGTCGATGGCCGGCGACCCGATCGAGGCCGTGAAGATGGGCCTGAAGGCCCTCCTGTCGGACCTGCAGGACAACCCGCAGGCGCTCGAGACCGTGTGGCTGAGCGTCATCACGTTCGGCAGCTCGGCCCGGCAGGTGGTGCCGCTCACCGAGATCGGCGCGTTCAGCGAGCCGCCGCTGACGATCGAGGGGAGCACCAACCTCGCCGACGCCCTGAAGGTGCTCAAGGGGGCGATCACGAAGGAGGTGCGGAAGAACACCGCGACGCAGAAGGGCGACTGGAAGCCGCTGATCTTCCTGATGACCGACGGCGCCCCCGACCCCGGCTGGGAGGCCGCGGCGGACGACATCAAGAAGCTGAAGCCGGGCAACCTGATCGCCTGCGCCGTCGGCCCGGCGGCGGACACGACGGCGCTGAAGCGGATCACCGAGATCGTGCTAAAGATGTCCGACTGCTCGCCGGGCACGCTCGGGGCGTTCATGAAGTGGATGACGGACTCGGTGACGCGGACGAGCGTGAGCGTCGGCACGAAGGGGGACGCGGCGATCGACCTGCCGGCGCTCCCGGCCGACAAGGGGATCGTGATCGTGCCGTGACGCCGAACCTCGTCCGTTAGGGTGCCCGCCCCGCTGCGCGGACGCCACCCGGGGCGTTGCCCCGGGCTATGCTGTCCCAGGCCGTTGGCCTGAAAACCGGGACGCCCTCTTCAGCCCGAAGGGCTGGGACAGCATAGCCCGGGGCAACGCCCCGGGG
>Ga0335394_10004000_pt1 | contig 16771 bp, 14 predicted proteins | sample MAT03_FD_205741 | JGI IMG/M metagenome (GOLD analysis project Ga0335394, IMG submission 205741) | Freshwater microbial communities from Lake Fryxell liftoff mats and glacier meltwater in Antarctica - MAT-03 (spades assembly) (version 2) ... | reverse complement strand
GGTGTCGCCGGAGGTCGTCGAGGTGGGCGACGTGCCGCTCGGCGAGCGCGTCCTGACGTTCGAGATGACCAACCCGGCCGACCGGCCGCGGCGGATCGTCGGGCTCAACGAGGGGTGTTCGGGGACCGTGTGCATCCTGTCCCGGCACCGCGGGCAGGTGACCGTCGGCCCCGGCGAGACGTTCCGCTACGAGTGCGACCTGAAGGTGCGCGAGCCCGGCCCGTTCGACCTGCGGATCGCCGTGTTCCTGGAGGACGGCGGCATCCGCACGGTGATGATCGGCGCGAAGGGGACCGGGACGGGGCCGTAGTCAACCGCCCGTCAGTTCCACGACGCGCACGCCGCCGGCCGGCACCGTGAGGCGCAGGGCGCCGGGCGCGAGCGCGGCGTCGGTGAACCACTCGCGCGCCGCCGTCACCGGACGGGCGGCGCGGATGGTCACCGGCCGCGACTGGCGGTAGTCGGTCGGGCCGACGCCGTGCTGCAGCCGCGTCGGCCCCGCGGGATTCAACAGCGTCACCACCCAGCCGTTCGCGGTGCGGTTGAGCAGCCACTCGACCTCGCCTTCCACCTCCACCGGCAGCAGCCCCTGGCGGGCGTGCGCCAGCACCAGCGCCACCAGCGGGCTTGCGGCGCCGTCGATACCGAGGCCGAGCGGCACGGAGAGGACGACGAGCCGCCCCTTGCCGCGGTCGAAGGCGCTGGCCACCGCGGTGCCGTTCGCGGCCGTCGCCAGCGCCTTCCCGCCGACGATCGGCCGGTAGCGGTAGCGCTGCGTCGGCACGGCGGCGCCAGTCGGCAGCCACTTCAGCGCGGCGTCCTCCGCGACCGGCCCCAGTTCCGGCAACTTCAGTTCGGCGACGCCGGGGCCGGTGAGTTGCGCGTCGGTCACGACCAGGGTGCCGCCGGCGTCCACGTAGGCGGCGAGCTTCTTGCCCCACTCGACGGTCAGCGTCACCTCGCCGGCCAGCACCACGACGGGGTACAGGTCCACGGCGTCGCGCTTCGTGGGGGACGTGACGAGTACGTCGAAGACGTTGCCGAACACGCCGGGGAGGTAGTTCTGGTTGAGGGCGGTGTTCGGCTCCGCCTCCTTCGGGCCGTAGGGGTGGTAGGCCACGCCGAACCACTCCTTCAGCATCCGGGCGTGAATGCCGAAGCGGAGCACGTCCGGGTTCGCGGCCGGGTCGAAGCCGAAGTGGGTGGGCTGATACCCGTTCGGGTCCCAGCCGTGGGCGTGATCGAGGAGGAAGGCGATCGGCGTGAACGGGGTGCCGCGGTCGGGGTGGGCCTTCGTGACGGCGAGGAACTGCTCGACGAGCCGGCCCTTCGGCGAGAGTTGGATCGGCTGCCGCGGCGTGGAGCCGCCGCCGGGCGTCCAGAACTCGTCGAAGCCCTGCTCGTGGTAGAACAGCGCGGCCCCGCTCATGTACTCGTGCCACAGGTCGAGCTTGTACCACGTGCTGCCGGCGCCGGAGAAGGCGTCGTAATAGTTGTCGTAGACGTGCTTCGGGTGGGCGTAGGTGCCCTGCTCCGAGTACATGGTCGCGGCGTCGCCGAAGTTCGAGGAGCGGTACGTGGCCCACAGGCCGCCGTACTGGCGGGCGCCGCCGCGGAGGAACGCCAGCCGCATCCCCAGCGCCGGCAGCACGGCCGAGTTCTCGTAGCCGACGGTGCGGGCGCCCCACTCGCGGGCGGCGTGGGCGAACGCCGTCATCTCCGACGACTGACACGGGATGTAGTCCGCGTAGGGAACGGCGCCGGGCTCGCCGAACACGGCCGTCTGCTTCGCCGCGACGCCGGCGCGGAACAGCTCGGCGTGTGCGGCGAGCGCGTCGGCGCGGGTCTTGGCCGCCTTCAGCTTGTCGTTCAGAACCTTGCCGTCGAGCGGGACGGCGTGGCCGAGGCTCTCGCCCTGGATGTTGCCGACGTAGCGGTCGCGGTACTTCGCCCAGTTCTCCTTCGCGCGCGGCGTCAGCGCCTTGGCGTCGATGTAGTTCCCCATGTTGGCGAACGGCCGCGTCGGGTTCGCGTCCAGCCAGGCGACGACGGCGGGGTTGTCGAGCACGTTCGGGCCGCCGCCGTGAAACGCGGGAACGATCCGCGGGTCGGAGAAGATGGGCACGTCGGCGCGGCCGCCGAACTCCTTCTTGAACGCGGCCAGCTGCGCCGCCTCGGTGTGGAACGGCACCAACATCCGCTTGGGGTCGACCGACGCCAGCTCGTCCTCCCACGCCTTGCCGACGTTCCACAGGTAGAGGAAGCCCTTGTCGCGGAACGTCGCCGGCTTCCACGCCGCGGGCGTGCGGAAGGAAGCCGCGCGCGGCGACAGCGGCTCCGGGGCGACCTTCGGGTTGGCGCGGAGCGAGTCGAGCAGCGCCCACGTCGGCCGGGCGGGCTTGTCGCGGTGGTACGGGTGGTAGGCCTTGTCGGTGGTGAGGCAGAAGCAGTCGATCTGCCGGTGCCCGGGCTGCTTCGCGTGGGCGTGCAGCGTCAGCTTCGCCGGCCCCTTCGCCAGTGGGAGTTGCTTGGAATCCCAGACGAATGCCCACTTCCACAGCAGCTTCAGTTCGTCGTCGTCGTCCACGTCGGGGCCGGGCTTCTCGCCGAAGACGACGCGCCGCGGTGCGGCCCCCGGTTGTTCGACGGTGACGGCGAACAGCTCCGATTGTGCCCGCCAGTCGCGGTAGCGGACCCACAGCGTCCAGTCGCCGGCCTCGGGCAGCTCGATGTCGGTGGAAGCGCTCGCCGTGGCGTCGTCGGGGCCGCACGCGACGCTGAGCCAGCCGCTCTCGCCGCCCTGCGTCCACTCGGGGGCGATGCCGGGGCCGGACAGCGCCCAGTGACCTGTGGTCTTCCCACCCATGTCGGGGAAGCAGTGGCCGCGGACGCCGGCCAGGTGCTCGGCCTCGACCCAGATGGATTCGGCAGCGTGCGCCGCGACGGGGGTGAGGAGTACGAGGGCGATCAGTATGCGACGCATGGGAGGGCTCCGGGGGCGGAGCGATTGTCGCCGCGCGGCGGGGGTGGGGCAAGAGGCGAGCCGACCGCCGTAAGGCGGCGGGTGGCGCCTCCAACCACTTCACGCGAAAGTCATTGAGGGCGCCACCCGCCGCCTTACGGCGGTCGGCTCGCCGGTTCGTGTTCGCCCCCGCTGTGGGAGCGGGTAAACTGTCCGCATGTCAACCGCGACCCCCGACGTGCTCCCCGACACCGACACCCGGACGCGCCGCCAGCCGCCGTACGCGGTGGTGCTCCACAACGACGACCTGAACGGCTTCGCGTTCGTAATCGGCGTGCTGCGCGTCGTGTTCGGGTACGAGATCGAGCGGTGCGTCGAACTGACGCTGGAGGCGCACGAGAAGGGCCGCAGCGTGGTGTGGGTGGGGCCGCTGGAGGTGGCCGAGCTGAAGGCGGACCAGATTCACTCGTGCGGCGCCGACCCGGCCTCGAAGGACCGCGGGGCGCAGCCGCTCGGCGTCACCGTGGAGCCGACGGCGTAGGTCTCCTATACCAGCCCCACCCTTCCCGGAGGCCGCCGTGCCGACCGACCTCACCCGCCGGGCCTGGATCGCCGGCACCGCCGCGGCCGTCGCCGCCACCCCCGCCATGAGCCAACCCCCTGCCGCCGCCGCGCCGTTCAAGTTCTGCCTGAACACCAGCACCGTCCGCAACGCCGAAGGGCAGTCGCGGCCGATCGTCGAACTCATCGACATCGCCGCGAGGGCCGGCTACGCGGCCATCGAACCGTGGGTGGGCGAGATCGAAGCCTACACCCGCGGCGGTGGCACGCTCAAGGAACTCAACAAGCGGTTCGCCGACGCCGGGCTCGAAGTCCCGGACGTGATCGGCTTCGCGGAATGGATCGTCGAGGACGCCGACCGCCGGCGGAAGGGGCTGGAACAGGCCCGCCGCGAGATGGGCATGGTGGCCGAGCTCGGCGGCCGGCGGATGGCGGCGCCGCCGGTCGGCGCCACCGGCGGGCAGAGCAAGCGCGACGACCCGAACTTCACGCAGCCGGTCATCGACCTGCTCGCCGCCGCCGACCGCTACCGCGCACTCGCCGACGTCGGCCGGGCGGCGGGCGTCACGCCGGTGGTGGAGGTGTGGGGCTTCTCGCGCACGCTGAAGCGGCTCGGCGAGGCGGTGCTGATCGCGGCCGAGAGCCAGGCGCCCGGCGGGTGCGTGCTGCCGGACACGTACCACCTCTACAAGGGCGGCTCCGACGCCGCCGGGCTGGCGCTGCTGAGCCCCGCCGCGATCGGCATCTTCCACGCCAACGACTACCCGCGGATCGAGCGCGAGCGGATCACCGACGCGGATCGGGTTTACCCCGGCGACGGCGTCGGCCCGGTGCGCGAGACGTTCGCCCGCCTGCGGGCGATGAACTACACAGGGTTCGTGTCGCTGGAGCTGTTCAACCGCGAGTACTGGCGGCAGGACCCGCACCGCGTCGCGGCGACCGGGCTGGCGAAGATGAAGGCCGCGGCCGGGGCATGATCGAGCTCGACGGCGTGTCGATCCGGCAGGGGGCGTTCGCGCTGGACGGCATCACCCTCGCCGTCCCGGCCGGCGCCTACGCCGTGCTCCTCGGCCCGAGCGGCGCCGGCAAGACGACGCTCCTCGAAGTGGTCGCCGGCCTCCGCCGCCCGCGCGCGGGGCGCGTGCGGCTCCGCGGCGCGGACGTGACACACCTGCCGCCCGCGGCCCGGTGTGTCGGCTACGTCCCGCAGGACGCGGCGCTCTTCCGCACCATGACCGTGCGCGAGAACCTCGGCTTCGCCCTGACCGTCCGCGGCGCCGGCCCCGGCTCGACGGCCGCCCGCGTCGCGGAGTTGGCCGCGTGGCTCGGCCTCGGGGCGCTCCTCGACCGCCGCGCGGTCGGCCTCAGCGGCGGCGAGGCGCAGCGGGTGGCGCTCGGCCGGGCGCTCGCCTTCCGCCCCGACGTGCTCCTCCTCGACGAGCCGCTCAACGCCGTGGACGAGGCCACCCGCGCCGCCCTGCTCGACGCCCTCGACGGGTTGAAGCGGGAGCGCCGCGTGACGGTGCTGCACGTCACCCACGCCCGCGCCGAGGCCGACCGGCTCGCGGACGTGGTGCTCGAACTCGACGCCCGGCGAAGCCCACCCGTTGCAACGGGTGGGCTTTCCGGCCAGTAGAATGTGTCTCGCACGGGGGGCACGCACATGACGCGCCGGGCGTTCACGCTCATCGAGCTGCTGGTCGTCATCGCCATCATCGCGGTGCTGGTCGGGCTGCTGCTGCCGGCGGTGCAAAAGGTCCGCGAGGCGGCGGCGCGGGCGAAGTGCCAGAACAACCTCAAGCAGATCGGCGCCGCCTGCCACATGCGGCACGACACCGACGGCCGCTTCCCGCCGGCCGTCGCCGTGCGCGGCGGCTCGTGGGTCCACGGCTGGGGCACGTTCGTGCTCCCCTACGTCGAGCAGCGCGCGGCCTACGACCTGTACCGCTGGGACCTGAACTACGACCACCCGCTCAACCAGCCGAGCGTGCGCGTCGCGGTGCCGGTGTTCGTGTGCCCGTCCGCCCCCGCCGGCCGCGAGGCGACCAACGCCGCCGGCGGCCTCAGCTACGGCGTCTGCGACTACTCGCCGATCTACGACGTGGACCCGAACCTCATCGCCACCGGCCTCCTGTCGCCGTGGAGCGGCGACCCCACCGGCGTCTGCGCCATCGGGGACGGGGCGCGGTTCGTCGACATCCTCGACGGCACCTCGAACAGCATCGCCATCGCCGAGGTGGCGGGGCGGCCGGAGTTGTGGAAGAACGGCCGCCGCGACGGCGACGTGCAGCCGTGCGGGTGGGCCGCGGCCAACGGCAACATCCCCATCAACCTCGACGGCTGGAAGGCCGACGGCTCCGGCCCGTGGGGGCCGTGCGGCGTCAACTGCGCCAACGTCCACGAAATCTACGGCTTCCACTTCGCCGGCGCCAGCGTCGTGATGGCCGACGGCTCCGTGCGCTTCCTGCGGGTGGGCGTGCCGATCACGACGCTCGCGGCCCTCACCACCCGGGCCGGCGGCGAGGTGCTCGCGTCCGACGGCGGGTGGTGACGATCTACGGGGCCGCCGCCGACAGCGCGACCGTCCGCCGCAGCTGTTCGACGAACGCCTGCCGGTGGCCGCCGGGGTCGTACCCGCTCGCCGCCTCGGCGCGGGCCAGCGCCGCCGACAGGTTCGCCGCGCCGCGGTACTCCGACTGCCGCAGCACCAGCCCCCACTCGGCCACCGCCGCCGCGAACGCGAAGTCCTCCGCCACCGGCCGCCCCGCCGCGCTCCCCGGCAGCGCCGCCGCCAGCTCCCGGCTCGTCTCGCCGAGCGGCGCCTTGTAGCGCATCTTCACCGTCAGCCACTCGTCGGCCGGGCCGGCCGGCTGCGGCGGCGCCTGGTACTTCAGCGGGTCCACCCCCGGCACCGCCACCGACACGCCGACGGGCACGATCTCGTACAGCGCCGTCACCGTGTGGCCGCTCCCCATGTCGCCGGCGTCCACCTTGTCGTTCTTGAAATCCTCGTCGCGCAGCAGGCGGTTCTCGTAGCCCAGCAGCCGGTACGCCGCCACCCGCGCGGGGTTGAACTCGACCTGGAACTTCACGTCCTTCGCCACCACGCTCAGCGCCGCGCCCTGCTCCACGAAGATGCGGCGGGCCTCGTCCAGCGTGTCGACGTAGCCGTAGTGGCCGTTCCCCTTGCGCGCCAGGCTTTCGAGCCGGTCGTTCTTCAAGTTCCCCATGCCGAAGCCGAGCACCGTCAGGAACACCTGCGAGTTCCTCTCCCGCTCGATCATCTGGTCCAGCTCGCTCGGGCTCACCACGCCGACGTTGAAGTCGCCGTCGGTGCAGAGGATGACGCGGTTCGTACCGCCGCCGACGAAGCTGGCGCGGGCCAGTTCGTAGGCCTTGGTGATGCCGCCGGCGCCGTTCGTGCCGCCGCCGGCGCGGAGGCCGTGCAGCGCCGCAAGGATGACCTCCTTCTTGCTGCCGGGCGTCGGCATCAGGGCGACGCGCGAGTCGCCGGCGTAGGTCACCACCGACACCTGATCGTCGGGGCGGAGCTGGTGGACGAGGAGTTCGAGCGACTGCTTCACGAGCGGCAGGCGGTTCTCGGCGTCCATGCTGCCGGACGTATCGACGAGGAACACGAGGTTCCGCCGCGGCGACTCGCCCGGCTCGAACGCCTTCGCCCGCACCCCGACGCGGACGAGCTGGTGGCCGTCCTTCCACGGGCACGGGGCGAGGTCGAGCGTCAGTGACACCGGGGCGTCACCGCCCGGCTGCGGGTAGTGGTACGGGAAGTAGTTGACGAGCTCGGCGAGGAACACCGCGTCGCGCGGCGGCAGGCTGCCGTTGGTGAGGTAGCGGCGGACGTTGCTGTAGCTGGCCGAGTTCACGTCCGCGGAGAACGTGCTGAGCGGCGCCAACTGCGCCAGCCGGAACGGGTTCTCGACGATGCTGGCGTAGGCCTCGCCGGTCTTCGCCGGGTCGCCCGCTTTGGCCTCCGTCGGGGCGGGCGGCGCCATCCCGGCGGGCATGGGCATCCCGGCGCGGTCGGCGTTCGCTCGGGGGGCGTTCGCCTCGGGAGCGCCCTTGCCGCAGCCGAGGGCGGCGAGGAGGAGCGCGGGAACGAGCGGGCGCCAGCGCAGGCGCGCGGAGCGGGACATGACCACCTCGGACGTGGGGAAAGGTTCGGGCGATCGGATCGGCACCACCCCTGATCCCGGCGGGCGGCGGATATTCCCGGCACGCCGCCGCCGCCGGAGTGGTTCGGCTGTGCCCGGAATGCCGGTTACCGGGATCGCGGGGTCCGCGCGGCCGCCCCGGGCGGGGGCTGACGGCCCGCCCCGGTTCGACCGCGGGGTACAATCCGGTGTTCGTCGGGTCGATCGAACCGCGGCCCCACGCCCCGGGTGCTGTCATGGTCGTCGAATGGGTGATGCCGGGGGAGCGGTACGCGCGGGCGCAACAGCTGCTGACCGAGTACGCCGGCCACCCCGCCCTGCTGAAGCCGCTGGCGACGTGGGTGTCGCCGCACGACCGCCACCTGCCGCGGGCGCTCCTGCCGTTGCCGCTGGGCGAACTGCTGGCGACGCCGCTCGAAGACCTGCTGGCCCGCCGCGGCATCGGCCACCTCCGCATCTCCCGGCTGCTCGACGTGCTCGACCGCGCCGCCGGCCAGCTGGCCCGGGAGCGGGACGGCCCGCCCCCCGCCGGCCCCGAGCTGCCCCCGCCCGGACCGCTCGACCCCGACGAGATGACGGACGAACGGTGGGAGCGGTGGTGCGCGGTCGTCCACGGGCACGGGCTGGAGGACGAGCCGCTCGGCCGCTACGCCGCCCGCCTCGTCGATCTGCAACACGGGCTCTGGACGCTGCCGCTGCGCGAGTACACGGGGCGGCCGCTGTGCGACATCCGCAACCTTCCCACGCACGGCCCGGCCCGCCTCGCCCAGGTGTTCGGCGTGGTCGGGCGGCTGGCACGGGCGCTCGGTTCCCCACCCCCGTCCGACGGCCTGCGCCTCGGGGCGGACGAGGCGAACGTCCGCGCCGCGGCCCAGTGGGTCGGGGCGGCGCTGCGCGACGGGCGGGCGCCGGCCGCGGCCGAGGTGCGGGAGCGGCTCGTCGCCCCACTGCTGCGCCAGCTCGAACAGGACATGGCGGCCGACGCCCTGGTGATGGTCGGCCGCCGCATCGGGCTCGACGCGCCGGCCGAGACGCTGGACGCCATCGCCACCGACGCCGGGCTGACGCGGGAGCGGGTCCGCCAGCTCACCGCCCGCGCGGCCGAGGTGTTCGCGGTGCGCTGGCCCGAGGCGCGGTTCGTCCTCGCCGACTTCGCCGAACTCCTCCGGGCGGCGCCGGGCGGTCAGGCCGCGGTCGACGGCCTGCGCGGCCTCCTCGACGTCGGCTTCGACGTGCGCGACTCGCACGGCCACTCCCGGACCGAGGTGCTGGCCGGGTGGGAGCGCGAGGGCCGCGCCCGCCGCACGCCGATGGCCGAGCCGGCGGTGCGGGCGTGGCTGGCGACCGACTTCCCGCGCGTGCCGCCCGACGCCGCCCTCGACTGGCTGACCGCCGCCGGGCACCGCGCCAACGACCTGTACTTCAGCGGCGAGCCCGCCGACCGCCTCCTCCGCCACCTCCACGCGACCGGCGGGGCCGTCGAAGTCGCCGCGGCGCGCGAGTTCCTGCCGGGCGGCGAGCGGAACGTCCGCCTCCGGCTGGAGCGCGACGCCCGGTTCATCGAGGACGAGCACCACCGCTACCACCCCGCCGAGGGCTGCGGCATCTTCCGCCGCGGCGGCGAGTGGTACGTGCAGTTGACGACCCCGCCGGGCCGGACCGAACCGCCGCGGGCGGCGGCGCTGGCGGTGCGGGAGTTGGTTCCGCTGTTGCTCGGCGGGCTGGTGGGGGCCGGGGTGTGCGACGCGACCGTGTGGGGCGTTCACCGCCACGCCGGGGCGGCACTGCGGGCGGTGTACGGGGCGGCGCTGACGGCGGCGGTGACGCCGTTCGTGCTCGGGGCCACGCTCGTCCGCCACTCCGACGGGCGGGTGCGGACGATGCGCCGCCGGCGGCTGCGGTGGGACGCCGCGGACGGGTCGGTGCCGGTCCGCGGCAAGCGCGGGTGGGTGGACTTCGTGGTCGAGCGCGGTGGCGTGCCGCTGACGACCGACGAGCTCGACCGCGGGCTGCGGGCGTACTTCCAGGACTACGAGGGGTACGTCCTCCGGATGCTCGACGCGGACGACGACGAGGACGGCGGGCGGGCCCACCGCTACCGGATCGTGCACGGCGCCTCGGGCCGCCTCCCGGTGCTCGTGCTGCCCGGCGACTGGGAGCTGGACGCCGCGTGCGGGAACGTGTCCGAGGGCGTGCGCGCGCTGGCGGCGCGGGTGGTGGCGGCGAGCGCGCGGGCGCCGTACCCGAAGGCGCACCTCCGCCGACTGCCGTGGATGGTCCGCCTGTGCGAGCACGTCGCGGGCGGCCCCGTGCGCTGGGCCGACGAGCCGGCAGATCAGGGCTTGTAAGTCGGCCCGAGCCTCCGCGGCCCGACGCGGGGCACCGGACCCGAACGCGACGGGACCGAGGACGAACGCACCGCGGGGGCCGTTTTCGGTTGTCGTCGTCAGCCCACGCCACCCCGCGTCGGGTTCGGCACGCGACGGGTCGTCGTCCGACGTGGTTCTCCCCCTCACCCCGCGTGCTTCGCCGCGACCCTCTCCCCCGAGGGGAGAGGGTGGGAGGCCGCCGGCCTTCTCCACGGGCGGGCATCGAGCCGCGGACGCCGGCGAACGCCACACCCCCGGTCGGCGCGTGGTTCCCCGCCCACGACGAGGCCCGGACAGTCCCACCCTCTCCCCTCGGGGGAGAGGGTCGCGGCGAAGCACGCGGGGTGAGGGGGAGAACCACGTCGGACGACGACCCGCGCCACGTCCGCACCTCGGTCGGCCTGATGGTCCGAACCGTCCCGGCTGCCGGACTCGAGAGGTATGCCTCCCGGCCCGCCGCCTTGCCGGCCGCTCCGGGCCGCGGTACAGAGTGGGCCATGCGACCGTTCCGCGATGTCCGAATGACCGGCTTCTCCGCCCGCACCCCCGTCGCGGACGTGCTCGCCCTTCTCGACGCCCGCGTCCACCCCCTGCCGTCCGAAACCGTGCCCGCCGCCGCGGGGCGCGTGCTGGCCGCGGCCGTGGCGTCGGCCGTGAACGTGCCCGCCTTCCCGCGCTGCATGATGGACGGCTACGCGGTCCGCGCCGCCGACGCCGGCCCGCGCCGGCTCGTCGGTACGGCGTACCCCGGTCGCCCGTTCGCGGGCGTGCTGGGTGTCGGCGAGTGCGTCCGCGTGACGACCGGCGCCCCGCTGCCGACCGGTGCCGACGCCGTGCTGATGGCCGAGCTGGCGGACGCGGTTGGCGAAGTGGTCACGGCGCGGGAAGCGGTGCCGGTCGGGAAGCACGTCGGCCGGGTCGGCGAGGACGTGACCGCGGGCGGCGAGGTGTTGCGCGCCGGCCGCGTTCTCCGCCCGCAGGACGTGGGGCTCCTCGCGGCCGTCGGCGTCGGCGCCGTGGCCGTGGTGCGCCGGCCGCGCGTCGCGGTGCTGGCGACCGGCGACGAACTCCTGCCGCCGGGTTCGATGCCGGCCGGCTCGCGGGTCGTGGACAGCAACTCGCCGATGCTCGCGGCGCTGGTGGCGCGCGACGGCGGCGTGTGCGACCCGACGCACTACCTCCCCGACCACTTCGAGACGATCCGCGACGCCATCCGCGACGCCGCCGCGGACGTGGTGCTGGTGTCCGGCGGCACGTCGGTCGGCACCGAGGACCACGCCCCGCGGGCGCTCGCGGAGGTAGGCGAACTGGCGGTTCACGGCATCAGCGTCAAGCCGGCGGGGCCGACAGGCGTGGGATTCGTCGGCGGGCGGGTGGTGTTCCTGCTGCCGGGGAACCCGGTGTCGTGCCTGTGCGCCTACGACCTGTTCGCCGGTCGGGCGGTGCGGCAGCTCGGCGGCCTACCGACAGCGCTGCCGTACTGGTCGGCGGTGCTGCCGCTGGCGGCGGCGGTGTCGTCCGCGGTCGGGCGGGTGGATTACCTGCGGGTGCGGGTCGAGAACGGAGCGGCGCTGCCGCTGGCGGGCGGGGCGTCGAACCTGAGCGGGGCCGTGGTCGCGGACGGGTTCGCGCTCGTACCGGCAGAGCGGAGTGAACTGGCAGCGGGCGAGGCGGTCGAGGTGTGGTTCTACGACGGGCCGGGGTGAGCTGGTCCGCCGCTCGCGGCGGTGCACCGCCGCGAGCGGCGGACCAGCTCACCCCTCGTCCTTGTCGTCGCCGCGCTCGGGCAACTGGTACGACGGCAGTCCCGGCAGCCCCAGCAGCGCCCGCGACGCGGCCACGCGGTTCATCAGCGCCAGCCGCGTCGTCAGGTGCTTCTCCAGCTCCGCCGCCGGCACCGTCACCGGCCGCGGCACCCCCACGTCGATCGGGCGGCGCAGGTCGGGCCGCTTCCCCTTCGTCGGGTAGCCGCCGCGGTACGACGTGAAGCTGCCCCACGCCCCCTCGATCCAGCACGCGACCACCGGAACGTCCGGCCGGGCCGACAGGATGTGCCACACGCCGCGGCCGAACCGCTTCATCGGCCGGTCGTCGCCGCGCCGCAGGTAGCCCTCGGGGAACAGCACCAGGCAGTCGCCGCGGTCCAGCGCCGCGATCGCCTCGGCGAGCTCGGTCGGCGCCTCCTTCTTCATCTGCTTTTGCTCCACCCGGATGGTGTGGAACACGTTCACCATCAGCCAGCGGACGACCGGCAGGTCGTAGAACTCGCTCGTCATCATCGGGGTGATCGGCCGCGGCAGCACCCGGCCGATGAACGCCGGGTCGAACCAGCAGGAGTGGTTGGCGATGACGACGCACGCCCCGGTGCGGGGGAAGTCGGCCAGCCCCGGCCCGGCGGCCCGGACGCGGTACATGACCGTCAGCGGCACCACCACCGCCAGCTCGACCACGGGCCGCAGCAGCCGCGCCCACGCGAACACCGCCGCCGGCACGAGCGCGACCGCGGCCCCGAGGGTGAACGAGTCGCGTAGCTGCTCCGGATCCGCCCACCCGGCCCGCAGGGCGACGACCGGCACCACGCCGAGCGCCGCCGCGGCCCAGAAGCCGACGCCGACCACCCACGCCGGCACGTCGGCGAGCCGACCGACCGGGCGCGGGTCGAGGAACGCGCCGGCGGCGAGCCCGAGCCCGGCGCCGGCGAGCCCGGCGGTGACGTCGCCCCAGCCCCACAGCCGGGCGACGACGGCCGCGACGGCGCCGAGCGTGAGCCCGGGCGGGACGTAGCCGAGGGTGTGGAACGGGTGTCGGTAGACGAAGGTGACGGCGACGCCGGCGGCGAGCGCGGCGAGCCAAGCCCAGCGGGGCGGGTCGGCGGCGAAGGCCGGCCAGGCGGTGAGGGCGAGCCCCACGAGCGCGGCCGCCCGGAGCAGCGGCAGGGTGGTGCGGTCGGGGGGCGGGGGTGGGGTCATCGGTGGGGGAAAAGCGCCTTGCCAGGCCGGGGCGGGTTGTTAGAATCGGGAGTGTTGCGGGATTGGTATATCGGTTGTGCCCAGCCTTCCCAAGGCTGTGAGACGAGTTCGACTCTCGTATCCCGCTCTCTTAACTCCTTGCACCATAGCCAGTTACGACATCTCAATACGCAGGCAGTTCTTGCAGGCAGATTTGCAGGCAGATTCGGGGCGACAATCGGGATCAAAATCACCCCAAATGACCACCTGACTCTCCTCTACGCATCGCCTCCTCGCTCACCTTCTGCCTGCAACTTGCCTGCACAGTTCGGCCTGCTTTGATCGCCTGCAAAACCGCTGACGGCATCCTATCGCAAGCGACCCACTTTGACCGCCGAGGAACCACTTCTTCACCCCGCCCGCCTCGCCACCACGAACCACGCCCTCGGCCCGCCGTCGCTGAAGCTGATGTCCTTCGGATCGGGTCGAACCTCGTACCGTGAAGGCTCGATGCTCTCCACGACCCAGCCATCGGCGAAGGCGTCCTCGATCTCCATCTTCGTCACCCGCCTCGGCCCCTGATCGCCCGGCTCGGCGTCCGAGAAGCAGAGAAGGAACAGCCGACCGCCCGGCTTCAGCACCGACGCCAACCCCTCGACGTAGCGCCGCCGGTCGTCGTCGCCGAAGACGTGGAACAAGCCGCTGTCGATGGCCGAGTCGAAGACTTCGGGCTGTTGCTTCAGAGCCAGGGCGTTCATGACCATGAACGTGGCCGTCAGCCCTCGCTCCGCTGCCTTCTGCTTCGCCCGGCTGATCGGCTCGGCAAGGAAGTCAAAGCCCGTGACCGGCTGACCCCGGCTGGCGAAGAAGAGGGCGTTCTCGCCCGTGCCGCACCCGGCGTCGAGGACCGACCCGGTGATCCGGTCGGCCACGTCGAGCAGCGCCTTCTGTGGCCTGCCGATCTCCCAGCGTGGTTGGCCGGTGTAAAGGCTCTCGAAGCTGTTGCGGTCGTGTGCGGGCATCGCTGGTCCTGCGGGTGTCGGTTGCTCGGTCAACGGGTATTTTATCGTTATGGCCGATGAGCCGTAGGAGCGGGGGCAACGTCGTGTTCGACTACACCTTGGACTTCAAGGCCATCGACTTCCGCAAGCAGCCGGAGCTTTACCGGGTCGGCAAGGGCGAGCAAGGCGTGCTGCTGGTCGAGCCGTACAAGGGCGAAATCCTCCCGCATTGGAGGTTCAAGACGGTCGCAGAGGCGAAGAAGTCGTCGGCCAAAATTTACAAGATGTTCCTGGTCTACCTGAAGGCCGAGGACTTCCCCGGTTCTGACATGGCCCGGAAGTTCCTTCAGATGGGCTGGACCCGTGCGAGGAGGTACGCCAACCACAAGGGCGGTCGCAAGTACGACAAGAAGACCGGCGAAGAATTGCCGAGGATCGAGGACGCTGAGAAGGCGGCAGCGGCAGCGATCTTCTACGAGCGGTATGTCATGGCCCGGCAACACCCGGAATACGTCCGGCAGAAGAAGCTGCACCAGGAGTGGTACGAAAGCCAATGACGTGGATCGACTGGTACGACTCGCTGGCGAAGCCGTCGTGGACCCCGGCCCCCGCCACCATCAGTCTGATCTGGATGATCCTCTACCCGGTCATCGTCGTCAGCTTTGGGTTCGTGTTCTTCCAGGCGTACCGGCGCACCATGCCGACGAAGGTGGCGCTGCCGTTCGCCGTGAACCTCGTGGCGAACCTGATGTTCATGCCGATCTTCGCCGGGCTGCGGAGCGTGCCGCTGGCGGCGGCGGACATCCTCATCGTGTGGGCCACGCTCGTCTGGTGTGTCGTTGCCGTCCGGCCGCACTACAAATGGGTCGCCGTAGCCCAAGTACCGTACTTCGTGTGGGTGTCCATCGCCACGGTGCTGCAACTGTCGATCACGGCAATGAACTGGTAGCGACCGCCTCGGTCGTGCTGGCGATGGCCTTCCGAATGGCTTCCTTCACGCCCATCGGGTGAATCTGGAAGACCTCCAGGGCCGTCTTGTCACGGACGACCGTGGGATTCTTCAGCCCCTCGATCAAGTGCCGACCGACCTCGAACTTGGCGGGCGTCACCAGCGCCAGCCATAGGCCCGATAAGTAAGGCGTCAGCACCGGAACGAAGATCAGCCAGCGCCGCAGGCCCTTCTGCCGGGCGTACTCCCGGATCAGGTCGGCGTAGGTCAACACGTCGGGGCCACCGATCTCGAAGGTGCGGCTCTCGCCCGTAGGCAACTCCCTGGCTGCCAGCAGGTAGGCCAGCACGTCGTCCACGGCGACGGGCTGGGTGGCCGTGGTGAGCCACCGGGGGCAGATCATGACCGGCAAGCGGTCGGTCAGGGACTTCATCAACTGGTACGACAGGCTTCCCGCCCCGACGATCATCCCCGCCCGGAACTCGATTGTTTCGACGCCCGACGCCCGCAGGATGTCGCCAACCTCGTGACGGCTCCGCAGGTGCGGCGACAGGTCCGGGTCGGCGTCGTCGCCCAAGCCGCCCAGGTAGACGATTCGCCGCACCCCGGCCTTCTTTGCGGCGTCGGCGAAATTGGTCGCCGCCTGCCGGTCTTCCTTCTCGAAGTCCTTCGAGTCCGTCATCAGGTGGACGAGATAGTAGGCCGTGTGGACGCCGTGCAGCGCCCCGGCCAGCGAGGGCGGGTCGAGAACGTCGCCCCGGACGACCTGCGTAGAGTCTTTGACGAGGGGCCGCAGCTTGTCCGGGGTCCGGGCCAGACAGCGCAGCACGACCGGCTGCCGTTCGAGCAGCGGGATGAGCCGCCCGCCAACGTAGCCCGAAGCACCCGTCAGCAGGACGACGGGGAGGTTCGGCGCTTCATGATTCTCCGGTTCCGCTTGCGGCATCGTGTTCGGCCAGACTCCCGGTTGGGAAGGGTGTTGTTTTGCGGATAGTATGCTGCGGGGGCATTTTACCGTTTGTCGAATCGCAGCACAGGCTCGGCGGCGGGCGAGATCGAAGGTGGGGATGTTATCGTTGCGAAAGCCGTCTGCCGACGCCCTGCGCCGCTTCCTGGCGGCGCAGAGGGAGTTGCCTTTCACCTATGCGGCGGTGGGCGCAACCGCCGAGACGCCGCCCGCCGGGTACGTCGTGGACCGCACCCGCATCAAGCTCGGCGAAGGCGAGGCGGTGTTCCGGTCGGCCGTCGCCGCCCTGCGGCAGTGGCAGCAGTTTCGCCTCGGCTGGGTCGAGGCGTGGCCCTCGGACACCCCGATCCGTCCGGGCGAAGTCGTGGCCGTGATGGGGCGAGCCATCGGAGTCTGGTGGCTCAACGCCTGCCGGGTCGTGTACGTCGTGGACGAGGCGGGGCCGATCAGCAAGTTCGGGTTCGCCTATGGGACACTGCCCGGCCACGTCGAGAGTGGCGAGGAGCGCTTCCTGATCGAGTGGGACAAGAGCGACAACAGCGTTTGGTACGATATCATTGCCTTCTCCCGCCCGAACCAGTTCTCGGCCCGACTCGGCTACCCCGTCGTTCGCCGCTTGCAGAAGCGGTTCGGGCGGGACTCGGCGGCTTCCATGCTACGAGCCGTCCGCAGCGTAGTTCCCGGAAAAATAGCCCATTGAAAGGTTGTAAAGATGAAATCCAGTTGCTTGTTGGCTTGTGCAGTCTTCGTGATGGGGTCGTCTCTCATGGCCGATGACACGCCGAAAGTTCTGCTCGACTTCAGCGGAGCCGATTCCATCAAGGAGTGGCAGACCATCA
>Ga0335394_10003997_pt1 | contig 16776 bp, 6 predicted proteins | sample MAT03_FD_205741 | JGI IMG/M metagenome (GOLD analysis project Ga0335394, IMG submission 205741) | Freshwater microbial communities from Lake Fryxell liftoff mats and glacier meltwater in Antarctica - MAT-03 (spades assembly) (version 2) ... | reverse complement strand
TCAAACAAAATCGTACCACCATGAAGCATTTCATTTTCCACTGTCTGCTCTTCCTCGCGTGGAAAAGTACGGCACAGACCGTCACCGCTACCGTTGGCAGCGAAGGAAAGATCGGGAACACCACGCTTGATTATACCGTTGGCGAAGCCTTTGTCTCCACCATTCAGAACGGCAGCATCATTCTCACCCAGGGTTTCCACCAGCCCTTGTATAAAGTATCCGTCCTTCAAGAAGCCTTTCTTCCGGGCACGGTGAACGTGTTCCCGAATCCCGTCACCGCTTTGTTGCATGTCCAGTTCAAAGATGTCAAACCGGAGAACATGGTCATTTCCCTGTTCGATCTGGGTGGGAAGATCATCCTGACTGCTCAGGCCAGCGGAAATAACTGGCAAACTGACCTTTCCAACCTGCCCGGAGCCAGTTACCTGCTCCAGGTCAGCGACCCGGCTACCCAATGCACCAGCACCTTCAAAATTATAAAATCCAACTAGAATGAAGCACCTCCTGTTATTTTTATTCTTTGTAATCCTTACAGTCTCCCTCGCAGCCCAGACGCCGCAAGCCATCAACTACCAGGCAGTTGCGCGCGATCAGGCGGGTATGCCAATCGCCAACCAGGCAGTCGGCGTACGGTTTAGCATCCTGCAAAGCGGCGCCACAGACCGCTCGGCCGCGTATGTGGAAATCCATCGGGCTACCACCAACCAATTCGGACTGTTCAATCTCCAGATTGGCCAGGGAACCCCGACCAGCGGCGTGTTTGCTAATCTGGATTGGGGCGCCGGGGACTACTTTCTGGAAGTGGCGATGGATCTCAAAGGAGGCGCTGATTACCAACTTCTGGGCTTGCCCACTAAAATGGCCTCGGTGCCTTATGCGTTGCATGCCGGGAGTGTGGCTACTGAAAAGCAAACGCTTTCCATTGAGGGGAATCAGTTGAGCATTGCGCAGGGGAATACGGTGGTGCTGCCGGTTGCTTTGGCTGCTTGTGTGGAGGAAATTGCAGATTGCAATACGGGCTTGAATGACACCAAGGTGCGCACTACAGGTGCTGGACCTAATGATGACGAAATTCACATGGACTTGGGTGACCCTTCAGGCATAAATCCGACTGTGGACGCGCTTGTGCTGAGAAGGACAGTGGCCAACCCCTTTGGAAGGAGCACGATGCTGGAACTATTTGACCCTACCGGAGGGCTCAATACTTTCGTTGGCAAAAAAGCAGGCGCAAACAATACATTCTTGCCTGCTAACGCTGGCGGAAACCCAAATCCTTATGATGTAGGGATTGACAACGCGGCATTTGGATATGAGGCGCTTGGAAGCAATACGATGGGGCGTGATAATGCAGCCATCGGAACGCAATCGCTTCGACTGAATACTACCGGGAGTTTCAATACGGCTACAGGATTTCTTTCTCTTACCAATAATAACAGCGGGAACTCCAATACAGCAGCGGGGTATAGAGCGCTTCATTACAATACCGAGGGTTTTGGAAACACCGGGGTTGGCTCAGAAGCACTCTATTCCAATGCAGCGAATGGCAGAAGTACAGCAATCGGTTATCGCGCCATGCTGAATGCAGACAATCGGGGAGGTCCGGGCCTCTTTACTTACAACACCGCTGTAGGCTTTGAAGCATTACACGGTGGAGGTTCTCCTGCAACCAATACTGGTCAATGGAATACGGCTGTTGGAGACCAGGCGCTTTGGTCTAATGTCTCCGGCTCTTTCAATACTGCTCATGGATCAAGTGTTTTATATTCTAACAGTACTGGGAAGGAAAATACCGCAAGTGGTAACCAGGCACTCTATTACAATACTACAGGATCTGACAACGCGGCTTTTGGCGTAAATGCTTTAGGGTATAATACTGTCGGCGACTCCAGTACGGCAGTTGGGGTAAGTTCACTTTATAACAATAAAGCCAACAGCAGGAGTACCGCTATCGGGTGCCTTGCTATGTACAATGCCGATGATAGAATAGCCAATCCAGTCCCGACCAAAAATACAGCTGTAGGTTATCAAGCACTTTTTGGCAGCCCAATTCCCTCCGCTAATACGGGTACTTCAAATACGGCTATAGGTGACCGCGCTTTGTATACGAATGCTTCGGGCATCAACAACACAGCGGTCGGCGTCGGCTCACTAGGCAATAACATGACTGGAGATGGAAATGCAGCACTTGGGGTAAATGCGCTCAACGGCAATGCAACCGGTGGGAATAACACAGCGGTCGGCTCATACGCCCTGCTCTCGAATGTCGCAGAACTTAACAACACTGCTATAGGCGCGGAAGCCATGTCTTTGACACAGGGAGGTGGCAATACGGCCACGGGTTTTCAGGCACTAAAAGGCGGCGCCCCGTCTTCATCTAATATCGGCAACTACAACACCGCGATTGGTCAACAATCGCTCTTTTCAAACACATCGGGAAACAATAACACCGCGCTTGGCAAAGGCGCGCTCGCCACAAATACGGCGGGAAGCAACAACACCGCACTCGGCTACGGGGCAGACGTCAGTGCGAACAATCTAACCAATAGCGCAGCCATCGGAGCCAACGCTCAGGTGACGACACCCAACTCAATGATTCTGGGTAATAGTGTCAAAGTGGGGATTGGGCTTTCGGGCGACCTGACTGGGCCCCAGAATAATTTGGAAATCAACGTGAATGGCCCAGCCCTATCTGGGGTGGCGGGTGCCAGCGGCTTGCGGTTCAGGAGCCTTAATTCCACTTCGAGCGCACCGACGGCAGCATCTTCCAAACTGTTGACCGTAGATGGCGCCGGCGATGTGGTATTGGTAGATATTAGTGCTTTGGGCGGCGGTGGCTCGGCCTGGTTGATCGGTGGTAACAATAATATCACGCCGGCAAACACTTACTTCCTTGGCACAAAACTCGCTAATCCTGTTGTGCCGCTCGATTTCAGATTGAATAACACCCCCTCCGGTACCATTGACCCGGGTGGAAAAGTGTTTTTAGGATACGAGGCAGGGCTGTCCACTACCGCTCAAACAAATACAGGTATTGGTTACCGAGCACTGAAAGCAAACACTTCCAGCGCTGACAACACGGCTATGGGCTATCAATCCCTGCTCAACAATACCGCCGCGAGCAACACTGCCGTAGGCTCCTCCGCGCTTAGAAGCAACACCACTGGCAGAGAAAACACCGCCACCGGTGCCAACGCCCTCCAGGCCAATATCACAGGCATTTCCAACACCGCCAATGGCAAAGGCGCTTTGCAGGCGAATGTGAACGGCGGCTCCAATACAGCACTTGGCATCAGTGCGCTGTTTTCCAATGTAGGCGGCAATTACAACACGGCCACCGGTGAGAGTGCGCTGCGCAACAACTTAGGCGGCAACTCGAATACTGCCACTGGTAGCTACGCCCTTTTTGCTAACGTCAGCGGCGGCTCCAATACAGCGGCAGGTCAGGATGCTCTGCGCGATAATATTGTAGGGAATTTCAATACGGCTATGGGCGTGGGAGCGCTGCTTTCTAACAAAGCCAACAGCAGAAGTACCGCCATAGGTTATGGCGCCATGAACCTTGCCGATAATCGGACAGTAGCCCGCCTGACTTACAACACCGCCGTAGGCCATGAAGCCCTCCGGGGCGGCCCGGTCCCAGCTGGCAATACCGGGCAATGGAACACTGCCATTGGAGACCAAGCGCTTTGGAGCAACACAACAGGTAAGGAAAACACCTCGACAGGCGCCAGTGCTTTGCAAGCCAACACCACGGGCGTTGACAATGCCGCTTATGGCTTCAATGCCCTCGGCCTCAACACAACTGGCGACTCCAGCACCGCCGTCGGCGCGAATGCGCTGTATAACAATAAAGCCAACGGCAGAAGCACTGCCATCGGCACTCGTGCTATGTTTTTTGCTGACAACAGGACCGCAAGCCCAAGAAAAACCTACAACACGGCGGTCGGGTTTGAAGCGTTGAGGGGCAGCACCAGCCCAGCAGCGAATACCGGTCTGGGCAACACCGCCGTCGGCGACCGGACACTTTTTGCCAATACGAGCGGCGGCAACAACACCGCTACTGGGTTAGAAGCCTTGAGGGACAACACAACGGGCATCACCAACACTGCGACCGGTGTATGGGCGTTGCACGAAAACACCACCGGCCAGTACAACACGACACACGGCGCGTTTTCTCTACAAAAAAACAAGACGGGTGCGAGCAACACAGCCCTCGGCGTGGATGCTTTGGGAAGCAACGTAGCAGGTTCCAACAATACCGCAGCGGGGACGGGCGCACTGCAAAAAAATACCGCGTCTGACAACACCGCCACCGGGGCGAGCGCGCTGAAAAACAACACCACAGGCAACGAAAACACGGCAACGGGAGTGCTCGCGTTGAGTGCCAACACCACAGGTACCAACAACACCTCCCATGGAAGCAATACACTAAAAACGAACACAGGAGGGTCTGCCAACACAGCCATCGGCTCCAATGCCCTCCTGAGCAACCAGAACGGATACAGCAATACCGCCGTGGGTATGCAAAGTCTTTATCGAAATGATGGTGTTGAAAACACCTCCGTAGGGGTTGCCTCCCTCAATTTTAATGGTGCTGGAAATGCGAACACAGCCGTTGGCAAGGACGCGCTCTTGATCAATGATTCCGGGAGTTGGAATGCTGCCGTTGGGAAATCCGCCCTGTCAGGCAATACGACTGGAAATAACAACACGGCTATGGGACTGGTGGCGCTTCAATACAACAAAACAGGTTCTTGCAACACAGCGATCGGCTACAAGGCAGGACCAGGCGTCGTCTCTGGAGCAGGACTGTCCAACCTTTCCAATACGTTGGCGCTCGGATGCGAAGCCACCGTGATGGCTTCTGATGCAACGGCTATTGGATTTGGCGCTGTTGCAACCATAACGAAAACAATCGTGCTCGGCAACAATACACTCACCGCCGTATTACCCGGGTTCAACTCCACCACGACCGCAAACGGAGTTTCGCTTGGGCTCACCAACTGGAGGTGGAAAGAAGTCTGGGCTTCCAACGGGGTCATCCAGCCCTCCGACCGTCGGCTCAAAACCAACATCTCCGCGCTGCCATACGGCCTCAGCGCGGTGCTGGCCATGAGCCCCGTGTTGTACAATTGGAAAGAAACTCCCGGCGACAAAAAAGTGACAGGCTTCATCGCACAAGAAATGGAAACCATCGTCCCGGAAGCTGTGATTGTGCCAAAGAACGAGAGCGAGTACTACGCCATGAAGTACGATGCGCTGATCCCAGTCTTGACCAAAGCCATCCAGGAACAGCAAGCCCAGATCGAAACCCTCAAAACGAAAAATGCACAGATGGAACTTGTAATTCAACAAAACCAATCGCTCCAAACCCAACTCAATGAGATGCGCGCCGAGATGCAGTCCTTCCGGGCAGCGCTTGGACAGCAATCAGCCGTGAATCAGACCGGTAAGAAGTAAGGACGTTGGGTAAGATTACGACCCATTTGAGATGATAGTTAAAATTTTTTTAAACCATCATTCCCCCATCACTATGTTGTCCCCCATCCAATTCTTTCTTGCCATCGCTTTGTCGCTGGTTGCCCTTCCCTCTTTTTCTCAACCCCTGAACGACGACTGTAGCAATGCCGAACTGCTCTCAGTCAGCACGGCCTCCGTCTGTGGCGCCCCGACCGCCGGGAGCACAGATCAGGCAACTGCTTCCCCTGCGTTGTCCTGTCCCGACTGCGCCGAAGGCAAAGATGTGTGGTATCGGTTCACGGCCACACGGCCCAGCCACCTCGTCACAGTGAGCGATGCACTCACTATTCCAGACGGTTACTCCGGCCTACTGAGTGTTGCGGCATACGCAGGTACTTGCGGGAGCCTCCAGCCACTTGGCCGGGAGGCAGAGTTTTATCAGCAGGGTAAATTACTGCTCAATAACCTGACCGCCGGGCAGACCTACTACCTGCGGGTCTTCACTCCGGCAACCAATGACCCCTATCCATCAACCTTTCAGATATGCATCAATACTCCGCCGTCGCCGGCCAATGACGAATGTGCGGGCGCGGTACCGCTGATCCCCAATGCCGGGTTAATCTGTACGCAGCAAACGTCCGCTACATTTTTTGGAGCCACGGCTTCGAACAAAGATTGCACAGGCGGTGCAGTGACGGATTTGTGGTATGCGTTCGCTGCCACCGGCCCTTCGCATCGGATGGTGATGTCTCCCTCGGCTTATGCAGACAGCTATGGCTTTGAACTCTACGAAGGCAGCGACTGTGACCACCTAAATTCTGCGGGCTGTGTACAGGGATATATTCCGGCGCACACTTTCGAAGGCCTGGTAGCAGGCAAGGTCTATTACCTGCGCGTATTCAGCACGACCTACCAATACCTTGATTTTCAGATATGTATCGTCACTTTGCCGCCGCCACCCGTCAACGACGCGTGTACAGGCGCATTGCCAATGGCTATCAACCCGGACTACCTGTGCAACCTGCGCACCTACGGCTCGACACTGGGAGCGGCTTCTTCGCAGCCGGATTGTGGCAGTGGAGAGCCAACCCACGACGTGTGGCATTCGTTCACGGCCACTGCAGCGACCCACCGGCTGGAGTTCTCTTACGTCCAGGCAATTTTCGGGGATTACCAAAGCTTCAGCTACCAGGTCTATCAGGGCGGCTGCGGCAGTTTGAACAGCCTGGTTTGCAAAAGAATCGGTGAACCCAGCACCGTGCTCGGCGGATTGACACCGGGCGAAACTTACTGGGTGCGGGCGTACAGCCCCAACAGCAGCAACCACACCTACGAACTTTGTATACAAACCTTGCCGCCGCCGCCCGCCAACGCCAGTTGTGCGACCGCGACGGTGTTGACATCAGCGCCGCTACCGACTTGCGGAACGCCCGTGACAGGCACCACCGAGGGTTTGGTTTTGGCGCAGCCCGCAGCCACCTGTAGCCAGCAGGGCGCGGGGATGTTTGTGTGGTACACTTTTCAGGCCACGCAATCAGCGCAGGTCGTGCAGGTGAGCGGTGTACAGCAGCGCTATGGGCAGGGTGGCTGGTGGCTGGAGCTTTACGAGGGCGGCGACTGCGGCGCCTTGAACAAGGCGGGCTGCTATAATTATAATGCTTTTTCCAAGAGTTTTTACCTGAAAAATCTCAACGTGGGGGCGACTTACTACCTCCGCTTCGGCAGCCAGGCTTCGACGGCACATACCTTCCAAATCTGCCTGGGGCATTACCCGTCGCCCGCCAATGACAACTGCGCGGGTGCGTTGCCGCTCACGATACACGGTGACTTGAACTGCTATTACCCGACTACCGGCAACACAGCGAGCAGCACGGCGAGCCAGCCCGCAACTGCCTGTTTGGGTGGGCAAAACGACGTATGGTTTCGCTTCAAGGCCCTCCAGACGGCGCAACGCATAGCGGTCAGCGAGCAAATCTCGCTCGAAGACGGCACCTATCAGCCGCTGACGATGGAACTGCTCACGGGCGACTGCAGCAACCTGACCAGTTTGAATTGCTGGTCCAATTCGCCTCAAAATCCCCATCAGACTTTTTCTGTCGGCGACTTGCAGCCGGGCCAGACTTACTACTTGCGATTCTCTCAGGCCGACGAGGTGCCGACGCGCTTCCTTGTTTGCCTCCTCACACCGCCGCCGCCGCCTGCGAACGATCGCTGCGCAGACGCGATCCTGCTGACCCCGGCGTCAGAAGGCCAGTGTGACTGGACGGCCGGCACAACAAAATACGCCACATCTACCCTTAATTTGCCTGCGCCCTGTTGCGAACAGGGCGATGTCTGGTACCAATTTACCGCGAGCCAAAGCAGTCACGACGTTCAGTTATCGCAAGTGACCAGCTTGTACAACGACGACAATTATGCCTGCTGCGGCGGCTCAATCATCGAAGTCTATGCATCAGGCTGCGGCGGCGGTGTTCCGTTTTTGCAAAAAACGGTTTACTACAGTGATGTTTTGAAGTTGGCAAACTTGTCTTCCGGGGCGACCTATTTCGTTCGGGTATCTCCAATAGAAAACAACTACATCCGCTTCGACATCTGCGTCAGTACACCGGCTGCTCCGGAAAACGACAACTGCTCCGGTGCGCTGCCTTTCCTGGCATCCACGGACTTGTCCTGCTTCACCCAAACGTTCAACACCTATGCAGCTACTACATCGTCCCGATCTGGCTGCGACGGAGTCCCTGTAAGCGATCTTTGGTATCAGTTCACGGCGACGGCGACGGTTTATCGCTTTGATTTTTCAGCATCTTACGGAGGAGGCAGCGAGAGCCGGGGGATAGAGTTATTGGCGGGTGACTGTGGGGATATCGTCCCGTTGGCTTGCCGAAAACTGTCGGCGCAGGCCGAAGTATTCGAGCAGGGCGGCTTCATCCCCGGCGATACCTACTACGTCCGGCTTTGGAGCGAAGCCTACCAGCCGCAAGCGTGGTGGATATGCACCCGTGCTTTGCCCGAGCCGCCGCCCAATGACGACTGTGCCAATGCGCTGCCCTTGACCACCAACGCTGCGTTTCCTTGCAACGCAGCTGTCAATGGCAATACACTGGGGGCCACGCAATCGCTGCCGGGTTGCGCAGGCGGCACGGCACGGGATGTCTGGTATTCATTCACTGCTCAGAGCGTTTCCAATTTGCTGGAAATTACTGTTGAGCAGCAGTTGTTGGGTGAAAACGGACTCAACTGTGAGTTGCTGGCGGGTGACTGCGCCACCGGATCCGGCATTTTTTGCAAAAGCAATATGGGCGGTTGGATGAACTGGTGGGTGCTGCCAGATTTGGTGCCCGGGCAGAAATATTACCTCCGCGTATTTAGCCGCGCCCTGGAAGCCCACAGATTCTTGGTATGTCTGACGGCTTTACCAAAACCACCGAACGATGACTGCGCCCAAGCGACTGTGGCGGCAGTGAACCCTGACCTGAACTGTCAGGTAACTTATCCAGGTACTACGGTGGGAGCAAGTATTGAAGGCAATTTTGAGCGTGCAGATGTGTGGTACGTATTTACCGCGCTCAACAATTCACACTTGATCCAATTGCAGAATACCCAGGCGCTCTATGGATGGAACGGCACTCTGCGCTTTCAAGTCTACGAAGGAAGCCCCTGCGGCAACGGAGCATTGTTAGGCGAATTTGATCCCTATAACCAGATGCAAATTGATGGACTGGTTGCGGGTAAGCAGTACACGGTGCGGGTTTTTTCGATGGACATGAGTTCGGCGTTCGCCTTCGATTTTTGTATCAGAACACTGCCGCCCGCACCCGCTAATTCCAGCTGCCTGGCGGCGCAACCGTTGCCAGTAAATGCCGCACTTACCTGCGATGTGGTGACACACGGCTCTACGGCAGGTTTGACTGATGAATTCAGGTATGGGGTACGCTGTTATCCATACGACCAGAAGTACAACGTCCGTGAACTGTGGTACTCATTCACGGCCATTACGCCCAACCATCGGCTGCGGGCAAGCAACGTCGTTCCTGTGACGGGATTTGGCAATGGATACCTGGAAGTGACCGTTGTAAAAAGTACTGATTGTGAACATTTTGAAAAGATTGGCTGCCTAAGTCTGGGGCATGACCTGATACTGCCCAACCTTACCCCCGGCCAGATTTACTATGTGGTAGTGAGCAACGGCGACAATGAAGTGTCGTACGAGTTCGATTTCTGTATATCAACTTTCCCGGTGCCAGTCAACGACCTCTGCGAGCAAGCCACCCTCCTCCCGGTGGCTCCCGATGTGCAATGTGGAAACCCCGTGGCCGGGACGACACTCAGTGCAAGCGTTTCTTCACAAACAACGAATTGTATTGATGCTGGCAATGACGTGTGGTACAGCTTTATAGGCACACATTCGGCGCACACCGTGCAGATAACGGATGCGTACGGCATCGTCGCTGGTGGGTATTTTTCCTTAGCGGTATACGCGGGTGACGACTGCGGGCATTTACAAAACCTGTCTTGTGGTTTTCAACTGTCTTCTACTGCTCAAATCTCGCTCGGCGACCTGGTATCGGGAAAACGGTATTGGGTGCGGATATGGCAGCCCGGTGGCGACATCAATTTCAACATTTGCATCACAACGCCGCCCGAGCCGCCCGCCAACGATGCCTGCATCAACGCGGTGACGTTGCCGGTTTCTCCCGACCTGACCTGCTCTGCGACGGTGTCCGGTACCACGGAAGGCGCTTACCCTTCCACCGTTTTCCCCCAAACCTATTACCAGTACTACGCACAGTCGAAAGACGTCTGGTACAAATTCACCGCTACGCAGTCCAATCATGCGGTCGTGCTGAGCAATTATTTCAATTCCTCCGACTACTTCGTCCAGTTGCGAACGGAGGCGTATGCCGGAACCTGCGGCGCTTTGACTCTGGTGGCCGCAGCAAACCTTTATGACAATAAAAACGGATTGAAACTGCTTGACCTGACTCCCGGTGAAACCTATTATGTTCGGCTTTTCAACCATCCTTTTGTTTCACACACATTCGACCTCTGTGTTGTCAGTCTGCCTGCACCACCCAACGACGAGTGTACAGGCGCAATCCTCCTGGAGGAGAACGCGGATTTGGAATGCCAGTCGAAAACCGTCGCTTCTATCGGCTGGGCGACGCAATCCGCTCCCGATTGTTCAGGCGGAAAAGCCCACGATGTGTGGTTCAAATTCGTAGCAACCACTCCTTCTTACCGGCTGGATATAGAGAAGTACAGTCCTTCGGGGAATGTTGCCCAGTTCGGCATGGAAGTGCTGGAAGGTTCATGTGGTGCGTTGTCGCTCGTGTTGCCCTGCGCAGCGTACGCAGAAGTCGGCATATCGTTGCATCAGTTGTCGGTGGGCAAAACCTATTACGTCCGGTTGTATGCGCAGCTGCTGGATTTCCTTCAAGTAGATATTTGCCTGCGCAATCTTCCCGAACCGCCCTCGAATGATCACTGTGGGCAAGCTATTGTCATTCAACCTGGCACCACCGCTGGCTGTGACCCGATTTACACAGGCACCACGCTCAGCAGCACACCTTCGGACAAAACCTGCAATGGTCAGTCCGGCGACGATGTGTGGTACACCTTCACGGCCACCAGTGCCAGGTGCCTCCTCGAATTGACTGTAACGAGGTACTACCTGGCATTTGGCTATTTAGGGTTCACCCTTTACAAGGGCAACGATTGCGGCAGTCTGAGTGAAGTGGAATGCTTCAATGTTTATGGAACGCCCGTCTCGTTGCCAGTGCTTACCGTAGGCGACACCTACTACCTCCGCGTGTTTGGCGCTCAAAATGCTGCCTTCGACTTCTCGCTTTGCCTGCGGAATATTCCGACCCATACCAACTGTGCAAGTTCAATTCGCATTACTCCAAGTCTGAACGACCAGTGCGGACAGCCGGTGTCGGGCAGCACGGCAGGGTTAAGTGAATGGGGATACTCGAATTGCGACGGCAGTTATTACCACACCGAGCTGTGGTATCGTTTTACCGCGACCAGTGGTCTGCACATCATTCGGCTACAAAATATTGTCCATCAATATGGGAGCGGCTTTTTGAGCATGGAACTATCCTCCGATTGCTTTTCCTATCCGCGGGGCTGTGGTCAGGAAATATTCGCCACCAACCTGATCCCCGGACAAGAGTATTTCATTCGGGTCATCGGTCAACTCAATTCGGGCAGCCGCTTCGACCTCTGTGTACTGACTCCTCAGCAACCCGACAACGACAACTGTCCCGGTGTAGTTACGATCCCGGTCTCGCCCAACATAGACTGTGCGGCAACGGTGTCCGGCACCACCCTGGGTGCAACCGGCTCCTACAACAAATTCAATTGCAAGAGCGGCCCGGATGTGCTGTACCAATTTGTAGCAACCAATACGCGTCACTACCTCCGGCTGTCGAATCTGCCGCCGACTGTGAATTATGACAAGACTTTCCTGGAAGTGCTGGAAGGACCTTGCGGCAATTGGACGGCTTCCAAAGGGTGCTACTCCATCACACCGGAATTGTTGCTCGGCGGCCTCGCTCCCGGCAAGACGTATTACCTTCGGGTCGGCTCGATATATCCGGAATATTTCAACTTCGACCTCTGTATCGCTACACCGCAGCCAGACTTGTCCATTTTCCAAATCAGTCCTCAGAGTGACGGCTGTCAGCCAGGTAAAAACGAGACTGTGGACGTGTATTTTATCAACTGGGGCTATGGTGATGTACCTGTACAGGCCGCGCAGTTCACACTCGTGCTGAGTGGCGCGAACAGTGGTACCTACGGCCCTGTGAGTAACCCGTCTGCCGTTGGACAGTACAATGCGATTGCCGTGACGTTTACTAATGTTGATCTATCCAATCCCGGAGAAACCCAATTCACGGTATCGGCCATATTGCCCAATGACCTGAACCCGAATGATAACATATTCAACTCCAGCTTTACCAGTCGTCCTGTATCCACTTACTACCTCGACGCAGACCAGGATGGCTACGGCGATCTCTCCGTATCGGTTCAAGGTTGCCAGCCACCCGACGGTTATGTGGACGACAAGACCGACTGTGACGACGCCGATCCCGCTCGAAACGCCGGCGCGCCGGAAATCTGCAATGGCTACGACGACAACTGTGACGGGCTCATAGACGCTGCCGACCCTGGTTTGTCTGATGCCCCAACGCCAGACATTGTGTGCCCGGACAACATCATCACGTCCAATGACCCGGGCGCATGCGCTGCATCACTCACCTATGCAGTGACCACCTCGGACCACTGTGGCTACACCGTGGCACAGACCGATGGACTGGCTTCCGGAGCAGCATTTCCGGTCGGCACCACGGTCAACAGTTTCATGGTGAGCGGCGGCGGCAGTTCGGCAATCTGTTCGTTCACCGTTACGGTGCAAAAAACCGCTGATCCTGGTCTGGTATATGCGTACACCGTAATCGGTCTCAATGATGTGTTTTTGAAAAACAACAGCGTACAGTCCGGCGGAGTAGGCTTGACAGGCGCGGGCAAAAAAGCGCGGCTGCAATCGGGCACCACCGTGACGGCAGCGAACACCTTTGTGAAAGCCCCTGTACTCGAACTGACGGGCGGCAGTCAGGTGACTACTTCCCTGATTGGCCAACTTCCAGCCGTACTGCTGCCTGCGTTCAAACCCAATCCAACGCCAACCACCAACAACGTGAATATCCCCAACAATGCGGCACCGGTTGTACTTACTTTGAACAGCTACGGCAGCATCACAGTGGGCCTCAACAACACGATCACCTTCACGGGCAAATCATCCGTCCGCATCAAGGAACTGACCTTGAAAGAAGGGGCGAAGGTGGTGTTCGATCAAAACACCGAACTCCTGGTCAATGGCATCCTGGCGATCGGGAGAAACGCAGATTTCAATCCTGGCGGCGCCCGTACCGTGCAGTGCTTTGTCGGGAAAAACGTGACAGCCAATACAGGAGCCGAAGTGTGGGCCAACATTTACACCCTGCAGGATATGCGGTTGGAGAAAGCGAACGCTGCTGCGCCAGTTTCCATGACCGGGCAGTTCATAGCCAACAACGTCTACGCCGAAGATTTTGCTGTCTGGAATTGGGATGCGACCCGTTGCCCCGTTTCCGGTCAGAAATCAGGTTTGACGGATCGTCAGGATGAACTTGATCCTGCACAGCCAGAAGGTTTGGGACAGTTACACATTTCCCCCAATCCCGCATCAGAGCATGCACAGATCGGTTTCGATCTGGAAACGGCGAGCGAAGTGACGGTGCAAATATTGGATGCCACCGGCAGCCTGGTGCGAATAGAGCAATGGAATGGCAAGCAAGGCGCTCAACAACACTGGTTATCTCTGGGCGATCTGACAGACGGCGTATATGTTGTGCAGGTGCTGGCAGCAGGCAGGCAATGGGTGGAGCGATTGGTTGTTTTGAGGCCTTGAGTGAAACTGGGGCACGTTCGGGAGAGTCCTCGAGGAGAAGATGTCTCATGAGGTTTAAATTCAGACAGGATGGGCAGGGTTTACCGGATTTACTTGAAAAGACGTAAATCCTGTAAAATTCTGTCCATCCTGTCTGAATTTAAAACCTTGGCGGCCAGTGTTCGACAACCACAAATGCCAAGCGCAACGCTTGCTCGTGACCATTAACCCAATGGCATGGAACTCGGATATTCTGCTGGTTCCGTGCGCTGTGCCGCATTCATGCGGCTCAGTTTTCGGCCTCTGAGAAAGAGAAACAACATAAAAAAGAGGGAAATCCCGAGATAAATGGCAAAGCCGCCAATTTTTCCGCTCAATGTTTCAATGAGGGCTTGTCCCGAATTGATTTGGTAGTAGATTCTCAGGATAACAAGGGCGTATCCCATGTTGATGAGGTAAAACCCTGTTTCAAACAGCTTATTGGTGCTATCCGCGATGTCTTCTTTCCCGTGGAAGATATCCAGCATAAAAATTTTCCCATTTTTAAAAAGCATCCACGCGACATAATAAGTAAGTGCCGACACAATAGGCAGGTAAATGAGGTAGGCCCAGAACGTTAAGTGGTTGTCCATGATAAATTGTGTGTTTAGAAGTGATGAAAATTGCGCTTGCCAAGCCAGTAAATGACCGACATATTGAAGGCGTGCAACACGCCCAACAGCAAAATAATAAAGCCTGCTTTTTGGCTCAGCGATTCGAGCATCGTCTGAAAATTGGGGATAAAGGCCCAGTGCCAGATTTGCAAGGTGATATACCCCAGATTGGTCAGGTAATAGCAGCCCAGCAAAAGGTTGTTGATGCTCGTGGCCACCGCCTCATCGCGTATTTCCGCCCGGATAAAATGAATCCCGTTGCGGTAAAAAATCCAACCCGTCCGAACCGCAATCCAATAGGTCAGCAACCCGTAAATCAAATATGCTGTCACATTGTAAGACATAATCTTGCAGGTTATTGTGCCATTGATGGTATGTAGAACGATTGGCAAGGATACTTGTTTTCAATTGTTTCAAATTTTTTTGAAACAATTGAAAATTGAATTTAGGCTGTTTGTCCTTTTCCCTTTGCCGCCACCAAATTATAAGGAACGCGGCACCAATAACTTAGTCATTTGATGCCACCCTTTGTTCCATCAGACAACGCTATTTTTCTTTAAATAGCCCCACTATTCGCAGAAAAATAGTGTTGTCTGATGAAAAAATGGTTGACCTAAAATGACTAAGTTATTGGTGCCGCGTTCCTAATAGGACGCCAGGATTGACAACTTTTAAAAAGTTGCCAATTCTCGTCCCCGCGACTTCTTACGAAACACGCGACTGCAAGTGTTCGACAACCACAAATGCCCGATACGCGCGCAAGCTCGTGAGGGTCTGTGACCCGATACGGCGCAAGCTCGTGAGGGTCTGTGACCCGATACAGCGCAGGGTCTGTGACCCGATACGCGCCGTCTGCAAGTCTCTGACTTGCGAGTAGAATAAAGCAACAAACGCAAACCAATGAAAGTCAGAGACTTGCAGCACAACGTGTCGGGTCAAAGCCCCTCACGAGCCCCTCACGAGCACTCCCGACCCTCACGAGCACTCCCGACCCGGCATACCAAACTATTTCCAAATAAAAACACCCTGAGTGGTAACCTCTTGCCGTGCCCCGCAACTATACATGTTGAAGAGGGTACGACTGCACCCGCATTTTTTTCAAATGGTCGGCGAATCAACGGTAACAAAACCGCGCCCTTGTGGATGTAAGTACGAAGGCAAAATTTCTCGTAAAGGCGTAAAGGCGCAAAGAGTTCGCTATCAAAACTTTGCGCCTTTGCGAAAAATATAAACTAACTTTGGCGAGGTATTTAAAAGTGCTGAAGCGCATGGAAATGTTCCTCAGCGATGCTTCCAAAATAAACCGGGAAGTGTTTCGGTAAGATTTTTAACCAATTTGAGATGATAGACTGCCCGGGCCGCTTTTTGGAGCGGCCCGGTCTTTCAAAGCCACCAAACATGGCAAAACAAGACATCCTGCCCTATCAGCAAAACCTCGCCCTCAAGCGCGAGTTCGAATATCTGCGGCTTGACCTCGGCGAAATCATGGTGTTCACGCCATTCGACCTGGACCTGGAAAATCGGCGCCTCCAAAGCCTGTTCGATTTTGTCGGCCGGTACCGGCAATACGGCAGCCGGGCCGTCATGGAGGCCGTGGAGGGCAGATTTGTTTTCCCGCCTGTTTTTCCGGACATCTCTCCCGAGAGCGACTGGTACCGCTTCGAACAATGGATGCAGGGTAAACCCGTACGCCAGAAATTGTCGGAGATGTTGCTGCAAACCACGGCATTCAGAATGGCCGGAGCAATCGGTGATGACGAAATCGAAGCCGAACTCAAGCGCCTGGAAAATGCCCTTGACCAGGCTGGCTATCGACACAGCCTCAACCCCGACGTTCCGGCCCGCCTGGTGTACGCCTACCTGTACAAAATGCTCGATGAAACCTTCGAAGTAGACGAGCCGGGCGAAGGCGGCTGGTGCATTGACGGTTGCAGTGGCTATTGTCCGGGCTGTTTCCAGCGTCCATGGTGCGAGTTTGGTGAAAGTTCCTGCTGGACGGAAGATGAAACGTCGGGCAAAATGCACCTGACCGATGAATTGAGCGAATACGTGTCGGCGAGTCCGCAGTCTTTGCAAATACTGCAACGGCTCCAGGCCGCAGAAGATGCCGCCTTTGAAAAGTTTAAGACGGAATACCGGGATACCTCCTTTGGCGGCTCAGCGAAAGATCAAGAGTGGAAAGCAAGGCTGAATTGAAACTAATATCTAACTATGCACCAAGCATTTATC
>Ga0335394_10003991_pt1 | contig 16795 bp, 11 predicted proteins | sample MAT03_FD_205741 | JGI IMG/M metagenome (GOLD analysis project Ga0335394, IMG submission 205741) | Freshwater microbial communities from Lake Fryxell liftoff mats and glacier meltwater in Antarctica - MAT-03 (spades assembly) (version 2) ... | reverse complement strand
GGTGATTCTATTCAAAATTTTGCTGCTATTTATTTTGATTTTAATGCACCGGTGATTACTAATACGGCTGTCACTCACATCATAGTTCCAACCGGTATAAGCCAACCAACGGCCTCCGGCACACGGCCAACGATTTTCCCCAACCCAGTTAATGATCAAATTAATGTGGAGTGGAATAATGTCACGAATCAAAAAGTTACTATAGAACTCTACAACATCTACGGCCAAAAAGTTCGTGTTTTATTTTCAGAAAATGTTGATTCCGGAAAGTGGAGTCGAAAATTCGATGTGAGCGATTTGAGTCAGGGTGTTTATTTTATTAAGTTTAGTTCCGGGATAGGATTCAAAGTAATTAAACTGTAATTGATTAGGGAACGGTTTTTACGATCGATTCAAGTTTTTCAGTTTTTTTTTGCAGAATATCCTATGTGGCTATTCTCAATCTTTAAAGCGGCATTTTATGATAATTCACCAATATTGGCGATTGCGCTGTTTTGTTATTTATGTGATATTTGGAAACACTGTATTTTAGGGTAAATCATACTTAATGTACTAAAAGTCATGAGATTAGTTGGACTATTTGCTATAATTATTTTTATTGCTTCCTGCACTAGCAATAAACAAACTACCATCGGCAAAGCTGTTTCCCAGCCCAATCCTAAACCTGTTATTACTGATTCCGCATCTTATTTTACCCTTCTGCATGCAACCTCAGAACCATGGGTTTCCGGAATTAGGGGAGGCGGAAGTGGTATAGAGCACTCGTTTGAAATTTTTATTATAGGCGATCAAAAGTTGATTTTTGAAAAGGTATGGATGAAAGATAAGGTATTTGATGTTTTTGTTTCAAAAGGACAGGGTGCCGTCACCAGTGACCCTGTACAGTATTCTAAGAATGATGTTATCTCAGTGCGTGTTTCTGAATTCCAAATTGGGAATACCGAAAAAATCCTGCCTCCTGTGAATTATGAGGGGGAAGCATTAATTGGATTTACGGCGAATGGAAAACAGGAATATTTTATAGTTAAAGAAATTAAAAAACTTCCCACACTGTACCGTCAATAATTAATCCACCCTAAATAAATATATATGAAAAATTTAAAAAAGTTTGCCCTGGTAATTTTTACTATGATGATAAGTCATAGTATTAATGCACAAGAATGGATCACCTCCATCAAATCTGACAATCCTACATTCTTTGAAATTCAAGAAGCCTTCAACAATTACTGGGAAGGAAAAACTCCTGAAAAAGGAAGCGGTTACAAACAGTTTAGAAGATGGGAATGGTTCTGGCAGCAAAGAGTTGGAACATCAGGAACTTTTCCTCCCTCCGACATTCTGATGACTGAATGGAAAAAATATAATGAAACACACGGAGATGCATCCAATGAAAAAAATGCTCTTGCTGCTAATTGGTCCTTTTATGGTCCCTCCAGCAGTACCGGCGGATATAGAGGATTAGGAAGAATTAACTGCATGGCTTTTCATCCTACTAATGCAAATACAATGTGGGTAGGCACTGCCGCGGGTGGAATATGGAAAACAACTAATGCTGGAACATCCTGGTCGACTAATTCCGATTATTTGCCGGTTTTGGGTGTGAGTGATATTGCCATTTCTAACTCCAATCCGAATACAATGTATATTGCTACCGGTGATGGTGAAGCGGCTCTTAGCTTGTCTAGTGGATATGGCGATACCAAAAGTGTTGGTGTATTAAAATCTACCGATGGTGGAAATACCTGGAATACTACTGGTTTAAACTGGAGTGTTACCTCACAAAAACTTATCAGAAGGTTATTGATAAATCCTTCAAACAATAATATTCTAATCGCTGCAACTTCTGATGGAATTTACAGGACTACAGATGGTGGAAATACCTGGAATAATCAACAATCCGGCTGGTTTATGGATCTTGAATTTAAACCGGGTGATCCTAATACCGTTTATGGAACTACGTTTACTCCGCAATCCACCAATGCTCAAATTTATGCATCCTATAATGGCGGTGTATCGTGGAATCAAATTACTTCTTTCTTTGACTACAATCGTATCAACCTGGCGGTTTCTGCAAACTGGCCGGATTTGGTAGATGCATTGTGCTCTAATGCGCAAGGAGGTCTTGGTGGATTATGGTATTCTTCTAACAGTGCAGGTTCATTTAATCAGTATTTTTTTGGAACTTGTAGTAATAATTTATTACATAATTCCTTCAATGCTTCCGGTTGCGGAGGACAAGGAAACTACGATCTAGCATATGCTATAAATCCAAGTAATGATTCAGAGATTTGGATTGGAGGAGTGAATACCTGGAGATCTACCGATGCAGGAAATTCATTTTTTCTTAACAATATTTGGAATGTTTCTCAAACAAATACAGTTCCTGAAGTACATGCCGACAAACACCTGATTGCATTTCACCCTCTTAATAATAGTTTAGTTTATGAATGTAACGACGGTGGTTTGTATGTGACTAATAACGGTGGTACTACATGGACCGACAAATCAAACGGATTGGGAATTTCACAGATTTATCGCATAGGAGCAACTTCTTCAACTCCCAATAATGTAATTTGTGGATTACAGGATAATGGATCAAAGGAATTATATAATGGAACCTGGTATGAAGCAACCGGCGGTGATGGTATGGAATGTATTATTGATCCTTCAAATTCAAATATTGAATATGGATCTTATTCTTACGGAGTGATTTTTAAAACTACAGATGCCTGGAATACTCAATCAACAATTGTCAATTCTGGCGGATCAGGACCTGATGAGAATGGGGAATGGGTAACTCCATTTGTTATGCATCCTACCAACCCCAATACTCTTGTAATGGGGAAAACTCAAATTTATTACACAAATAACGGAGGCTCGTCATGGAGTCAGATGGGAAATATATCCGGAGCTAATTCAAAATTTGTTGCTATCGCTATAGCACCCTCTGATCCGCAGACTTTGTATGCCGCCACTAAACATGAGTTTTTTGTTACAACTAATGGAGGAGGGTCCTGGAATCTTATTGCTACTTCAACAGATGCAATCACATATATTGCAGTGTCTCCAACAAATCCGCAACAAGTTTGGGTAACAAATAGTGGCTATACGTCAGGTGAAAAAGTTTATACCTCTAATGATGGTGGAAACAATTGGTTTAATTTTTCCGGGTCGCTGCCCAACATTCCTGTTAACTGTATCGTTTATCAAAATGGTTCTAACAACGGACTCTATATAGGAACAGATCTTGGAGTTTATTATCGTGATAATAATATGAACGACTGGATTCAATATAATAACGGCTTACCAAATGTAATTGTTAACGAGCTGGAAATTTCTTATAATAATAACAAGTTATGGGCAGCAACATTTGGCCGTGGCTTGTGGAGATCTGATTTGTATAATTCGGTAGGTGTTGAAGAAAATGAAGTCTTTAATAATTTCATTATTTCACCTAATCCTACTAAAGATATGATTAACATTAGCGGTGAATTGAAGAATGCTAAAGAAGTTAAAATAAATTTAACTAATACCATTGGTCAAGTTGTTTTATCTAAAGAAATTAAAGTAGATAATAACTTTGTAAACGAACAATTGGATTTGAAATTTTTAAATAATGGTTTTTATTTCTTGAATATTGACTCTGAAAATTCTCGTCATACCTACAAAGTTCAGAAACTTGATTAAATAAATTATTAAGGTACTTCAGTAAAAAAACAAAAACCGCTGTAAAAAGCGGTTTTTGTTTTTTAATAGTAATATTTCTTTATTAAATTAAGACTTAGAGCAATTTTATAAGAGAAAATATATCATTTTTAATTCTACATTCTACATTCAAAAATTCTACATTCCCGATCTACGTCTTCTGCTTCTTCTTTTTTGCAGCAGGAAAGAGTACATTATTCAAAATTAATCGGTAGCCGGGCGAGTTAGGGTGGAGGTTTAAATCGGTTGGAGGATCGCCTACCATGTGTTGGTAATCTTCGGGGTCGTGGCCTCCGTAAAAAGTCCAGGTCCCTTTTCCATATTCGCCGTGGATGTATTTGGCCTCATTAACCGATTTGTTTTCGCCCATTATCAATACTCCGGGTTTAATAACTTCCTTGTTAAAAGCAGTTGTTTGACCCATATAGGAAAAAATAACTTGCTCGTGATTTTGACACAACATAGTGGGTACAATATCCCATTTTGCGGAGAAATCAAATAGCGTAAAAAAATCCTGATCTCTGGCAACACGCCGTGGTTGTTTTACATCTATGTTGGAAAATTCATATTCCAGCGGATTCGTGCTGAGCTTAAAATTTTGGAAGGCAAAAGTTTTGCTGAAATCCAATTTCGAATTATAATCGGGAGTGGTGCCGTCGCCATCATACATGTTCTCGCAAATATCAAGACCTTCTGCTGCCAAAGCAATGTCGTAACTATCGGTTCCCGAACACATGGTAAATAAAAATCCTCCTCCTGAAGTGAAATCGCGGATCTTTTTTGCCACCGCCAATTTCAGTTGAGATACTTTGTTAAAGCCTAAACTTTTCGCAAGCGATTCCATACTGCGCACCTGCTCCTGGTACCAGGGAGCATTTCGGTACATGGCATAAAATTTTCCATACTGACCGGTAAAATCTTCGTGATGCAAATGCAGCCAATCGTATAATGGGAGTTTACCTTGTATAATTTCTTCATCATAAATTATCTCATAAGGAATTTCGGCATAGGCGAGCGCCAGTGTTACGGCATCATCCCAGGGCAATTTATTTTTAGGAGAATACACCGCCATTTTTGGAGCCTTCTCCAACTTCACCACCTCCATGTTTACTTCCGGATCGGCTATTTCCTGACGGATTTGCGCGGCTTGTCCATCAGCAATAACTTTAAAAGACACCCCTCTGATGTTGCATTCTTTTTCGAGGCTGGTAGAATAAACAAACAAAAAACTTCCACCCTGATAATTTAAAAGCCATTCCAGTGTTCCTCCCTGTTTTGATAATTCCCAATAGGCAATGCCATAAGCCTTCAGATGATTCTTTTGAGTCTCATCCATGGGTATTAAAAGGTGAGAAGCAAAGGTCGAAAATGAACCTGTAATGAGGGTAAGAAACAATAAGAGTTTTTTGATCATTTGTTATTAGAATGGTGGCTCATCTTCAATGTCGTTAATCCTCGACTTGCGGGTAACCCTTTCAGGTTCTATGTTCCGTGGGGTCATCGATAACGAATCATCCACAAACTCATAACTATCAAGATCGGTGAACTTAGTGAGATGGCCGATAAATTTAAGTGAAACAGTCTTTAAGGCACCGTTCCTGTTCTTAGCAACGATAACTTCGGCAATTCCTTGTGTTGATTGTGCACTTTCGTCTTCTGTGAGGCCGTAATATTCGGGACGATAAATGAATAACACCATGTCGGCATCCTGCTCAATAGCTCCCGATTCCCTCAAATCTGAGAGTTGCGGCTTCTTGGTGCTTCCTCTGGTTTCAACGGCTCTACTCAGCTGAGAAAGGGCAATAATAGGCACTCCTAATTCTTTGGCTATTGCTTTAAGCGATCGCGAAATAGTACTAATTTCCTGCTCCCTGTTCCCTTGTCGGTTATCAGTACCAGCAACCATCAACTGTAAATAATCAATAATAATCATCGATACTTTTTTCTCCGCTACCAACCTTCTACATTTAGCTCTTAATTCAAAAATTGATAGGGAAGGGGTATCGTCAATATAAAGTGGAGCTTCGGTGAGCGGCTTAATTTTTGCATTCAACTGTTCCCATTCATGATTCGCCAATTGACCTTTTCTAATTTTCTCAGAAGTGATTTCTGTTTCACTCGATATCAAACGATTTACTAATTGAACCGACGACATCTCTAAAGAGAAAAAGGCAACAGGTCTTTTAAATTGTACTGCGGCATTACGAGCCATGGAAAGTACAAAGGCCGTTTTTCCCATACCGGGACGAGCTGCAATAATAATAAGATCTGATTTTTGCCAGCCCGCAGTTACTCTGTCGAGTTCGGTGAAACCACTTGGCACACCGGTGATACCTGAAGTTTGATTACTGGCAACTTCAATCTCTTTAATCGCTTTTGAAATGAGCGATTGCATATCTTCAAAATTTCTTCTGATGTTTCCTTCTGCTATTTCAAAAAGATTTTTTTCTGCTTTGTCGAGCATTTGAAGAACATCAATATTATCTTCATAAGCATCTTTAATTGTTTCGCCGGAGATGCGGATAAGTTCACGTTGAATATATTTTTGCAGAATAATTCTGGCGTGATATTCAATGTTTGCTGCCGAGGCAATTCTGCTCGTTAGCTGTGTAATGTAATAGGCGCCTCCTACAATTTCAAGATCACCACTTTTCTTCAAAGCATGAGTAACAGTTAAAATATCGATGGGCTCGGCTCTGTGAAATAAATGGTGGATAGCTTCAAAAATTTTCTGATGAGCATCTTTATAAAAACATTCAGGACGCAGCACATCAATCACAGCAGAAAGGGCATCTTTTTCAAGCATTAAGGCTCCTAAAACTGCTTCTTCTATATCAACAGCCTGGGGCGGAAGCTTGCCCAATTGCTGATTTATTGCTGAATTACCTATATTTTTAACCAACGTCTTTCTTTTAGTTGCGCCGGAGTTTTCTTTATTCTCAATCATCTTTCAAAATTACTTAATCGTAACAGCTAAGGCCGTCATTGAATCATAAATATTTATAAACAAAAGTGGTTCTAACTCTCTGCGTAAGCACCCATAGAGCAGAATTTTTCGATCCGCTTGTCAATTCTTTCCTGCGGCGTAGATTGTAAAAGTTTGGTTAGATGCTTTTTAATCTCGGTTTTCACTATTTGAAACATTTTTTCGGGGTTCGAATGGGCTCCTCCTAAAGGTTCTTTGATAATTCCATCCACCAATTTCAAATCGTGCATATCGGTAGCAGTAAGTTTCAACGCCTCTGCAGCCTTCTCCTTATTATCCCAGTTTCTCCACAGAATAGAAGAACAAGATTCAGGTGAAATAACTGAGTACCAGGTGTTCTCTAACATCATCACCTTATCTCCAATACCAATTCCTAAAGCGCCACCGGAGGCACCTTCGCCAATTATGATACAGATAACAGGGACTTTCAAAATAGACATTTCATACAAGTTTCTGGCAATAGCCTCTCCCTGGCCACGTTCCTCGGCTTCGAGACCCGGAAAAGCACCGGGAGTGTCGATGAAGGTGACAACAGGCTTGTTGAATTTTTCAGCCAACTTCATCATACGAAGTGCTTTACGGTAACCTTCCGGATTAGGCATTCCGAAATTCCTAAATTGCCTCATTTTGGTATTATTACCTTTCTGTTGTCCGATAAACATAACGGTTTGACCATCCACGGCGCCAAAACCACCTATCATTGCCTTGTCATCCTTCACATTTCGGTCGCCATAAAATTCGATGAATGTGTTGTTGGTGATGCTTTTGATGTAATCAAGAGTGTATGGCCTGTCGGGATGGCGCGATAACTGCACCTTTTGCCAGGGAGTTAAATTGGAATAAATATTCTTTTTGGTGTCTTCAATTTTTTTCTCAATTTCCTCAATGAGGCTCTTCACATCTACTTTTCCCTTTTCAGCAATTTGCCTGGCTTTTTCAAGTTGGTCACACAGTTCTTCGAGGGGTTTTTCAAAATCCAAATAGTTCATAATTGCAGACTAATTTAATCACAAATATATCAAGATAATCATTGCCTGTTCCCGGGAATTTCCATTCGAGCAGCTAAATCCGTATTTTCGCCTGAACTTTAAGGTATTATGATTGTATTTCCGAACGCTAAAATAAACCTTGGTTTGAAGGTTCTTCGCAAAAGAATCGACGGATTTCATGATATTGAAACGATATTTTATCCTATTCCTATATGTGATATTTTGGAAATCGTTGAAAATGAAATTGATGAATCCGGAAAGAATTTGTTTTTACCATCAGCAGAAATGCCTGCCCAAATACTTACCCTGAAAAGTGGCAAAAGGGTGAGTTTTATTAGTTCGGGCTTGAAGATAGATGGCCTTTTGGAGAATAATTTGTGCATCAGGGCGGCTCAACTTTTCGATGAACAATTTGGGATTCCTTTTGATACCCTTATTCATTTGCATAAAATTATTCCAATGGGCGCCGGCTTGGGAGGAGGTTCTTCTGATGCCGCGTTTGCACTGAAAGTAATCAACCATCTTTCGGGAAACAGAGCAACGGTGGATCAGCTTTCGGTTCTTGCAGGAAAATTGGGTAGTGATTGTACTTTTTTCATTGAAAATAAAACCGCTTTCGCAGAAGGCAAAGGGGAACTGCTCACACAAATGGATATAAATATTTCAGGCTATAAACTTTTGGTGGTCAAGCCGGAAGTACATGTTGCTACAGCTGTTGCCTTTTCGGAAATAGTGCCTGTAAATGATCCGGGAAAATTGAAAAATAAAATCAAACTACCAGTGAACACATGGATGAATTTAATAGAGAATGATTTTGAAAAGAGTGTCTTTAAGCAGTTTCCTGAAATTGCAGAAGTAAAAAGTCTGATGATTCAACACGGTGCTGTTTATGCAGCTATGAGCGGAAGTGGTTCGGCTGTTTTTGGACTTTTTAATTCGACTGTGCCTGAAGAAGATGTATTCAAAAGATGCATTTACTTTAAAAAAGTATTGAATCAATAAAACTCAATTGATGCAACATAATTCAAAATAATCTTTATTTTTTTGAATTGAACCAGGATGAAAAATCCTTTCCGGTTAGTTCAGTGAGTTTTTTGACATCAGGTCTGAAAAATTCATCATATTGTACCCTAATTTCCGGTTTCAAAGGCGGAATTAATTTATTTTTAGATTTATTCATATCAAGAACCAAATAGCCTATTTTGGTATAGGCATCCTGAGGTAAAATGGTTTTAGCCATTTGCTTCAAGGAGTTGTCATTGTTTCGCAGCATTTCAATTATTTTGGCTACCACAGGATTTTTGGTTTTTGCTGTTTTATTGTGTATTATTGAAGTATCCGGGACAAAATCAGCATCAACATCAATCCATTTAAAGACATCCCGGCAAACATGAATAGCGTTCTTTTTCAGATCTTCAAACAATACAATTTTCAACTGGTTTTTAGGAAAAATAGAATAAATTGTTTCAACAAAATTCGCATACAATCCCATTCTGATAAACAGTTTATACATTGGGTTATTGACATCATTTTTTCTGGCAATATCAATCATGCCTCCAAAGTCTGTTTTCATCCAATCTGTATTATAAGTTTGCTCCATATTGTAAGCCGAATAAGCTCTATCAACAGGATTTCGCAAAATGAGGACCATTTTTACGTCAGGATTGTGCTCATACAGTGCATTTAAGGCGTAGGTCTTAGCATACAAACCAGCATACTTTGCAATCAGCTTTTTTCCCTCAGGAACATCGTTTTTATCAATAAAATTTACAAACGCTGAATCATAACCCTTCTTATAAACTTCCGGGTCATTAAAGTAGGTGAATTCTGTTTGGTAATGACTAACGATTTCCGGATGTTGCGAAAGGTAGTTTTTTAGCGATGTAGTCCCTGCTTTTTGAGCACCTATGATAATCAAATCAACTTTTCTCATCTGAATTTTAATAACCTGAATATGCAAAACCAATACTCGCATGAGTATTAAAAGTCTGAATGACCCAGGTGTTGTAAACGTACCGCCCAATGAATGAACGGATGGAAATTTGGAGCGATAAAGATAAGGCATTTTAGGCATTCGCTGCAAGTTTATGGTAATACAAAAGTTTGAAATTTGTTTATTTATCAGGTAGAGGTTATACATAAATCCCAAATTAGAGGATCTGTAAGTATTGATAATAAGAGAGATATGAGTAAAATTAGCTTTTGATTGGGTATTACATACAATATATATTTATCTTTACAAAAAGCAATCTCCGGTTCCAATTGTGCTATATTTCTCACGAACCGACTGCCGGTAAAATGTCTTAATTCATTTCAAATATGCCATTGCCAATATATAGGATGGTCAGGTTATTTCTTATTTCAGCTTGGTTTTTCACCTGCATCATAGGTTCTGCATCAGCTAATAGTTGGAGTTATTATTTAGTTGGTGATCCGGAAAAGGCTCAGGAGGCTTTAATGGTTTATGATTATTTTCAGGCTAAAAAATTATATACCAAATGTTTGTCGAAGCAACCGGTTTTTGGTTCCTACGGACTGAGTATAATTTTCGCTCGAAACGATAATCCTTTTTATAATATCGACTCCGCCTATGTGAAAATACTGGTCGCTGAAACCAATTACGGGGTGCGTAGTTCTAAAGATGAAAAAGTGCTGGAGAAATTTGCAATTGATTCACTTTCAATTCACACTCAAAAAGGTAAAATTGAATCACTGGCATTTGATGCTGCTCTAAAAGAAGGCGGTGTAGGTTCCTTCCAACATTTTATTGCTTTATATAACATGTCGTCACTCGTACCCAATGCCATTCATAAGCGCGACAGTATTGCGTACCGGATGGCTCTCGCTCATAATACCGCAGAAGCATTCAAACTATACATGACTGATTACCCCGGATCAACTTATATATTTGAGGCAAGACAAAAATACGACAAAGCACTTTTTGTGGAAGAAAACAAAGAAGGATCGGCCGCTTCCTTCGCATTGTTTATTGTTAAGTACCCACAAAGTCCCTATCGTGTGCAAGCTGAATCGAAACTCTTTCAACTAGAAACCGGAGGTAAAAATGATATCAATTCTTATTACGCCTTCATTAATAATTATCCCGAAAATTCGTTTACCGATGAAGCGTGGCAAAAAGTTTACAGCATTTATCGTTCGGAAAATCCAGAAAAAACAATTCCTGAATTTTTAAACAGTTTTCCAGATTACTCATTTAAAGAAAGGTTAGTGGAAGAATACAAGCTGGAAGGCATTGATTATTTTCCTTACAAACAGGGGGAGCAGTGGGGATTTATTAATGAATCGGGTGAAATTGTAATTGAAGCAAAGTACGATTTTGTTGAAAATTTTGCTGAAGGAATTGCAGTCGTTTCGAAGGCAGGCAAAATGGGATATATCACTAAATCAGGAGATGAACTGGTTCCTCCTTTTTATGATGAGGCCGAAAATTTTCATAATAATCTGGCTATAGTTGGTGAGGATGAGAAATTTGGTGTAATCGACCGAAACGGGAAGATGAGGGTTCCTTTGGGGTATTCAGAAATCAGCGATTTTTCGGAAGGTTTGGCTGCCGCCGGAGATGGAAAATTTATTGGTTATATCAATCGTAATGGATCAGTTGTGATCCCTTTTCGTTTCGACGCAGGCGGTGAATTTAATCAGGGAACGGCTGTATGCGAAATTGATGAACTGTTTGGAATTATCGATTCGGCAGGCAATGAAATTATCCCTTTTTATTATGAGGGAATTGAGAATTTCTCCAATGGAATGGCTCGTGTAAGAAAAAATGGAAAGGTTGGTTTGATTGGCCGCGAGGGTGAAATAATTTTAGAAGCAGTTTATGATGAAGTTGGTAATTTCTCGAATAACCGCGCCATCGTCATAAAAAACCAAAAACATGGATACATTGATGGAAGTGGTAGAATTATAATACCTATGATTTATAAAGCAGGTCCTGAAACTAATAACAAAAGTTCATTCTTTGAAGGGCATGCAATAGTTCGAACAGGTGTTTTATTTGGTCTTATCGATACTTCAGGAAATCGTATGGTAGCTATGAGTTTTGAAGATATCGGCTTGTCAGGAGATAAATTGATTCCGGTAAAAAAGAACAAAAAATGGGGGTATTTTAATTTGTCTTCCGGCAAAACCATCATCCGAACTACCTACGAAAAAGCATTTCCATTTTCGCAAGGATATGCAGTTGTAGGTTCAAAAGGAAACATGGGATTGATAGATCAAACCGGAAAATTGTTGGTTCCCTTTAATTATGAATCTATTGTTGAAACATCACCGGGTGTGTATGTTGCCAATCTCGATGGAAAATATGGAATAGTAGATTTTGCCGGTCAAACACTTGTACCTTTTGAGTACGATTCGTTTTCGGTTCATGAGAACAACTTCGTTAAGTTCACCGGCCCTACCTATATTTTGTGGTTTGATTCGGCGTTGCGTAAAATTTTCTGGAAAGGCTGATCCCAAATCTCTTCACCTCCTCATTTTGGATTAAATTTGCCCAATGGAATATAACAAAGTTACCCGTGATGTATTAGATCAGTTCATTAAAATATGTGGTGAAGAAAATGTGATTACCACTCATGATTTATTGGAAAATTACTCTCATGATTATACCGAAGATCTGAAGTTTTTTCCGGAAGTGGTTCTCAAGCCCTGCTCTGCTCTCGAAGTGAGTTCCATTCTGGGCATCTGCAACCAGCAACGTATACCGGCCACTCCACGAGGTGCAGGAACGGGTCTTAGTGGAGGTGCTTTACCCATTTTCGGAGGCGTGGTTATTTCTATGGAACGCTTCAATAAAATATTGCAGATTGATGAACGCAACCTTCAGGCCACGGTGGAGCCCGGAGTAATTAATCAGGTTTTTCAGGATGCCGTCATCGAAAAAGGTCTCTTTTATCCTCCCGATCCCGCTAGCAGAGGCTCCTGTTTTCTGGGTGGCAATCTGGCAGAATGTGCCGGCGGACCCAAAGCAGTTAAATATGGCGTAACTAAAGACTATGTTCTTAATACTGAGGTCGTTCTGCCCACAGGCGAAATTATATGGACCGGAGCCAACGTATTAAAGAACTCCACAGGATATAATCTTACTCAATTAATGATTGGCAGTGAAGGCACCTTAGGCATCATCACCAAAATAGTATTCCGCCTCATTCCATATCCCGCTCATAACTTGTTGCTACTTGTTCCGTTTAAGGATCCCGATAGTGCCTGCCGGGCCGTTTCAGCAGTGTTCAGAGCCGGTATAACACCATCAGCCATGGAATTTATGGAGCGCGATGCAATCGATTATGTTTTGAAGTATGTGGATGTTTCTTTGTCTATTGCCGACGACATAAAAGCGCATTTAATTATTGAAGTGGATGGCAACGATTTGGATGCTCTTTTTAAAGATTGCGAAAAAATTACTGCAGTTATGAACGATTTTGGTGCCGAAGACGTTCTATTTGCAGATACTGCCCAGCAAAAGGCAGAACTCTGGAAAATGAGAAGAGCCGCCGGTGAAGCAGTAAAGTCACATTCGATCTATAAAGAAGAAGATACCGTTGTGCCACGTGCTGAGCTGCCTGAATTGCTAAAAGGAGTGAAGGAAATAGGCACTAAATATGGGTTTCGTTCCGTTTGTTACGGACACGCAGGTGATGGAAATCTGCATGTGAATATTATTAAAGAAGACATGAGTGACGACGATTGGAATACTAAAGTGCCACTGGGTATCCGCGAAATTTTTCAACTAACGGTGAAGTTGGGAGGAACGATTTCGGGAGAACATGGAATAGGTTTTGTCCAAAAAGATTATATGAACATTGCCTTTAATGATGTCCAAATTAATCTTCAAAAAGGAATTAAAAAATTGTTTGACCCTAATAATATAATGAATCCCGGGAAGATGTTTAACTGAGTTGGCGATCGGCGGCCTGAAGTCGCCAGCGGCACCCTGAGCCTTCCGAAGGGTCGGCGGATAGCAATCCAGATAACAATAGCTTTTGCTTAAACGATAGTTTTAGCTAAAGCAATAGCAATAGCAATAGCAATAGCAATAGCAATAGCAATAGCAATAGCAATAGCAATAGCAATAGCAATAGCGAAAGCGATAGCGATAGCGATAACGAAAGCGAAAGCGAAAGCGAGAGCGTCGAGCGAAGCCGAGACGCAAAAACCGTCACGGTGAGCGGAGCCGAACCGCCGCACCGCACCGCCGAACTTATCATTAAATCACTAACCACTCAACTTGCCATTTGTCACAATATTCCACAAATAAATGAGAGTAAAATTCCTTTTAGTTGTTCTTTTTGTGTTGGCATTTAAACCTTCGCGTGCACAGGAAATGCTTGGAATAAGTAATTCTAATTTTGCGGGCAATATGGGAATGGGATTGAATCCATCACTTTTTGTGGGCTCACCTTATTTGTATGAATGGAATTTTATTTCAGGAGATCTTTTTGTTGATAATGATTATGTTTATCTTCCTAAAAGAACCTCATTGCTTGGAGCGAGTATAAGAGGTGAGTCGATACCTCAAGAAGATGTATTGGATTATTATACCACTCCGCCTAAAAATGCTTATGCCAATATTTTTCTCAGAGGTCCTTCGTATATACGCAACAACGATAAATTTTCATGGGGATTTCATACCGCATTTCGATCAAACCTAAGTGCAACTGATGTGCCATATCATTTGGCAAAATTTATTAAGGAGGGGTTCGATTATATTCCGCAACATGATATACGGTATGTTTCAACACCTTTCCGTTCGGCGACAATGGCTTGGGGGGAAATAGGGGGCACCTATGGTAAGAAATTGCATGAGGTTCGCAACAAAAGTTATTTCGCCGGTGCCGTTACGCTTAAATTGATTTTAGGATTCGATGCTGCTTACGTCAATTTAACCGACTTCGATTATGAACTTCCCTCATCAGATACATTAATCGTTTACAATGCAACCGGTGAATATGCTCACTCGTTATCAGATGGTGATCAATCGCTGGCCAAACCTTTTCGCATTAGAGGATATGGCGCGGGTATCGATATTGGATTCACCTATTACCGAGGAAAAGTTCATGGTGCCGGAGATTGCAACGAGACTGCCGAAAAGTTGAAAAAGTATAAATATCGGTTGGGATTTTCAGTCATAGATATCGGTATGGTTAAATTTAGCAAGCAGGCAAAAGTTTTCAAATTCTCCAATTCTTCAACTGTGTGGCCCGGCATTGACACTGTGAAATTCAATTCTATCAGCGCCATGGATACTTCTTTCAGTTATCATTTTTATGGCGATCCTTACCAATCTCAATCAGCATCCAAGTTCAATATTTTTCTTCCCGGTGCCCTCAGCGTTCAATTTGATTATTGCATTATGCCTCGCTTCTATGCCAATGCAACCATTGTGCAAGCAATACCAATTTCGAAATATGCCATTGTAAGGGCTTCGCAAATCTCAGTGTCGGCAAGGTACGAAACACGCAAGTTCGAAGTTACTGTTCCATTAACTGTTTACGAATACAACAAACCACACATGGGTTTGGCTTTCCGATATAAATTTTTTGTTTTAGGCACCGATCGATTAGGCTCTTTCACAGGCCTGTGGGATACTACAGGCTACGACATTTTCTTCGGTTTCAAAGCCAACGTTTGCGACCTGGGAAAAAGAGGCGGTAAGCAACCTTTTTGCCCGGTCAATTGAAAAAATGCGAGTAGGTTAGTATGGTAAGTGGGCGAGTAAAAAATGCGAGTGGATGTGTAAGTTAGTGGAAATTGGTCACTGGCTACTGGTTACTAAAATATTTTCAATGGTCACTGACTACTGGTCACTAATCAATGGTTACAAGTCAATAAAAACTTTACACTTTACACTTTACACTTTACACTTTTTTTTAAAGCCGGATGACACTATCAATTCCTTCGAATTTGTTGAGTAGTCGTAAAATCCTTTGCCAGATTTTTTTCCGAGGTTTCCGGCGGTAACCATATTTACCAAAAGCGGGCAAGGTGCATATTTAGGATTTCCAAAACCATCATGGAGAACTTTTAAAATAAAAAGACAAACATCGAGTCCTATAAAATCGGCTAACTGAAGAGGTCCCATTGGGTGAGCCATACCCAGTTTCATAACGGTATCAATTTCTTCAACACCAGCCACACCTTCGTACAAACTATATATGGCTTCGTTAATCATTGGCATCAGAATACGGTTAGCAATAAATCCGGGATAATCATTTACTTCGGTTGGGATTTTGCCAATTTGTTTTGACAGTTCCATAATTCTAATGGTCACCTCATCAGAAGTAGTAAATCCTCTTATTACTTCAACCAGTTTCATAATCGGAACAGGATTCATAAAATGCATACCAATCACTTTATCTCCTCTGTTTGTAACAGAAGCTATTTTGGTAATTGAAATAGAGGAAGTGTTGGATGCAAGAATGGTATGCGGTGGACAAACATTATCCAGCTCACGGAAAATGTTCAATTTGATATCGATGTTTTCGGTGGCCGATTCAATCACCAGATCAGCATTCTTAACTCCTTCTGCAAGTACTGTAAATGTTTTAATATTGGAAAGTGTACTGTTTTTGGTTTCAGCCTGAATAGTTCCTTTAGTAACCATGCGATCGAGATTGCCCGCAATGGTAACGATAGCTCTTTCGAGAGCATCCTGTTTTATATCGATAATAGAAACTTTAAAACCATTTTGTGCAAACACATGTGCGATACCGTTACCCATGGTTCCCGAACCAATTACAGAAATATTTTTCATAGCTTTATTTATTTACCACTACCTTTCAATATAGTTTTTAAGGTGTAAAATAATATTTTGAAATCAAGTGCCAACGACATGTTTTCAATATAAATTACATCATATTTTAATCGCTCCACCATTTCCTCAACGTTCTCGGCATATCCGAACTTAACTTGTCCCCACGATGTAATGCCGGGTTTAACCTTGTGCAAATGCCTATAGTGGGGAGCAATAGGCATAATCTGATCAATAAAAAATTGTCGCTCCGGTCGTGGTCCAACGAGTGACATATCGCCAATAAGAACGTTATAAAACTGAGGGATTTCATCCAGCCTGATCTTACGCATGAACTTCCCA
>Ga0335394_10003990_pt1 | contig 16797 bp, 13 predicted proteins | sample MAT03_FD_205741 | JGI IMG/M metagenome (GOLD analysis project Ga0335394, IMG submission 205741) | Freshwater microbial communities from Lake Fryxell liftoff mats and glacier meltwater in Antarctica - MAT-03 (spades assembly) (version 2) ... | reverse complement strand
TGATGCCAGCCATTGTAAAACGCCATGGATTGTCTGTTAACCCCCCGACCATTGCGCAAATGTGATAGAAAGCGGTTGTACCTGCCTGCGTACGGACAGGTGCCCCTTCAAAGGGGAGTAGCTTGGGCGGCCGCAATGGTCGCCATGGCACGATCGTCAATACGGGCAGTCGCCCCGGTCGTGACGGCGCGGACAGTACTTGGCGCAAGCGAGACCTTTGCCGACCGGCAGAGGTTCGCGCGTGGTGCAAGCGTGGAAGTAGCCGGCAAGGTGAAGGTCCGCCTCGCTCGGTGCGGGGCGGTCGTGCACTGACGACTCGAGGACTTCCGCCCATGCCGCACGCCCGAATCCGACACTTTTTCCGACACGGCACGCTCCCGCAGTTCGCGGTGTTCGAGGCCAGCGCGCGCCTCCAGAGTTTCACCCGCGCCGCCGAGGAATTGCATCTCGCGCAGCCCACGGTCTCGATCCAGATCAAGAAGCTCACGGCCACGATCGGCGTGCCGCTGTTCGAGCAGATCGGCAAGAAGATCTACCTCACCGAGTCCGGCCGTCAACTCTATGCACACTGCGAAGCGATGTTCGGCAGTCTCGCCGCGCTGGAGGATGCGATGGCGGATCTGCGCGAAATGCGGGCCGGACGGCTGCGCCTCGCGGCCGGCACGATGGCCAAGTACTTCGCGCCCCGGATGCTCGCCGGTTTCCTGCAGCAGCACGCCGGGCTCGATGCCGCGCTGGCCATACACAACCGCGGCGGGCTGATCGAGCGCCTGGCCAACAACGACGATGATCTCTACCTCTTCGCCAATCCGCCGGATGACCGCGACATCGTGCGCCAGTCGATCCTCGCCAATCCACTGGTGGTCTATGCGCGCGCCGATCATCCATTGGCACAGGAGCGCCACATTGCCATGGAGCGCCTGGCGCGGGAGCCGTTCCTGATGCGCGAACGCGGTTCCGGCACGCGCCGCGCCGTGGAGGCAGCGTTCGACCGGCAGCGGCTGGTGCCGGACGTCCGAATGGAACTGGCTTCCGACGAGGCCATCAAGCAGGCGATTCTGGCGGGCTTGGGGGTGTCGGTCCTGTCACGCGATACGTTGGGCGTCGATGTCGAGCAGCCGCAGCTCGTCACCCTCGACGTGGCGGGCTTTCCGCTGGAGCGTCACTGGTGGTTCGTGTATCCGGTAGGCCGGCGGCTATCGCCGGTGGCCTCGGCGTTCATGAATTTCGTCCGCGAACGGGCACTGATGTCACGGTTAAACGATGCACCGACGGTCACTGTTCCGGCAACAATGCGCCGACCCTTCGGACCGGACGAACTGCGCAGCTGACTCCTGGCGGGGTTTAATCCCCGCTGCCACCCACGCAGACGGCGGCGATCCGGTCCAGCACTGCATCGTCGTCGCCGATGGCGGTGGCAAGCTCGATGGGAATGGCGGGATACAGCGCCTGGACCTGCGTGGCCAATGCCGGCAAGTCCTGGCGGACGTGGCCACCCTGCCCCAGGAAGATCGGGACGATCCGGATCCGGAGGGCGCCCTGCGCGACCAGCGCGGCGCAGGCCCTGGGCAGGTCGGGAGCCATGAACTCCAGGAATGCCAACGTGACTGGGGCATCGGGTCGCAGTGCCGCCACCTTGTGCCGCAGGCGTTCAAAGGGCTCCGCCCACCGGGGATCGCGGGCGCCGTGGGCAAACAGGACAAGGCCGGTAGTCATCGGTTGATTATAGGCACCTGGACTTATACCTGGCGGCAATAACCGCATAGCGATTGATTCGTTTTAATTATTTAGGCCGGGCGGCACACTGCGGGACCGCAACGGGAACCCGCCATGTATCGCTACGATTCATTCGACCAACGCATCGTCGACCAACGCGTCGACCAGTTCCGCGACCAGACTCGGCGCTATCTGGCCGGCCAACTCACGGAAGACGAGTTCCGTCCGCTGCGGCTGCAGAACGGCCTCTATATCCAGAAGCATGCGCCGATGCTGCGGGTGGCCATCCCTTACGGCCAGTTGTCGACGCGGCAATTGCGTGCGCTGGCGCATATCGCCCGCACCTACGACCGGGGCTACGCCCACTTCACGACGCGCCAGAACATCCAGTACAACTGGCCCTCGCTCGAACGGGTGCCGGACATCCTGGCGGATCTGGCCCGGGTTGAAATGCATGCCATTCAGACGTCCGGCAATTGCATCCGCAACGTCACCAGCGACCACTTCGCAGGCGTCGCGGGCGACGAAACCGTTGATCCGCGGCCGTTCACCGAACTGATCCGCCAATGGTCGACGTTCCACCCGGAATTTGCCTACCTGCCGCGCAAGTTCAAGATTGCGGTGACGGGCGCCACGCATGATCGCGCCGCGATCCTGGTACACGACATCGGCTTGCAACTCGTCCGCAATGCGGATGGCGAGATCGGCTTCCGAGTCGCGGTGGGCGGCGGGCTCGGCCGCACACCCATCGTCGGTCACGTGATCCGCGAATTCCTGCCGCGTGCCGAGATTCTCAATTATCTCGACGCCATCCTGCGTGTCTACAATCGCTTTGGGCGCCGCGACAACAAGTACAAGGCACGCATCAAGATCCTGGTGAAGGAGCGTACGCCGGCCATCTTCACCGCCGATGTCGAAGCCGAATGGACGCAATTGCAGGGTGGGTCCGCCACCGTGCCCACCGCGGAGTTCACGCGGCTCGAAGGTTTCTTCACCCCGCCCGCCTACGAATGGCTGGCCGGCGATGACCCCATCTACCGCGCGGCCGTGGCCGACAACCGCGGCTTTGCCAACTGGGTGACGCGCAATGTCCATCCGCACAAGGTGCCGGGGTACGCGATCGTCACGCTGTCATTGAAAAAGACGGGCATTCCGCCCGGCGACGCCACGGCCGATCAGCTCGATGCTGTGGCAGCCCTGGCGGATCGCTACAGCTTCGGCGAGCTGCGGGTCTCGCACGAGCAGAACCTGATCTTCGCCGACGTGCGCCAATCGGCGTTGCTGTCGCTATGGCAACAGTTGAAGGGGCTTGGTTTTGCGACGCCCAACATCGGGCTGCTCACCGACATCATCTGCTGCCCGGGTGGCGACTTCTGCTCGCTGGCCAATGCCAAGTCGATTCCGATCGCCGAGGCCATCCAGCGGCGCTTCGACGACCTCGACTACCTGCACGACATCGGCGAGCTGGCATTGAACATCTCTGGCTGCATGAACGCCTGCGGCCACCACCACGTCGGCCACATCGGCGTGCTGGGCGTCGACAAGAACGGCAGCGAGTGGTACCAGGTCACGATCGGCGGCACGCAAGGCGAGCACGCGGCCATCGGCCGCGTGATCGGGCCCTCCTTCGCCGCCGATGAAATGCCCGACGTCGTCGCGCGACTGATCGAGATCTACATCGACCTGCGACACGAGGACGAGCGATTTGTCGACACGGTGCGCCGCGTGGGCATCGAACCCTTCAAGGAGCGTGTGTATGCCCCAACTCATTAAGCGCGGCGAGATCGTCGAGGACATCCTTACACTCGTCCGCGAGGCCTCGTCCCTGGCTGATCTCCCTGAAGCGACGCCAGTGCTGGTGCCATTGACCTTGTGGCTCGCGTCGCGTGCGGCGCTGGTTGCGCGCGGCGATGTGGGCGTCTGGCTCGCGCCGAACGACGATCCCGCGCTGATCGCGTCGGACTTGAAGTTGCTACCGGTGGTGGCGGTCGATTTCCCGACGTTCACCGATGGCCGCGGCTACTCGATTGCGCGACTGCTGCGCGAGCGCTTCGATTATCGCGGCGAGTTGCGCGCGATCGGGGACATCCAGCGCGACCAGCTGTTCTTCCTGCGCGAAGTCGGCTTCGACGCATTCGACCTGCGCGACGACACGGACATCACCGATGCATTGTTCGGGTTGCACGACTTTGCCGATGGCTACCAGGCGACGGCCGTACGCGCGCCGTGGTTCCGCCGCCGCGCGGCCAATGCCGGTCCTGGCAACGTCTGGTTTCCCTGCGCATGAGCGCGCCGGGCCGCCCCAAGCGCGAATACCGGAGCGCGCAGCGCGAAGGTGAAAGCCAAGCAGGTGCGCCGGGCCGCCCCAAGCGCGAATACCGGAGCGCGCAGCGCGAAGGTGAAAGCCAAGCAGGTGCGCCGGGCCGCCCCAAGCGCGAATACCGGAGCGCGCAGCGCGAAGGTGAAAGCCAAGCAGGTGCGCCGGGCCGCCCCAAGCGCGAATACCGGAGCGCGCAGTGCGAAGGTGAAAGCCAAGCAGGCGCGCCGGGCCGCCCCAAGCGCGAATACCGGAGCGCGCAGCGCGAAGGTGAAAGCCAAGCAGGCGCGCCGGAGGTTTCTTCCTCATCGACGAAGCGACGAACAGAACCGTCGCCGCAGAGTTGATCCAATGACAGGTACCGTCTACCTCGTCGGGGCCGGACCAGGAGCGCCGGACTTGCTGACGCTGCGCGCAGCACGGCTCCTTGCTCGTGCCGATATCGTCTTCCACGACGCGCTCGTGCATCCGGAAACGGTGGCGCTGGCGGAACACGCGCAGCTAGTGGCTGTGGGCAAGCGTTGCGGCAAGCACTCGACTGCGCAGCAGTTCATCAACAAGCGGCTGGTGGATGCCGCACGCGTCCATAGCATTGTGGTGCGGCTGAAAGGCGGCGATCCGATGCTGTTCGGGCGTGCGCAGGAAGAGATTGCGGCACTCGAGGCTGCCGGTATCGCCTGCGAAGTGGTGCCGGGCGTCACGGCAGCGCTGGCCGCGGCCGCGGAACTGAAGACGTCACTGAGCCAGCGCGGCAACGCGCGCAGCATTGCATTCGCCACACCACGCGTGGGGGACGGCGAGAACGCGAGTGCGTGGGCCGACGGCATCATCCACGCCGATGCCGGCGCGATCTACATGGGCGTCGGCCAGGCTGCTGCCATCGCCGCAACGCTCTTTGCCGCAGGCAAGCCCGCCAGCTTGCCGGTCGCCGTCATCGAGAACGCGTCACTGCCCGACGTACGAATCCGCTACACGACGCTGCACGATCTGCCCGCGCTGGCCGACACCGAGGTCACGGGCCCCGCGCTGATCCTGCTCGGTCCGCAATTCACACCACGCAATCAAAAGAATGTGGGCGTGGTAGCCGAACGTTGTTGGACCGCCCTTCGAACCGCCGCCGGGTAACGCCCGCGCGCGCGGTTCCCGATAGCCGTAGTACCATCGCCGCACGCGTGCCGGGCGTGATCGGCAGATGGCATGAAAACGCGCGATCACGCATGGATACTGGGGCTGCGTGCCACCATGTTGTTCTGATGCACGCTGGTGACGCCATGCCCGATCAGGCCCGACCCCCGTTGACCACACTGCCACTTTTCGGCCTCGCTCCCGCAGCGCAGAAGTCATGGCTCGCGGAGCGCCTCGCCCGACCGGCGCCTCCGCTGGCGATGGGCATGGGCGACGGTCACCGGCTGCCCGGCCGCGAAGGACCGACCACACCGGCTGCGGTACTGGTGCCGCTCGTGAATCGCGCGGACGGCCTGACGCTGCTGTTGACGCAGCGCAGTGCCGACTTGCCCGATCATCCGGGCCAGATCAGTTTCCCGGGTGGCCGTGTCGAGCCCGACGATGCGTCATTGGCCGCCGCGGCCATGCGCGAGGCGGCGGAAGAAGTCGGGTTGCCCGCCGCGTGCATCGAGGTGCTGGGCCATATGGCCACGTATGTCACCGTGACCGGCTTTGAAGTCACCCCGATCGTCGCGTGGGTGGAACCACCGTTTGACCTGCAACTCGATGCCGCTGAAGTGGCGGATGTGTTCGAAGTGCCGCTGACCTTCCTGCTCGACCCCGTCAACCAGCAGCGGCACTTCCGCATGCTGGGCGATGTGCGCCGGGACTTCTGGGCGATCCCCTATGGCGAGCGCTACATCTGGGGCGCCACCGCAGCCATGCTGATGATGCTCGATCGCACGCTGCGCGTGCCTGATTGATGATCGCCCCCTGGCGGGAGCGCACTATTTTCAGCCGGGCGGCAGGTATCGCAACGTGCAGCTGATCGAGTCCTGGTTACCCGCGCCGAAGAATGCGTTCAGGCGCTCCGCATAGCGGTCGGGTCCGCTGCGCCGCTAACAGAGCTTGGACGTCTGGTCCAGCCAGTAATCGCAGGAATTGCCGAAACTGCAGCAACCAACGCAAGAATGCGCAGCTTGTTCTTGCATGCTCCCCACAATTTGACCGTCGGCAGTTTGCCACAGCGGGTGTCCAGCCGTGTCTCATGTCGGGCCCATAGATGCCATGCCATCATTCGGCACTGCGGATCAGCACCAACTGCCTGGAGACTCCCGTTCCACATCGAACCTTGCTCACGCTGGGCGCACCGCGCACCCGTCATCTCAATGCACTGACGCCGCACGGCTTCAGCCGCGTCATCTATCACGAATGGGGCGCGCCCAACAATCCGCGCGTGTTGATCTGCGTCCATGGCCTGTCGCGCAATGGGCGTGATTTCGACGTGATCGGCGAAGCGATGGCGGCCACCCACCGCGTGCTGGCGGTGGACCTCCCGGGCCGCGGCGCCAGCGACTGGCTGGCCGATCCCGCCGACTACGTGTTCCCGACCTATCTCGGCGCATTGACGGCCCTGATCGCGCGCAGCGATGCCAGCGAGGTCGCGTGGGTAGGCACGTCGCTCGGCGGCCTGCTGGGGATGGTGCTGGCCGCGCAACCCGAAACGCCGATCACCCGCCTGGTGGTCAACGATGTCGGTCCGGAGATCGAACCGGCATCGCTCGCGCGCATCGGCACCTACCTCGGGCAGGACCCGACCTTCGCCGACTACGCGACCATCGCGGCCTATGTGCGCGAGATCTCCGCGCCTTTCGGGCCGCTGTCCGACGCGCAGTGGGATCACCTGGTCCGGACCAGCGTCGGCCAGCACCCGGATGGTCGCTGGGGCATGCTCTACGATCCGGGCATCGCCGTGCCCTTTCGCGCGGCCCCGGCCCCGCCGGACCTGTGGCCGATCTGGGACGCCATCGCCTGCCCCACGCTGGTCCTGCGCGGCGGCGACTCGGACCTGCTGTCCGCGGCCACCGCTACAGCCATGGGTGAGCGCGGACCGAAGCCCCGCGTGATCACCTTCAAGGGCGTGGGCCACGCCCCGATGTTGCTCGGACAGGACCAGGTGGGCCCGGTGTGCCAGTTCCTGCGCGCCGTTCCCTGACGAGGACCTGGCACGAATTGCGCTTTGCGTGGCAGCGGCACCGGCCGCGCGATCGCTTACAATCGAGAAAGCACGTTCCGGTACGGGTCGAACCACCCTTGTCGCACCCATGGCAATCGCGCTCACTCTCCCGCCCGTCGACGCCCGCCCGGCCAACCCGCCCGAAATCCGTCCCGCGAAAGTCGGCCCCTGGCTGGTCGAGATCGGCCGGCGTGAACCGGCAGATGCCGCACGGCTGATCGGCGATGCGCTTGCCGCCACCAATCGCGTGGCGATGAGCGACAGCAAGCGCCTCGAGCTGGCGGAGCTCTACTGGAATTCCGCGATCACGCTGTGGCCCCAGCTGGAGAAACTCTTCGCGCGCGCCTCGCACCCGCTGACCGGCGACGCCCTCGAGTCCGCCAAGGCATCGCTGACGCTGTCGAGCGAACTGGCCACGGCCTACAAGCACCTGCTGTCGCGCGAGGCGAACAAGCGTATCGCGCTGGGCGGACAGCGGTTGATGGTGGCGCTCGTCCATCGCTGCCTCCAATGCACGGCGCGCATCCTCGTCAACAGCTACCTGTCGTACGCGCCGGTGCCGCCGCACACCTGGCACGACGCGCATCTCATCTACATGTTCGCGCGGAATCGCAATATCCATCTCGTGCCCGTGACGCCAGACCAGCCCGAAGCTACGCCAGAGCGCCTCGCCATCCAGTCGATGCTGCTGGCGCTGGCCAATCCGTACGGTTTCCTGCCCGGCCAATTGCCGATCGTACTGCGGTACGTGCAGGAGTACGCCCACTGGGCCAAGCTGACCGACATCGTGCCCGTGCACCGGATGGCCAAGGCCGTGGCCATCGTGCCGGTGGGCCACGACTTCCCGCCGTTTTCCGCCAACAAGGGCGGTTCGATCGAAGGCAGCAAGCTCTTCCTGCTGACCTTCGACCTCGCGTTCCAGATCCAGGAGCAATTGCGCGCCCTGGAAGCCGGCGGCGAGGTGCCCGCGGGCATCGGCCGCGAACCGGTGGCGCGATTGCAGTACATCGCGCTGCTGAAGCGGCTGCTGCGGCAGTGGGCTATTCCGCCGGCGCGGCAATTCAACCGTCTGCCATCCCGTGCGCGCGTCGTCACCTGCACCGGACTTTCCGGCATCTGGCAATACAGCAAGGGCGTGCACGCGGGGGTGCAACATCCGGCGGGCCTGCCGCCGATGGCCAATTGCCAAGTGATCAATCACACGCCGGCAGGCTATGCGCTGCGACAGATCGACACCGTTCCCACCGCGCTGCGCATCGGCGAGTTGATCGCGCTGCGCATCGAAGGGCGCTCCGGCCTGCAGGTGGCGATGGTGCGGTGGTTTCGCAACACGCTGAAGGGCAGCGGGCTCGAGTTCGGCTGCGAGTTGCTGTCCGACAACCCGGAAGCCGCGGCCGCGGCACCGGAGGAAGCGACCGAAGGCCTGCTGACGCCTGTGGTCGTGCTGCCCGAGGACAATCCGGGCAACCACGACAGCACGCCGCCGCAGGTTTTGGTACCCGCCGGTGCGTTTTCGCTCGAGCAGGCGGTGACGCTGCGCCGGGGCCATACGGCAGGCTTTGCCGTGCTCACCAAATTGGTGGAGCAAGGACCAGGGTTCGAGCTGTACGAATTCGTGGCCGTTGGATGAGTGTGGCCACGTGATCCCCACCGTTCGCGTGACCGCCCGGATCACGGTCGCGGCGCTGGTGGCGTTGACGCTGCTTGAAGTGTTGTGGGAAGCGGTGCTGGCACCGATGCCTGGTGCGCGCTGGCTGGCCGTGAAGGCCTTGCCGCTTGCAATCCTGCTCCCCGGTGTCGCGCGCGGCGCGCGCAAGCCGCGGCAATGGCTCGCGTTGCTGGTGCCGTTCTACTTTGCCGAAGCGCTGGTGCGTGCGCTGACGGAATCCGGCCGTCACGCGGTGGTGGCGGCGCTGGCCGCAACGCTCGCGGCAATCACGTTCTTCGCGTTGCTGGCGTGGTTTCGCGCCGAAAAGCGTTGACGCGCAATGCCCTCGCGCGGGACGGCAGGCATCCTAATCAGTTGATCGGGGGCCTACTTCCGGGGCCTTGCCGGTCCCCTGTCCCTGCAAACCCTTTGGCAATGGAAACGTCACGTTCTCCACGACACCGGACAACTCGGTGACGCCGAGTGCGCCCATCTCCTTCAGCCGCGCGATCACCTGCTTGACGAGCACCTCGGGCGCGGACGCTCCCGCGGTGACGCCCACGCGGCGCTTGCCGGCCACCCATTCTTCGCGCAACTCCTCGGCGCGATCCACCATCCAGGCCGGCACGCCACGGTGGGCCGCCACCTCGCGCAGCCGGTTGCTGTTCGAGCTGTTCGGGCTGCCGACGACGATCACCGCATCGACCTGCGGGATCAGCGCCTTCACCGCATCCTGCCGGTTCTGCGTCGCGTAGCAGATGTCGTCGCGCTTCGGCCCGACGATCTCCGGAAACCGCGCCTTCAATGCCTCGACCACGGCAGCGGCATCGTCGACCGACAACGTGGTCTGCGTGACATAGGCCAACTTTGACGCGTCGCGCACGACGAGGTGCGATACATCCTCCACCGACTCGACCAGATGGATGCCGCCCGTCGCCTGGCCCATCGTGCCCTCCACTTCCGGGTGACCCGCGTGGCCGATCATCACGATGTCGCGGCCCTGCTCGCGCATCTTGGCCACTTCGACGTGCACCTTGGTTACGAGCGGACACGTGGCGTCAAAGACCGTGAGTCCCCGCGCCTTCGCCTCGGCGCGGACGGCTTTCGACACGCCATGCGCCGAGAACACGACGGTGGCGCCGGCGGGTACCTCATCCAGTTCCTCGACGAACACGGCGCCCTTGGCCTTCAGGTCGTCGACGACGAATTTGTTGTGCACGACCTCGTGCCGCACATAGATCGGCGCGCCGAACTGCGCCAACGTTTCTTCCACGATGGCGATCGCGCGATCCACGCCGGCGCAGAAGCCGCGGGGGTTGGCAAGCAAGACGTCCATGGCGAATTCCTTCCTAGGGGGTCCGGGCCGACCACGTATCACGGCGCGGACGAAAACTGTCGAAAATCAGGCACGCAGCACCCACCGTGATGGCGCTGTCCGCGACATTGAACGCGGGCCATGACCATCCGGCATAGTGGAACAGCAGGAAGTCGGTGACGTGGCCCAGCGTGACGCGATCCCACAGGTTGCCAAGCGCACCTCCAAGGATCAGCGCCAGGCCGAGGCACAGCAGCCGGCTGCCGCCCCGGCGCAGCATCCACACGAGGAACACGCTGGCGACGACGGCCACGCCGACGAAGAACCAGCGCTGCCAGCCCCCTGCACTGGCCAGGAAACTAAATGCTGCCCCGGTGTTGTACGCCAGCACCAGCGTGAAGAACGACGTGACCGGCAGGGCTTCGCCTTCGCGGAAGATCGCCGTGATCCAGGCTTTCGTGGCGAGGTCGAACACGATCACCGCGGCACTCAACAGCAGCCAGCGCCACCAGCCGGCGGCCACCGCTGTCCCCGCGGGGGCAGGCATCGTCACGGTCTGCACCTGCATCGGGTGTGGCTACAATGGTGCAGGCTCATGCAAAACGGCGCGACTCGCCGGCACCGAAGAGATTGGCCACACAACGTCCGCACAACGCGGGGTGATTGGCATCGGCACCCACATCCGCGCGCCAGTGCCAGCAGCGCTCGCACTTCGTGTAGGTGCTGGGTGTCACGCGGATGGCGGGTGGGTCGCCCGCGGCCACGGTGGCAGCCGACGTGATCGTGACGAAGCGCAGGTCGTCGCCAAGCGCGGCCAGCGCAGCGTAGTCTTCGGGCGCGGCGACGATGGCGACCTTGGCCTGCAGCGACGACCCGATGGTGCCGGCCTGGCGCACCGCCTCGAGCTCGCGCTGGACCGCCGCGCGCACCGCCAGGATGCGCTCCCACTTCGGCACGAGAAGGTCGCCATTGACCACCGGCGGCAGCATGTCGCGCCATTGCTCGGCAAACACGGTCGGTGCCTGCGGCCGCAGGATGCGCCAGGCTTCCTCCGCCGTGAACGAGAGGATGGGCGCCATCAGTTTCAGCAACGTGTCGCGGATCAGCGCCAGCGCGGTCTGCGCGGAACGCCGCGCCGGGCTGCCGGCGGCCGTCGTGTAGAGGCGGTCCTTCAGCACGTCGAGATAGAACCCGCCCAGCTCCTCTGAGCAATACTGCTGCAACCGCTGCACGACAAGATGGAATTCGTAGCGGTCGTAGTGCGCCTGCACCGCGGTGGCCATCATCTGCGCCTGCGCGAGGGCAAAGCGATCGATCTCGAGCAGGTCGCCGCTCGGCACCGCATGCTGCGCCGCGTCGAAGTCCGACGTGTTGGCCAAAAGAAAGCGCAACGTATTGCGAATGCGGCGATAGCTCTCCACCACGCGTTTGAGAATCTCGTCGGAGATCGACAATTCACCGGAATAGTCGGTGGCGGCGACCCACAGGCGCAGGATTTCCGCGCCCAGCGAATCGCACACCTTTTGCGGCGCCACAACGTTGCCCTTCGACTTCGACATCTTCTTGCCTTCGCCGTCCACCGCGAAGCCGTGCGTCAGCAGCGCCTTGTACGGCGGTACGCCGTTCACCATGCATGATTCGAGCAGCGACGAGTGGAACCAGCCGCGATGCTGGTCCGAGCCTTCGAGGTAAAGATCCGCCGGGAAGCCCGTCTGCTGCGAATGCGACCCCATCCGCGTCGTGCGGCCATCTGGGCCGCCCAGCACCGTCTCGAACGTGGCGCCGGAATCGAACCACACGTCGAGCGTATCGGTCAGCTTGCGGTATTTTTTCTCGTCGACACCGAAGTCCTCGTAGGTGGCTTCAAACCACGACTCGATGCCGCCGTGCTCCACCTTGCTGGCCGCAAGCTCCAGCAATGCCATTGTGTCCGGATGCAGCTTGTCGGTCTCGCGATCGACGAAGAACGGCAGCGGCACACCCCATTGGCGCTGGCGCGACAGTGTCCAGTCAGGGCGATGCGCGATCATGCCGTGCAGCCGCGCCTTGCCCCACGCCGGATAGAACGTGGTGGCCTCGATGCCGCGCAGTGCCGTCTCGCGCAACGCTTCCGCCGGCTTCCTGCCGTTGAACCCCGGCGTGTCGTCCATGCCGGCGAACCATTGCGTCGTGGCGCGATAGATGATCGGCGTCTTGTGCCGCCAGCAATGCATGTAGCTGTGGTTGAACTTGGTCACGTGCAGCAGCGCGCCCGACTCGCGGATCTTGTCGACGACCTTCGGGTTGGCCTCCCAGATCTTCATGCCGCCGAAGAACGGCAGCGACTCCGCATACCGGCCATCGCCCTGCACCGGGTTCAGCATGTCATCGTCCTTCATGCCGTAGCGCCGGCATGACTGGAAGTCCTCGACGCCATAGGCAGGCGACGAGTGCACGAGGCCGGTGCCTTGGTCCAGGGTCACGTAGTCGCCCAGGTACACGGGCGCCGCGCGGTCGTAGAACGGATGACGGAACGCGATCAGTTCGAGCTTCGTGCCCGTCGTCGTAGCTACCACACGTCCCGTGAGACCGAAGCGCTTGAGGCACGCCTCGACCAGCGATTCGGCCAGCACCAGCGAGCCTTGCGGCGTGCTGACGAGCGCATAGATGAATTCAGGATGCGCGTTGATGGCCTGGTTGGCGGGGATGGTCCACGGCGTCGTGGTCCAGATCACCGCGCGCACCGGACCCTCGGGCAGATCGGCCGTGCCGAAGGCTGCGGCCAGGCGCGCACGCTCGCTGTCGGGCAGCGGAAAGCCCACGTCGATCGCCTGGTCGACGCGATCCTCGTACTCCACTTCCGCCTCGGCGAGCGCGCTCTGGCAATCGAAGCACCAGTTGACAGGCTTCAGGCCGCGATAGACATAACCCTTGTCGAGGATCTTGCCCAGGGTGCGGATTTCGTCGGCCTCGTTCTTGTAGGCCATCGTCAGGTACGGGTGGTCCCACTCGCCCAGCACGCCCAGCCGCTTGAACTGTTCGCGCTGCTTGTCGACCTGCTCCGTGGCATAGGCACGTGCCAGCCGCTGCGTATCCGCGGCCGACAAGTGCTTGCCGTGCGTCTTCTCGATCTGCACCTCGATGGGCATGCCGTGGCAATCCCAGCCCGGTACATAGGGCGCGTCAAAGCCGGCAAAGCCTTTGCTCTTGACGATGATGTCCTTCAGGATCTTGTTGACGGCGTGCCCGATATGAATGTCCGCGTTGGCATACGGCGGCCCGTCGTGCAGCACGAAGCGCGGGCGTCCGGCCGCCGCGGTGCGGATGGCCTCGTACACCTTGTTCTGCTGCCAGTCGCGCAGCCACAGCGGTTCACGCTTCGCAAGATCGCCACGCATCGGAAACGGCGTGTCGGTCAGGTTGAGCGTGCGCTTGTAATCGGGTTTGTTGTCGTCGGGCATCGGGGTTCTTCGGCAGGGTCGTTCAGGCTTTACGCTCGGGCAGTCGCGAAAAATTCGCGGGCCTGCGCCACATCGGTCTCGATCTGCCGCGTCAACGTCGCAAGATCGCCGTACTTTTCTTCGTCGCGCAGCTTGTGGACGAACTCCACGCTGACGCGCCGACCATAGATGTTCTCATCGAAATCGAACACGAACACTTCGAGCAGCGGCCGGGCATCCGCCTTGATCGTCGGGCGCACGCCCAGGCTGGCCACGCCGGTGCGCGGAACGCCGCCAAGTCCGCGAACGCGCACGGCGAAGATGCCGGATAGCGGCGGGCGCTGCGGAAGCTCGATGTTGGCCGTGGGAAAGCCGAGCTTCCGGCCAAGCTTCTCGCCGTGGGCCACGCGGCCGGAAATGGCAAAGGGACGGCCCAGCAACGCCTCGGCACGCGCCAGGTCGCCGGCGGCAAGTGCTTCGCGCACGGCGGTCGACGACGCCCGATCCTCGCCCACCACGACGGTACGCATGCCCTCGACACTGAAGGTGGCCGCGTGGTCGCGCATGACGGCGATGTTGCCCGCTCGCGCCTTGCCGAAGCGGAAGTCGTCGCCCACCAGCACCCATTGCGCATTCAGCCGGCGCACGAGCATGTCCTCGATGAAGGCGGCTGGCGACAACGCCGCCAGCGTGGCATCGAAACGCGCGATATACGTCTGCGCAACACCCAGCGCGCGAAACAGTTCGAGCTTCTGCCGTAACCGCAACAGGCGCGGCGGCGCGCTAGTGGGCGCAAAGAATTCGCGTGGGTGGGGATCAAAGGTGAGCACGGCGGGTGGCAGGCGCAGGTCTTCCGCGGCTTCGCAAAGCCGCCCCAGCATGGCCTGATGGCCGCGATGCACGCCGTCGAAATTGCCGATCGTCAACGCGATGGGCTGCGACGCGTGCGCGGGCAGTCCGCGGAAAATACGCACAGTGGTAACGCACCCGTTCCGGCGGTGCGTTGCCGGAGCGATGAGTATGAGACAAGGGCTTGAATTATATCGTATTTCAGGCCCTCACGCCGCAGCGCAGCACCATTCCCGCCAGCCGCCCTCCACCAGCGGAAAGTACAGCGCCAGCCGGATGGGCCGCCCATCGAGGCCCCGCATGATGCGGGCGTAGCGTTCGAGCGGTGTGCGATAGCGCTCGACTTCCCGGTCGAGAAATGCCGTCGGGTCCCCACCGTCGTGCCGCCCGGTCTTGAAATCGATGATCCACCGCACGCCATCAGCGACGAAACTCCGGTCCAGCGTGACGTGCAGCACCGCTCCATCGAGTACGCCAGCCAGCGCCCACTCGCTGCGCGCATCGAGGTGTCCGGTGTCAAACAGCCATCGGCCGCGCTCGTCGGCCAGCGTGCGCGTCAGCACCTGCAGCACGCGCGCCACCGCGGCGGAGCGTTCGGCGGCCGCAACCCCCTCGCCGGCCAATGCGACATCGACGGCGGCATGTGACGCGGCGATCCGCGCCGGCGTCCAGGCCGCAAGACCATCACGTGCCACCTGCGCCAGCATCCGGTGCGCCACCGTGCCGATGGCCGCCGCCGTGGCCGCCGCCCAGTCGAAGGGCACCGCGTCGGCGGCGATGCTGGCACGCGAACGTGACGCATCCAGCGCCAAAGGCGGTACGTCGGCGCGCCACCCCAGCGGCATCCGCGTCAATGCGGGCGCTGGCGGCGGAACGCTATCATCGGCACTCGCCTCCCGGGGCGGTACCGCGGGCTCGGCGCGATCGGCTACCGCCGGCCACAGCCGCGCGAGTGCGGAATGCGCCGGCGGGTTGCGCCACACGGGTTCCTGCGTCGATGCGTCGAGGCGCGTCGCGGGGACGGCCACCAGATGCAGGCGTCGCTTCGCGCGCGTGCAGCCGACGTACATCAGCCGCCCCAGTTCCGCCGTGCTTTCGTCGGCGTCGATCGCCTTGAGGTACTCGTACACCGGGTCGGGCACGGTGGCCGCGCCCGTGCGTGCGTGCAAAGGCGCCAGCAGCAGCGCGCGACCGCGCGCCGCCTGCTCGCGCACGCGCCAGCGCAGCGGCGGATTGTCGCTGCGCCGTGTGGTGCGCGCGAGCCCGGGCAGGATCACCGTATCGAACTCGAGGCCCTTGGCCTTGTGCAGCGTCATCACCTGCACGACGCCGACCGCGACCGGCGCCGGCTCCGCGTAGAGTTTGGCGGCCAATCCGGTGAACTCGTCCCAGTCGCCGATTTCTCCGCCTTGCGCATGGGCGGCCAGCAGGTCGAAGTAACGCGTCGCGCCGTCGATATCCACGTCGTCCTCGGTGCACGCCGGGCCGCCGAGGGCAAACCACGCGGCGCGCACGACCTGGTGCAACGGCATGCGGCCGCGGGCCGCCAATGCCGGCAACAGCGCAGCCTGCACGCGCGCGACGCGCGCCTGCCCGTCCGTGGACAATTGCGCCCGCGTGGCGGGCTCCGCCAGTGCGGCCAGTACCGTGTCGGTCCGCGACGCTTCCGCCACCACCAGCAGGTCCGCCAGCGTCAGGCCGCACCACGGCGCGCGCAGCAACGCGAGGTTGGCGATGCCATCCGCAGGCTGCGTGAGGACGCGGGTGAGCGTGATGAGATCGCGCGTGACAAGGCGCTCGGACAGCGCCTCGAGATCCACAGCCGCGAACGGAATGCCGGCGGCACGCAGCGCCGGCAGGATGGCCGCCAGGTGGCCGCGGGCGCGAACCAGGATGGCGATTTCCGTTGCGCCCTCCGCGCGAGCGCTACGTACGTGTGCCAGCACGCGTGCGGTCTCGGCCTGCCGATCGACACACAGCTCCACCGTGGGCGCCGGATCGTGCGCACTCCCCCGCGTGGCGCGAACGGGCGCGTAACCCACTTCGCCACGCGCCGGATCGGAGACGGTGCCCAGCACCTGCGGAAACACGGCGTTGATCCAGTCGACCACCGGTGCGCGCGACCGGAAGTTGCGCGTCAACCGCAGGCACACGACTGGGACCTCGTTGATCTGCCCGGTCACCTGCGCATCGAGAAAGATGCGGACCTCGGCTTCGCGGAACCTGTAGATCGACTGCATCGGGTCGCCCACCGCGAACAGCGTGCGTCCGTCTCCCGGCGTCCAGCCTGCCGTCAGCCGCCCGATCAGCGCGAGATGCGTCCACGACGTGTCCTGGAATTCGTCGACCAGC
>Ga0335394_10003986_pt1 | contig 16800 bp, 12 predicted proteins | sample MAT03_FD_205741 | JGI IMG/M metagenome (GOLD analysis project Ga0335394, IMG submission 205741) | Freshwater microbial communities from Lake Fryxell liftoff mats and glacier meltwater in Antarctica - MAT-03 (spades assembly) (version 2) ... | reverse complement strand
GCTAATTGCGCCTGTCCCAAGACCATCGCTGAGCGCACATTCGGCAGCGACTCTCCGAACATGAGTCGGGCGAAACGTTGAACTGGCGCAGGGAGATCGCTGGGGAGCGGACTCCTGCTTGGGTCGGCACCGGGGGCAACCACAGCAAAACTTGTGGCTTTGACCTGCAAGCCAAGCCAGCCACTCACGAATAAGAAGACAACAAGAGAAGCAAGGACAGCGAGGATACGGATGAGCATACGCATAATGTGCCTTTCGTGTACAACGAGGCCAATTGACAACCGGCCTGTGTTTTACGAGGGCTATATGAGGGAGATACAGGCGGTTGCCGACATCTTTAGCGTAAACTAGTTGCCACCTATAAACACCTGCCATCTTGTACATTTTGCAGATGCGCTTTGTCACATTGATTCGGGGATCGTCCGAAATAAGGGCGCATTTATAAGGACAGGACTTTCGCTTACCTCACCCCCCGGCCCCCTCTCCAAGTATTGGAGAAGGGGAGAAAAACGCATCTTGAAGTCCCCTCTCCATGCAATGGGGAGGGGATTTAGGGGTGGGGTAAATGCGTGAGCGAAAGTCCTAAAGGAGTAACACGCAGGTCACTCCTTACACGCAGCAAAGTCGTAATTTTTTCATAAGCAGAAAGCAATCAACCAACTGCAAAAGATCATTCAGCGGTAAGCGCTATAGGCGGCGCTGGTTTAGCCTTCACTGACAATATCATAGAAAGAGGCAGACATGGTACTCATGTCGATGAAGGACATAAATTTTTGAGAGACATCGCTGGTGTCCGATCTTCCCGCAGCGTGTGCAGTTTCCATATCGGTGTATCGAAGCACCAATACCCAGTCACCTTCCGAGGAATGGGTTGCTTCGCGGCGCACCAATCCGGGCAGTTTAGGTGCTACTTCGCGCTGAAAACGCTCATTTAACGCACGGAATTCGTTCTCGTCCACACCATCGTTCAAACGGAAGCGTACAATTTGAATAGTTGCCATGTGAAATTTCCCTTTCATAAATGCCAATAACATCTTAAGAATAAGGGTTTCCACACAGGCACAAAAGGTAAATGTAGGCTTTAAAATGGTAAATCTGAGACTTGTTCTAGGAATGACTAAAGTAATCGCGGAACATCGTGGGAGTTTGGCGGGTATAACGCTTGAAGAATTTGACCAAATTGGTGGGTTCATCAAAGCCCGTCGTTTCGGCGATCTCTTTGATGGACAGACTGGTATGCGAGAGCAGGCGTTTTATTTCCAGCAGGACGCGCTCATCAATAAAGGATTTTGCGCCTTTGTTGAGGACGACTTTAGTCAATTGATTCAATTTTTTGGGCGAATAGCCTAGTGCGTAGGCGTAATCTTTGACGTTGCGTGTGCGCGAGTAATCATGCTCAACACGCTCTTTAAACCGCACAAAATCCGAGTAGTGGGTAAGCACCGTCGGCAGCACTTCCGCACATTTCAGCCGTTCCGCCCGCAGCAAAATTGTCCGCAGCAAATTCCGTAGAATCTCCTGCCGGAAAGCATCGGGAACGCTTTGCCCAAATTCCTCTTTTATCTCCTGAAAGAGCAGACAAAAACGCTCATAATCCTGATCGCTGAGCGTCAGCATCGGTGATTGCAGTGAATAGTCAAAAATGCGATAACTTTCCAGAAGTTCCCGATCTTGAGCGCTCTTATATAAAAACTCTTTGGAAAAAGCGATGACCAGCCCATCGTTTTCTAAGTCAATCTGCCATTGATGCACCTGATTTTGCGCGATGAACAGCAGCGTTTTTTCTTGATAGGGGTACGTCTGGAAATCGACAAAATGCTGTCCATGACCTTTCGTGAAAAGCACCACCATGTAGGAGTGGAGGCGCTGAGGTATATCAAATGAATAGTCTGTTCCTCTCCGGCTGAAAATGCTCTGGAGCGGGAGAAGCATACATTCCACAGGCATATTCGGCTGCGGAAAAGGATGCACTTCAAGAATCGTTTCCGTCACACCAATGATCCTCAGAACATCTGGATTTTTATGACTTTGCACCGCTTAACCGCGATTAGCGCTCTGAGCGTGGGTCGAGCGCATCGCGCAAGCCATCGCCCACAAAATTGATGCTCATCACCGTCAGGACGATCATCAAGCCGGGGAAAATCCACAGCCAGGGTGCATTATCAATATACTGCCGCGCATCTTGCAGCATATTCCCCCAAGTCGCCGTCGGCGGCTGTACACCCAAGCCTAAAAAGCTGATATAGGCTTCTGATAAGATGGCCCCTGCCACACCTAATGTCGTGGAGACGATCACAGGTGCAACCGTGTTGGGGAGGATATGCACCATGATGATGCGGAAGTTCGATGCACCCAGCGCCCGCGCCGCCGAGACGAATTCCGATTCGCGCAGGGACAGCACATTCGAGCGCACAATCCGCGAAAGCCCCGTCCAACCCGTCAGGCCGATAATGACGATAATAACAACCACGCTGCCACTCAATGAACGCCCCAAAATCGTAATTTCGGGGACTTTACCACTGAAGTAACGCGCCATCACCAATAGCAGTAGCAAGGTCGGGATGCTCAACATGGCTTCAACGAAACGCATCAAAATTGAATCGAGAATCCCACCGTAATAGCCAGCCACCAGACCGACTGTTGTTCCAATCGCAATCGCCATAATGACGGAAAGTACGCCGATGATGAGCGAAATTTGTCCACCGTAAATCAAGCGCGGTAACAGATTGCGTCCGAGGGTATCTGTCCCTAGTGGATAAGTCGATGAAGGCGAGAGCAGCCGAATGCTGGTGTCGTTGAAATTGGCATCGCGCTCGGTAAAAAAGAGCGTCCCACCAATCACAAAAGCGAAGATTGCGATAAGGATAAAGCCCCCGATAACGGCCATCCGATGCTTGAGGAACCGTTTGCCGGCGCGTTTGAGCAAACCGCTTTCTGGGGGGAGTGTATCTTGGGCTTGCAGTTTGATCGGCTGTGCGCTGGTTTTGGTTTGTGTCGCCATAATGAATCCCTCTGGGCTAGTTGTATCGGATGCGCGGGTCAAGCCAGGTATAAACCACGTCGGTCAGGAGTTGGAAGATCACCACCGCTACTGAGATCATCATCAACAGCGCCATCAGCACCGGAAAATCAGACCGCCCCAAGCTGCTAACGAAAAGCTGGCCCATACCAGGCCAAGCGAAAATCGTTTCCGTCACCACGCCGCCTGCCAGAAGGAACGGTAAATCCAGCCCGATCAACGTCACCAGCGGCAGCGAGGCATTCTTAAAGGCGTGAACCCACAGCGTGCGGCGCTCGGAAAGTCCCTTAGACCGTGCAGTGCGGATGTAATCGGAATTAATCACTTCCAGCATCGTCGAGCGAATAAAACGGCTGTAACCCGCGATGCTAATCATAGAAAGGGTCGTCACAGGGAGGACGAGATGCCACGCGATCTGTGCAAAAGTCCGCCCCTCGGAGGGGTCAAACATGCCCGTCGTCGGGAAGTATGGCAGCCCCCACTTCCTAAAATTGACGGCGAAGATATACATCAGCAGCAGCGCCAATAAGAACACCGGCACCGAAAAGGCCACAAAAGAAATGGTCGTTAATAAATTATCAAAAAAGGAATATTGGCGAGTCGCGGCGTAAATGCCGAGGAATAAAGAGAGGCTGATGATGACGATTTCCGCCGTAATCATTAATGTTAACGTGTTGCGGATACGCGAGCCAATCACATTGATGGCGGGCTGGCGCTGTGCGAGCGAATTGCCGAAGTCGCCGCGCAGCACCCCTTGGCGCTTGCCATAAACATCGACTTCATCATTCGTGCTGCCGTTGCCATCGACATCAATCTTCACCCAATCGTTACCGATGAGCCAGTAAAGATACTGCGTAAAAATCGGCTGGTCTAACCCCAACTGCCGCCGGACGCGCTCACGGTCTTCGGCGCGGGCAGGGTTGCGATCTCCGAGGGTGGCAATCGGGTCGCCGACGGATTGCATGAGCGTGAACAAAATAAAGCTAATTAAAAATAATAAGGGGATGGCTTGCAGTATCCGTCGAATAATATATTTCGCCATAGCTGGGGTTCTCCTGATTTTATATAGGGACAAGGCTGGCTTGTCCCTATGCTTGATACGATGCTGGCATATCGGGGAAAGCAAAGTTTCCGCAATATGCCATTTAGGGAGTCGCTATTTACTCGCTGACATCCCACGCGGTAACATTCCAGAACGGATACAGCGCATTGATGGTGACGTTTTGTAAAGTGTTGGCGATTTCCCAGTTATCGGGATCATGCCAGATGCCGATCCAGAGATATTCTTGGGCGATCAGTTCATCAATCTGGTTGTAAAGTACGATACGGGCGGCAGGGTCAACTGTGCTGTTGGCTTCCGCGAACAACGCATCCAGCTCAGGATTGCAATAGCCACGATAATTGCTGCCTTCGGGATTATCCGGTGTTGGGATGCTGCTGCACAGGAAGACGCTGGTATCCGGGTCGGGGAAAGCGGTTGTCGCAGACCACTGGGCGATGTCATATTCACCCAGCGCGACTGGTGCATTATCACCATAGCCTCCGAAGAACACATCGGATTCATACTGAGTCAATTCGAGGCCAATGCCCAGATCAGCATACTGCTGCTGTGCGATAGCAAAGGTATCGGCACGGATGCCGCGCATATTGGTGACGAAACGCAGAACCAATTCCGCACCGTCCTGATCGCGGGTACCATCGCCGTTAGAATCCACCCAGCCTGCTTCGTCCAAAAGGGCGGCAGCGGCAGCGGCATCATAAGCCGGGGCGGTCACATTCGGGCTGGCGAAGGGGGTATTTTCCCAAGGGCTGGCAGCCGGATACGTCAGGCCATAGAACAGGTCTTCGGTCAAGCTAAAGCGATCAAAACCCTGCGCCAATGCTTGACGAACACGAACGTCTTGCAGAGCGGGATGGCCTGTTTCAGGATTAACGTTAAGGTTCCACTGCTCGTTGTAACCGCTGGGGGCGATGATAACGCTGAACAGGCCGGAGTCGCGCACGGTGGCGATGTCTGACCAGTCCAAGAACGTCCCTAATTCGGCTTCACCATTCAGCAGCGTGGCAACGTATGCTTCAGAATCCGGCACGAAGGTGATGACGACTTCATCAATCAGCGGGGCGGTTCCCCAATAGCTTTCATTGCGGGTGAAGCGCATGAAGCTGCCCACTTCCCATTCCGCAAAAGTATACGGGCCAGAGCCAACGGTTGGGGCGCGATTCCAATCGGCATTGTCGAGCGAGCCGTCGGCATCGAAAACCGGACGCAGGATATGTTCCGGCAGAAGCGGATAATTGAGCGTGGTCGGCCAAGGTGCGAAGGGTGCGTTAAACGTCACGACGACGGTTTGGTCATCCGGTGCTTCGATGCTGCTGATGATGCCGTCTGCTTCGGAGAAGGGATAGGTGCTGTTCACCAGATTCGCCGGATTCGTCTTCATCTCAATCGCGAACAGATAATCGGCTGCGGTGATCGGCTCGCCATCTGACCAGAAGATGTCGTCGCGCAGATTAATTGTGATGACGGTGCCATCTTCGCTCACGCCACCGTTTTCCGCAGACGGAATTTCGGTCACGAGGACGGGGTTGGGCTGGAGTTGGTCGTTAAAGCTCCAGAACGGGGAGAGATACAGATCGGTGGTGATGCCCATAAAGAACATCCCCGTATACAGCGGATTGAGTGTATCCAGTTCTTGCGGATACATGACGGTGATGCTCTTGCCGTCTTGTGCGACTGCCGGGGCGGCAATCAACACCGCCAATAACAGCACAGTGATTAAAAGCAGGACTCTTTTCATTGATTTTCTCCTTAAAGCTACTTTAGTAGTGGGTTAAATAGTAACGTCAAAAATGAAAATCGCAACCCTATACGGTTACGATTCCGTGACTAGCCCCTGTCTTAGAAAACCTTCACAAACCTATTTCGGGATTTCACGCTTGATTTAGCGCATTTTTTATATAATTTGCCTAAAATGATGGGAATGAACCATTGGTGAATTTATCAACATCGTTTATGCAACTTGCCTAACTTGGGAGTGGTCTGGAAGCGGCGAATGAAGCACACTGCGGGACAGTATCCGACCTGTGGTTATCGGCGGCTGACGGCACTGTAACAGGTGCTGGCAGCTCGTGTGCCAGAAATCCATCACACCGACCAGGGCATGAAGTATGCTTGCAGCAATTACACCGACCTGCTGCGCGAGCATGGTGTTCAGATCAACATGGCGGCGGTTGGCAAGCCAGAGGCTAACGGCTACGCTAACGGCTACGCTAAACGACTGATGTGGACGATCAAAGAGGAGGAGGTGGGTTTGTCGGAATATGAAATGCAGCCAGTTTTACAGTGGCGATTTGGGCAGGTTATGACATTGCGAGTAAAATAGTAGGAAAAATGAATTCTGGCTAAAATCTGATGACAACTCGCATCGAACTGCAACACTTGGAACAAATTACAGCGCGGATGGATAACGCTACTTCGCAGCAGGCAGCGGCAGATGTGCTGCTGGAATGGTTGGCGGAACGGGCTGGGCCGACGGCAATCGCCCTGCGAATCATCGAGACACAGCCGGAATGCGCCGTCATCACCAGCGAGGGCAACATCCTGCCCGACGACTTAGCGGCATGGTTGGCGGACGCGAAGAATTGGGAAACGTGGGAAAACGGGCGGCGGGTTGAGCCGGGTGCCTTACTTCCACTGCGTTATCGCGGTAATAATTACGGGATGTTGTGTGTGGAAGGTGAGCAATCCGACGAAGAAACCGCGATGCTTGCGGTTTGGTTGGCGGCGCGGCTGTATCACTTGAGCAATCCTCTCCCTAAAATAGAGACAACCCGTCGGGTGAATGAATTAGACGCAATTAACGCCATCAGCACCGCCCTAACGCGCAATTTTAATACCGAGGATATTTGGGAAGCACTTCATATTCATCTCGTCTCTCTGTTCGAAACCACCTCCTTATTTATCGCCCTCTATAATGCAGATCGTCAGCAGCTTGATTTGCCGCTTGTGTCTGAACACGGCTTGATCGTCCCGCATGAGCCGATCCCTGTATGTGGCTTAAGCGAAGGCGTGATCCGGCATAATCGGGTGCTGCATTTCGCTGATGTGGAGTTTGAAGATGAGCGCCTCGTCTCGTTAGGGCTGCATCTCGACGAGCGCGAACCAGGCAGGGGCGCGATTTCATGGTTGGGCATTCCCATGCGTGACCGTGAGCAGCAGATTATCGGCGTGATCGCGCTGCAAAATGATCTTCCCGACAGCTTTGGCGATGATGATCTCGCTTTACTCACGACGATTTCCGTCCAGATTTCGATGGCACTAGATAACTTGCGTCTGCTGCAAATTGAACAACAGCGCCAAAAAGTCGCCAGCACCTTGATGGATGTAGGGCAAGTCGTCACTTCGATGCTGTCTTATGAGGATGTGTTGGAAATTATTTTGGAGCAGATGGATCGTGTGGTCGATTTCGACAGCGCGGCGGTGCTGCTGCCCATGCTTGATGGGGGCAAAAACAGCAAAACGATGCGAATGGTCGTGCGGGCGGCGCGTGGCTTATCTATCGTCGCCCGCCGGACAGAATTAGTCTTCAACGAGGCTTCTTACGTCCATCAAGTCATCACCTCCCGACAGCCCATTATCATCGTGGACGCGGCACTGCTGCCGGGTTGGGAACTGCACTTTGGTACCCATCCCACCCGCGCATGGATGGGCGTTCCCATGCTGGCGAAAGATCAAGTGATCGGCGTTATCACGCTCGATAAATTTGTGCCAGATTATTACAGCGATCAAGATGCCAGCACCGCCTTCGCCCTAGCCAGACAAGCCGCCATCGCGGTAGAAAATGCGCGTCTGCTGGAACAATCCGAGGATAACCTGCGCCTGATCGAATCGCGGGCGCGGCGCTTGGTCTCGATGAATCGGATGGCGGCGATTATCAGCTCCAGCTTAGAACGCGATACAATTTTGAACAGTGTGATTCGGCTGGTCAATGATCTGTTTAATGCCGATCACAGCGCGATTATCCTGCTTGATGAATATAATGAGGCCAGCTATATTGTTTCGGAACATCCCGATACGGGCAGTCTTGGGCTGCGGGTCGGACTGGATGAAAACTCGCTTTTTGAACGCCTGATGACTCATGCGAATGCGCTTGTTATCAACAGCATCCCTGAAGCCGATTTTGACGCGCTAACGTATGCTGCGCTGGATTCGATTGAAGCGCAGGCCGCCTTAGTTGTGCCGTTGGTGGCACGCGATCATCTCATTGGCTGCATCGTGATTTCCAGCCACAACCCCGATCATATTTTTAACGAAGATGACCGCGAAACAGCGATGACGATGGCGGCTCAAATTGCCGTCGCCATCAATAATGCCGATCTTTACGAACAAGCTATCGTGAATGACCGCCTTAAAAGTGAATTCCTTGCCAACATCAGCCACGAACTCCGCACCCCGCTGAACGCCATCATCGGCTACAGCGATCTACTGCTGGATGGGACATACGGCACAATGAACGAAAAACAATATGACCGCCTCACGCGGGTGAACACCAGCGGCAAAAATCTGTTGTTGATGATTAATGACGTGCTTGATCTTTCCAAAATCGAGGCCGGGCAAATCGCGTTGGAAATGCAACCGATCTTGGTCGCGGACATCATCCGCCAAGTGTGTACAGAAATCGTGCCGCAGATCGAACAAAAAGGGCTGACGCTGGAAATTCAAATCGCGCCCAATCTGCCGCCAATCAAAGCCGATCCTCAGCGGCTGAGGCAGGCGATGGCGAACCTGATTGGCAACGCGGTTAAATTTACCCACGAAGGCGGCGTTACCGTCACAACCCGTCCCATAGCTGTGAGTGACGGGCAGGCCACCGAAAATATCATGCTGCCCATTCGTCATCGTGTCTTCGATGGGCAGTGGTTGGCGATTTCGATGCGTGACAGTGGCATTGGCATTTCGCCAGAAGATCAGCGCATTATCTTCGATGCGTTCCGTCAGGTCGATGGCTCCAGCATCCGTGAATATGGTGGGACGGGGCTAGGGCTGGCGATTACGCTCAAACTGGTGAATATGCACGGTGGACATTTGTGGGTCGAGAGCGAACTTGGCACGGGCAGCACCTTCCATGTACTGCTGCCGATTTTGGCGTAAGGCAATTTTTTGCGGTTGGTAGACACGCGGTAAAATACCGTGAGCAAAAACTAATCCTTAAAAACTGGAGACTTTTTTTATGCGTTACACCAAAAATGGGCCACAAGGCTATTATTTTGAAGATTCCGCGATTGGTGATGAAGTCATCACACAGGGGCGCACCATCACTGAAGCCGATATTGTCAACTTCGGAAACGTGATCGGAGATTTTAACCCACTCCATTTTGATGCCGAATTTATGAAAAGCAGCATGTTCGGGCAGCGCATCGCACACGGTATGTTGACCTTGAGTTTTGCGACGGGGCTAGGGAATATGCTCGGCGCGAATTTGGGGACGGTGCTGGCCTTTAAGGGGCTGAATATCGAATTTAAGCGTCCGGTCTTTATTGGGGATACTATCCGGCTTAAGACGACGGTGATCGAAAAACGTGAATCGTCCAAACAGCCCGGCGGTTGGATTACCCAAAAAGTCGAAATCCTGAACCAGCATAATGATGTGGTGCAGGACGGGACATGGGCGGCGTTGATCGCCTATCGTCCTAAAGAGGAATAAGGATTCAACGCAAAGGTTCGCAAAAGTAGAACCGTTGAAGTCATTCAATTTTTAACCACCAAGCCACCAAGAACACCAAGATTTTGAACTTAAATTCTGTGTTCTCTGCATCCTCGGTGGTTCATAAAAGGATAGATGCCCTTGTCGAATATACGAACAGATCGGCCTGTCGGCCTGTATTTTGAAGAGTACGAAATCGGGCAGAGGATGACCACACGCGGACGCACCATCACAGAAAGTGATATTGTGCAGTTCGGTGCGCTCACGGGGGATTTTAACCCGATGCACTTTGATGCCGCTTACATGAAAGACCATCTGCTCGGTCAGCGCGTAGCACACGGAATGCTCACTGTCAGTTACGCCGTCGGGCAAGCCTATCAACTCGGCTTTATGGAGCAGACCGTCTTGGCCTTTCGCTCGATGGAGATGAAATTTAGTACGCCCGTCTTTATCGGGGATACGATTCATGTGGAACTCACCATCATCGAGAAAAAAGAAGCGCGGCGCTTAGGCGGTGGGACGGTCACGATGGAAGTGCGGATCATCAATCAGGAAGCTAAGGTCGTGCAAAAAGGCAGTTGGACGGTCTTAATCGCAGCGAGAGATGTAGAGCAGTTAAACAGCAATTAAGCTGAGGCTGGTAATCGCGGTATTCCAGCGCTCATAAGTGGTAAAATCGGCTTTTTTTAGTGGGGAGAGTCTTTGACGATCCTCTATTTGGGCTATTTGGGAAGAATCTGCTAAAAAACTCTCTATCCACTCTTAACATTCTTCTGTTAGACTAAGACCAAAACTTCACATCCATTCGCAATCATATAATCTATAAGGAACTACGTGTGACCGAAACACGAGAAGACATTCGCAATATCGCCATTATCGCTCACGTCGATCACGGCAAAACGACCCTCGTCGATGGGATGCTCAAGCAAACCAAAGTATTCCGCGACTCCTCCACCGCAGGCGAGCGCATCATGGATTCCAATGCGCTGGAGCGCGAGCGCGGCATCACGATTCTTTCTAAGAACACGGCGGTCATCTGGAATGACGTTAAAATTAACATCGTCGATACGCCCGGACATGCCGATTTCGGCGGCGAAGTGGAGCGCGTCCTCAATATGGTTGATGGTGCGCTGCTGCTGATCGACGCGGTAGAAGGCCCCATGCCCCAAACGCGCTTTGTGCTGCGTAAGGCGCTCGGTCTTGGCCTGCGTATTCTGGTGGTCATCAACAAGGTTGACCGTCCCAATGCTCGGCTGGAAGAAGCGCTGAACGAGACCTTCGATCTTTTCATCGAATTGGGCGCAACCGACGAACAAGCCGATTTTCCGGTGGTTTACGCCATCGGACTCACCGGACGCGCCGGACACACTGCGGCTACACTGCAAAATGATCTTGGGCCGCTGTTTGAAACCATCGTCAAAGAGATTCCCGCGCCGGTGGTCGATAATAAATCGCCCTTAACGCTGTTGGTGACGACGCTCGAATATGACAACTACAAAGGCCAAATCGGTGTCGGACGTGTTCATGCCGGCACGATCCGCCGAGGGATGACCATCGTCCGCATCACACCACAAGGTGAGCGCATCAAAGGCCAAATCGAATATCTGTATGGCTACATGAACCTAGCGAAAGTCGAAATCGAAGAGGCCGAAGCGGGTGATATTGTGGCTTTTGCTGGTTTAGACACGATTGGCATCAGCGATACGATTGCCGATCCATCGGTTGAAGAAGGGCTGCCGCAGATTCGCGTTCAAGAGCCAACCGTCAGCATGACGTTTGGGGTTAATACCTCGCCTATCGCCGGACGTGAAGGCAAGACGGGCTGGGGGACTTCGCGCCGTCTGCGTGAACGGCTGGAAAATGAGACGCGCCAAAATGTGGCGCTGCGGGTGGCGGATACCGATCAGGCAGATCGCTTTAATGTCAGCGGACGCGGTGAACTACATCTGGGTATTTTGATCGAAACGATGCGGCGCGAAGGCTATGAATTTGAGGTCAGCAAGCCGGAAGTCATCCTGCGAGAAGACCCCGAAACCGGGCAAGTGCTGGAACCGATTGAAGAAGTGCATATCGAAGTCGCGGACGAAAGCGCCGGGATGGTGTTTGAATTTATGGGTGCGCGGCGTGGGCAGATGGTCGATATGCGGAGCGAAAACAGCACGACCTACTTACGCTATCTCGCGCCGACACGCTTTTTGATCGGCTTCCACAGCCAATTTATGCGGGCGACCAGCGGTATGGGGCAGCTTCATACCCTGCATCACGGCTATGATGTGATCGCGGGTGAACCCCCCGGACGGCAGTTCGGCAGCTTGATCGCCGATCAAGACGGCATAGCGACAGCTTACGCGCTCGTCAATCTTCAGCAGCGCGGGACATTTTTCATCGGGCCAGGCGCTGATGTGTATCAGGGCATGGTCGTCGGGGAAAATATTCGCGGCGACGATCTGACCGCTAATGTCGCCAAAACCAAACATCTGACCAACGTCCGCGCCAAGCCTAGCGAAACTACCGCCGGGTTGATTCCGCCGCGCCAGATGAGCTTGGACGATTGCATCGAATTTTTGGCTGATGACGAACTGCTGGAAGTTACGCCCAAGAGCATGCGCCTGCGTAAGCGCATCCTCGATAACGAAACCCGCATGAAGCAGGTTAAGGCCAGCAAGAAAGTCCGCGAAGGCGTGTAAGATATTAGAATTAACCTGAGTTTCGGATAGTGTTTTCATTCTATCCCCACCCCTAAATCCCCTCAGCCACTTTGTAGAGAGGGGACTTAAAGAACCATTGCGAACCGTTTTTCTCCCCTTCGCCATGCAATGGAGAAGGGGTCGGGGGGATGAGGACATCATAAAAGTTAATCAAAGTACGCTATCCAAAACTGAGGTTAGAATTAGAACCGACGCAATTGATTGCCCATTGTAGGGGAGGGTCTTAGACTCTCCCCTACGCCATTAATATTCTCAGGACTTTCGCTTACCTCACCCCCCGGCCTCCTCTCCAATACTTGGAGAGGGGGAGAAAAACGCATCTTGAAGTCCCCTCTCCATGCAATGGGGAGGGGATTTAGGGGTGGGGTAAATGCGTGAGCGAAAGTCCTAATTCTTTGTGAACCCTAAAATTGTTTTGATGCAATTGACCTATATCAAGGTAGAAGTATGGCTGATCGGCAAAATATCGCGTCGGGCGCAAAGTGGGAAGACATTGTGGGCTATTCGCGGGCGGTGCGTGTTGGCAATGTCGTGCATGTTTCCGGCACAACCGCCACCGATGCGGACGGGCAGATCGTCGGCTTAAACGACCTCTACGCACAAACGGTTTTTATTATCCAAAAGATTGAAAACGCCCTTATCGCGGCGGGTGCATCATTGCAAGATGTCGTCCGCACGCGGATATATGTCACCGACATCAGCCGTTGGGAAGAGGTCGCTCGCGCTCACGTCGAATTTTTTGGCGCTATCCGCCCAGCGAGTACGATGCTCGAAATCAGCAAACTAATTGGAGATGGGTATCTAATTGAGATGGAAGCGGAGGCTATTCTCTCGCCGGAGTGATGCTGCACCGCACTATGTTAAATGCAAGGGAAGCACGATCCGAAATGTGCTGCCCTTACCCAACTCACTCTCAACTGCGATTGTCCCGTGATGGGATTCGATGATCTTTTTCGTGATCGCCAACCCCAATCCTGTCCCGCTGTCATTTTGTCCTCTAGCGGAATCGGCTTTATAAAAGCGATTAAAGATATGCGGCAAATCTGCTTCACCTATACCAATCCCAGTATCAGCGACTTCAAAAATGATGCTCTGGTCTTGTGTACTGCTGCGAATGGTGATCTCCCCCCCCTTCGGGGTATAAATGAAGGCATTATGCAAAATGGCGGCAATGGCGGCAAACAGATAGCGAGCATCGCCTCGAATTTTAGGCAAATCCGCTTCTAAATCGAGGTGAACCATGTGTTGATGCTGACCGATGAGCGCTTGGGCTGCGCCGACACCATCCACAATGAGTTGGTTGAAATTAATCGGACTAATCTCATTCATCTTGTCCTGATCGAGACTTGCCATCAGATGAAGTGCGGAAATAATCCGGCTTAAATAATCAACCTGTGCGTTGATTTTGTTGAGATGATAAATCCGTCGCTCAGGATCATCCGTTTTACGGATAAGATGGGTGCTGGTGTTAATCACCGAAAGCGGGGTGCGGAAATCATGCGAGGTGTCGCGCACAAAATCTGCCAGCAAACGCACTTTTTCGCGCTCTAAAGTCAGCTCAATGGCCTGCGCTCCAGAAAGTTTTTGTTCAGTAATATCTTGCGCCGCGCCAAAAATATAGGTCACACGCTGCTCTTGCTCGTCCCATATCGGATTCGCATAATCACGCAGCCAACACACTTCGTTTGAACGATTAATAATGCGGAATTCATCAACGGCAGCTTGACCAGACAGTAATGTTTTGTAGCGATGGGCGGCTAAGGGTAAATCATCAGGATATAAAAGGCTTGCCCAACCGCCTCTCTCATCTATTTCTTCCGGAGTATAGCCTGTAATATCTTTAAAAGCGCCTGCCGTCCATTCACGCTCTAAACCGCCATCCGCTAAAACAGAATATCCATAGGTGTAACTTGTGACAATTTCGGAAATCGTGCGAAAACGTTCTTCGCTTTGGCGCAGCGCTTCTTCGGCTATCATCTGTGCGCTGATATCGAACCCAATACACTGTATCTCCGTAGGCTCGTCTTGTTCATTCGTGATGGCGACAAATTCCCATAATGTCCAACGACTATCCCCGTCTTTTGTGGGTTTCTTTAAAGTGACCTGTACAGGTTTTCCGGGTTCGGCAAGACATTTTGCAACCGTGGCATAGGTCTTTTGGTGATCTTCAGGAAGTATTGTTTCATGAGTCAGGAGGCCAATAACATTGCCGTTATCTTTAACCCATCCATAATCCTTGATAAATTGCGGATTGACATAGGTATAATGGCCTGACATGTCGGTTCGGACAATGTAAGCCGTTTGAGAGTCGATCAAAGAGCGGAGATGCGCCTCGCTTTGGCGCAGCGCTTCTTCGGCTTGGGTGCGCTCGGTGATATCGCGGGCTGCGGCATAGATCAGCTTACCATCTGAACGAGAACGCCATTCGATAACGCGATACGTGCCATCCTGACAGCGATAACGATTGGTAAAATTGAGGATAGGCTGCTGTGCATCTAAGGTCGAAAGCGCATCTAAAGTCGCTTGTAGATCATCAGGATGGACAAAATCTAAAAACCGTTTGCCCTCAAGCTCCCTTAATGGATAGCCAAGCGTGGTTTCCCAAAACTGATTCAGCTTTAAGAAATACCCATCCGTATCTGCAATACACAGCAAATCAGGCGCTACAGTAAAGAAATCCTCCAATTGACCCTGCTGTTCTTTTAACACTTCTTCAATGCGCCGCCGCTCGGTAATATCCCGCGACGAGGCCAGCAGTTGAGTCACTGTACCTTGTTCATCCTTGATCGATCTTGAATCCGTTTCTACCCAAAAGTAAGTACCATCTTTGCGCCGCCCCCGATATTCCAAACGGGTGATCGTTTTCCCCTGCAAAACTTGCTGATGCGCTTCGTCACGGGTGCGTGGTAAATCTTCTGGATGCACCAATGCCCTTAATTCCGCTGCCGGCATCGCCATTAGTTCGTCGCTGCTATAGCCTGTAAGGTGCGTATACGAGGGACTAGCGTAAATAAAGCGTCCATCCGGTTGGTGCAGAGTCACCATATCGCTGATATTATCCGCCAGCAGACGGTAAAGCATTTCAGATTGTTTCAACGCCGCTTCAGATTGCTGACGGCGTTCAATCTCGCTCAGCAGGTTTGCATGTTCATGAAGAATCTCTAATTCCATTGGGCGAAAAATAAAGGCAATTTCTAAACCTAAAACAACGAACAATCCACCCAGCAGCAGCACGCCATTTTTTTTAGAGGTTGCAATCTTTCCCGCATCGATATTTTTATAAGTATCAATCAGGCTTGTAAAAGATTCCCGCAGGTTAGGTAAGAGGTCAAGAAGTTGTTGCAAATCAGGGTTATCAGGTAAAAGACGCGGCGTTGAGGGCGCGGTTAGTGATCGCCCAATCTGAATATATGGTTGAAGATTCTCATTCAGATTATAGGGCGCGTCAAAATAAATCTGATAGACTTCAGGGGGCAGGTCATCCGGCTGATGACTGAACTGCTGGTGGGTCACTTCAAGTTGATCCAAAACCGAACGGATTTCTAGGCGCAAATTTTCGCGCTCGTCCACTTCGTTCTCAGTAGTTAACAAACTCAAAAGCATGGCACTGCGGTACAAGTTCATGCGCTGTCCAGCATGGATCGTGATACTGTTCAAGGGCTTTTCTAGCGTGGAGAAGCTAGTCGTTATCTCCACATAGATAAAAATGCCAAGCAGTGCCGTCGTCAATACTGCGGTGAGATAAGCGGCTCTAATTTTTCGAGCGTGTACTTGAGCATTACGCATCGGCAGCGGTTGTAGACCAATTTCTGGTTCGTGATGTGGTGTAGTTGAAGTAACCATGATGATTAATCTTTTAACTAGCTAGTAGGCAATGTCTATCTTGAGCCATTAGTATAGCTTATATCTATATTTAAATTTAAAACATAAGAATAGGTTATTAATGTCTTTCTTAGCAGCCATTTGTCTCTCCTTGAGAAGCCCTAAAATGCTTTAAACAAGTGTAGGACTTACGCAGTTGATGGGTTTTGTAGGGGCGACTCGCCGAGTCGCCCCTACGGAAAATCTCGCTGAACTGCGTAACTTCTAAAAGGATACGCTCTATGGCGCATTTCCTATAACGACGATTATGTTTAGGACTTTCGCTCACGCATTTACCCCACCCCTAAATCCCCTCCCCATTGCATGGAGAGGGGACTTCAAGATGCGTTTTTCTCCCCCTCTCCAAGTATTGGAGAGGGGGCCGGGGGGTGAGGTAAGCGAAAGTCCTAAAGATGTTACAGAGATTGCGTTGAGACTATTGTGCCATCCCGGTTTGAATAGCCAGAAGTGCGGCATTGGCAGCAATGCTCTGTGCTATGATACTGCA
>Ga0335394_10003983_pt1 | contig 16808 bp, 15 predicted proteins | sample MAT03_FD_205741 | JGI IMG/M metagenome (GOLD analysis project Ga0335394, IMG submission 205741) | Freshwater microbial communities from Lake Fryxell liftoff mats and glacier meltwater in Antarctica - MAT-03 (spades assembly) (version 2) ... | reverse complement strand
GTGCGAGGCATGGCAGAAGCTCCTCGCCGAACCGCAAACCATCACCTCAATCGGAATGCGGCAATGGGCCCATGTCGGTCATACTCAATGACCTTTGGTATGAGACGGCGACGGTGCTGACGCTCATGAAGATCGCGCACGCCGCGCGGGCTAAGAACCTGCTCGTTACGGCTCAGCCCAGGGCAAGTGCTGCCGACCTCGCCGACTTCGTGCTGGTTATCCCTGCGCAGACCATGGCCGACGATCAGGGAGCCCAACAGACGTCGGTGCTTCCCATGGGCTCGGTCTTTGAGGGCGCCCTGTTTCTGCTGTTCGAGATCATGGTGCTGAAGCTCAAGGACATGCTCGGCGTGTCCTCCGAGGCCATGCGGGCGCGTCACTCCAACATGGAATAGCGATGCGCTACGAACTCATGCTGCCGCACCAGATCCGCCGCGCGATCGAGGAACATTGGCCGCTCGTCCTGCCGCTCGGCGTGCTGGAATATCATGGCGAGCACATGGGCGTCGGCATGGACACGCTGGCCGTCATCAAGATGCTCGAACTGATCGAGCAGGAAATGGATCTCGTCATCCTGCCGCCGTTCTACTATGGCGCGGCGAGCTATGCCGTCGCTCCGCCGGAAGGGACTGGCTCGGTTCAGGTCGGCGGCAACGTGCTGGCGCCCTTTGGCGAGGCCCTGTTCCACAGCCTGCTGCGCGTCGGCTTCCGCAACATCCATGCGATCATCCATCACCAGACCGAGAATTTCGCGGCTGGCATGCCGACCGACCTGGCGTTCAAGTCGGCTGGAAGGCAGGCGATCTTCCGCTTCCTGGAAGAAAAAACTGGCGAGGGCTGGTGGGGCGACGAGAGGATGGCGGCCTATTACGCCGAACACGAGGCCGGGCGAAATCCGTTCAACTGGATTCAAGTCCACGCGCTGATGACGCCGGAAATCTTCGCGCAGTTTCCCTTCGACCACGCCGGTCAGGGCGAGACGTCGCTGATGCTCGCGCTCTGTCCGGAGGCGGTCGATATGGCGAAGCTGGGTGACAACACCGGCTGGTATACGGCGACGGCCAGGGATGCGTCAGCCGCGCTTGGCAATGCTGGCGTCAGCCTGATCCTCGACAGGTTGAGGACACTCCTGAAGGTGTGACGACGCCTACTTTATCGCGCCAGCCGTCATGCCTTTAATCAGGTAACGCTCCAGCACCACGCCGATGACGATGAGCGGCAGGATCGCGGAGAACGAGAGCGCCGCCATCGCCCACCAGTTGATACCCTGGCTGCCTGTTTGCGAGGCGACCATGACCGGCAGCGTATTGGCGTGGGTAGAGGTGAGCAGTGCGGCGAAAAAATACTCGTTCCAGGTCAAAACAAGGCTGAGGATGAAGGCCGCCATCATGCCCGGCAGTGCGATCGGCAGGATTATCTGGAAGAATGCTCCCCAGATGGACAGGCCGTCGACCAGCGCCGCTTCCTCCAGTTCCGTCGGGATCGACTCGAACTGGTCGCGCATGATCCAGATCACAATCGGCAGCACGGTTAGCGTGTAGAGCAGCACTAGCCCGATCCTGGTGTCGAGCAGGGCCAGTTCCCGGTAGAGGACGAGGAACGGCAGCGCCAGTACGACCGGTGGCAGGATGAGTTGCGACAGGAAGAAGAACGAGATGTCAGCGTTCTTCATGAAAGTGAAGCGGTAGGAAAAGCGCGAAAGGCCGTAAGCCGCCAGCGAGCCGAGAACGACGGCGATTGCCGAAGATGAAAGCGCCGCGATGCCGGAATTGAAGAAGCGCTTCAGGAACTCGTCTCGGACGGTGCTTTCGGCGCCGATCGTGTCGGGGGAAAGGCCGAGCGAGCGCCACCCGAGCCAAGCCGGCATGTAGTCTACCCAAGGTATGAGCGCGCCCTTCATGACATTTGGTGCTATCTTGAAGCTGGTCGTGATGGTCCAGTAGATCGGGAACAGGCAGACGACCGTCCACAAAATGAGCAGCGTGTAGATCAGGGTCTTGCCGGCGAACCGCCGGGCGCGGAACGACAAGTCGTGCTCGCCGTCACGGAAAATCCGCTCGCTCATGTGCGCGGCCTCGCGAAGCGTTCGGCGAGCTTCATCAGTATGGTCATCACGACGATGATGATGACGAGATAGACCATCGCCAGCAGCGTGCCGTAGCCCACGTTCGAGCGGTCGCGGTATTCGCGGAAGATGAATGAGGTGACAGTGTCGGTCGCCCCGCCGGGTCCCCCGGCGGTGAGGTTGATGACGACGTCGGCGAGCTTCAACTTGAAGATGATGCGTATCAGGATCGCCGTCACCGATACCGGCAGCATCAGCGGGAAAGTGACCTCCCAGAAGCTTTTCCACGGACCGGCGCCGTCGACGCGGGCTGCCTCCATCAGCTCCTTCGGGATGGCCTGCAGGCCGGCCAGGATCATGATCATCATGAAGGGGATGAAGGTCCACGCGTCGAGCAGCATGATGGTGAATTTTGCGATCTCGGGCGAACCGAAGAAGGACGGATTGTCCCAACCCAGCCAGCGCGCGAAGCGGGCGATCGGGCCGAAGCGCAGTTCCAGCATCGACTTGCCAATCATCCAACTTACCGCGACTGGTGACAACATCAGCGGCAGCAGGAACGCCACGCGGAAGAACTTTCGCGCACGGATTTCGGCATTAAGCAGAAGCGCGAGGCCGAATGCGATGGCGTATTCGACGAGGATGGCCAGGCAATACCAGACCATGTTGCCGAGCGCGTTCCAATAGAATGGATCGCCCCACATCTGCCTGACATTGTCGAGGCCGTTGAACTGCCTGCCGAGCGGCGAGGACAGGTTCCAGTTTGAGAATGCAATGATCAGGCCAAACAGCAGGGGAAACACGGTCAGTGATATGACGAAGAGCGCGGCGGGCAGCACAAAGAGCGTGCGCTTGCCGTGTTCGCCGCGGATCAGAACTTGGCTCCAGCACAGGCAGACTGCCCACAGGATGTAGGCGTAGAGGGTCGGCCGCCATGTCTGGAAACCGAGATCCGTGTTTCCCGTCCACTGCGAGGTCTGTGCGATGGCGACCGCTGCCAGGATAAGAGCCGATCCCCAGACAATGGCGCGGCCGAAACGTTGGCGCCCGGCCGATATGTCATCGGCGGTGACTACGTGGAGGAGATCACCCTGACTCATATTCGCACGCGGTTGGATGGCGGGTTATTGGCAGGGTTCTGCGCTCCGGCGCCGGGCAATTTCGACGGAATGGGGTGCGCGCGGACGCGCACCCCTCGGTCTTGCTGCTAAATGCCCAGTGATGCCCTGTAGAGCTTTATCTGGCTCTCGCGCCCGATCTGGTCGGTGATCTTCTCCCAGGCGGCAGCGATTGCGTCCGCCGTCTCCTGCGCCGACTTGTACTGGCCGGCGAACCCCTTGGCCAATTCGTCCTCGGCGACGGAGTAGTACTGGAAGATACCGGGGATGCGCGGCTCGATCGCCGCGTTCGGATGGTTGTAGCTGTCGAGGTTGGAGCCGAGATAATCCTCGACATAGGCGCGGTCGTAACCCGCCGCTTCCCATTCCGCATAGTTGAAGTGGGAATTGCGATAGGGCTGGAAGCCAGACGGATACGCTGCCGTCCAGAGCGAGAGGTCCTTGCCGCCGAGATGGGCGGCAGCCGACCAAGCCGCCTTCTTCTTCTTCTCGTCCCCGGAGACGCGCGAGGTCACATAAACGCCCCAGCCGATATAGGCCATGTTTGGTGCGAAGTTCTCCTTCTCCTCCCAAGCACTGGTCTTGGAGTTGTAAACCTTCTTGGCGCCGGGATTGATCGAGAAGCCGACGACATCGCCCACGACCGAAGTGTCGGAGGTACGGGCGCTGGAGCCAACGTCGCCCCACCAGGTGAGCGCCGCGCCGGTGCCGGCGAGGAACTGCTGGAAGGCGGTCGTGCCGGGGTCGGCGTTGATCTGGTCCGCCGGATACGCGCCTGCGGCGGCTAGGTCCATTATGTCCTGGATCGCCTGCACGAAGGCCGGATTGTTGACGCGCGGCTTCATCGTTTCCGCGTCGAACAGCCATGCCTTGTCGTCGGGATGCTTCGCATAGGCCGTAGCCCGGTCTTCCAAGAAGTAGAAGCCGAAACCGCCCCAGCCCTTGAGCGGATCGAGGAAGCCGTACGCCGGCTGGCCAGTCAGCGGATCGGTCTTGCCCTTGACGGCGATCGACGCCGCATTGACCTCATCCCAGAACTTCGGTGCCTCGGCCATGCCGGTGATCGAACCGTCGCCGAAATAGTCCTTGCGGTATGCGAAGGTGTGGCAGTCGCCGTCTATCGTGATGCGGTAGGTCTTGCCGTCCCATGTGCCTACCGGCGGCTTGAGGTAACCCACCAGGTCGTCGGCCTCGATCTGGGTCGCGACCCAGGCGGGCATCTCGTCGAGCAGGCCCTTGCTGGCCGTATCGCCCTCGAAGGGGGCACCCATTTCGATGATGTCGAAATCGACGGTGCCGGTCGCGATGGACTGCTGCAGGCGCGCGTTGTAGTCGGCCTGAGCGAGGTCGATCCAGTTTATCTTTGCGCCGGTATAAGCCTCCCATGGCTTCAGGAAGCCGCGGAACAGGAAGTTGTGCAGGTTCTGGTTGTTGAGACCCATGAAAGTGAGCTCGACGCCGGCGAATTCGCCTTCCTTGACCGACGCCTTGGTCGCGCCGAGGCACATCTCGCCGACCTTCTGCCAGTCCGCGTCGGTGGGCGAGCCCTTGCCGACGCCGGGGATCTTCAGGATCTCGGCGCGCAGATTGTCCTGCGCGGAGGCTTGCCGGGAAAGCGCGCCGAGCGTGCCGGTCGACGCGGCTGCAAGGGCAACAATGCTTGCCGCCCCCTTCAGAAGGTCGCGGCGGGTCGCTCCAGCGCGCATGAGCTGTTCGTAGATGCCTACTTTCATGTCGTTGTTCCTCCCAGAACATGGTTCAGACTATTCGGCGTCTTGTCCCCCCGGCATCCGCCTGCGTCCGCACGCCACGGGACGGGCTGGACAATCGATGCGAAGACCTACCGGCTCCTCCAGCAGTCCGGATGTTCAAGACGATAGAAGACACATGACACTATGGAACAAGCCGGGACGGAGTCAACGCGATTGGTCCGACCAGTTGATTTGAGCGATGGACTTGGTCATGCGCCTTGGCTAGCTTGACCCAAAAATCACAAGGGGGGGCGTTTGGCGCAGGTCCAGATCCGCGATGTATCGAAAGCATTTGGAACCGTGCAGATCCTGCACAGTGTCAGCGTAGACATTGCGGACGGCGAGTTCGTTGTGCTGGTCGGCCCTTCGGGCTGCGGCAAGTCGACCCTGCTCAGGATGGTTGCCGGCCTCGAGGCCGTGACCGGCGGCACAATCGCCATCGGCGACCGCACCGTGAACCATCTGCCGCCCGGCAAGCGCGACATCGCCATGGTGTTCCAGAGCTACGCGCTCTATCCCCACAAGACGGTCGCCCAGAACATGGGTTTCGCTCTCAAGCTGCGCGGCGCCGACAAGGCGTCGATAGACGAGAGGGTGCGCAGGGCTGCCGAGATCCTGGACCTCACTCCGTACCTCGGCCGCTATCCGCGCCAGCTTTCGGGCGGCCAGCGCCAGCGCGTCGCCATGGGACGCGCCATCGTTCGCGATCCGAAGGTATTCCTGTTCGACGAGCCGCTTTCCAACCTCGACGCCAAGCTGCGCGTCCAGATGCGCACCGAGATCAAGGAACTGCACCAGCGCCTGAAGACGACGACGATCTACGTCACCCACGACCAGGTCGAGGCCATGACCATGGCTGACAAGATCGTTGTCATGCAGGCCGGGCGCATCGAACAGATGGGCGCGCCGTTGGAACTCTTCGACAGGCCCGCGAACACATTCGTTGCAGGCTTCATTGGCTCGCCAGCCATGAACATCCTGAAGGGCAAAGTGGAGGCCGGCGTCGTGCGGGTCGATGGTGCCATGCTCCCCGCCGGCAGGCATCAGGTGGCGGACGGGCAGGATGTCCTCTATGGAGTGCGCCCCGAGCATTTTCAGATTGCGGAAGACGGCCTGCCGGCACGCATCTCCGTCGTCGAGCCGACCGGCTCGGAGACGACGGTGGTGCTACGCTTCGGCGAGAGTGAGATCGTCGCGTTGTTTCGCGAGCGCCACGACTTCAAGCCGGGCGATACGCTCCATCTAAGACCGCGCGAGGACTTGGTGCATCTGTTCGATCCGCAGAGCGGACGGCGGCTCTAAATCTCAGACGACGCTCCCCGGAGGAATTCGAGAAACATGCTCAAAGGTATCCATCCGCTCCTCAACGCCGATGTGCTGCTCGCGCTAAGCGCCATGGGGCATGGCGACGATCTGGTCATCGTCGACACCAACTTCCCGGCGGACTCGGTTGCGCGGCAGACGCGGCTCGGTACGCTTCTAAGGATAGACAGCACCACCGCGGCCGAAGCTGCCGCAGCCGTGCTTTCGGTCTATCCGCTCGACACGTTTGTCGACGACGCTGCCGCGCGCATGGCGATCGTCGGCAAGCCGAAGGAGGTCCCGCCGGTGCAGAAGGAAGTGCAGAAGGTCATCGACAAGTCCGAGGGCAAGTCCTGGCCGATGATCCCCATCGAGCGCTACGCCTTCTACGAGCGGGCCAGGCAGGCCTACTGCGTGATCCAGACCGGCGAGCGGCGTTTCTACGGCTGCTTCGCCTTCCGCAAGGGCGTTATCCCTCCGGACGCTGGCTGAGCCGTCATGTCAGCGCAAAAGCCGGTCGTCATCCTAGGTGTCTTCGTCGCAGACACCGCCTACCGGGCAGTGCGCGCTCCGCGCATGGGCGAGACGATTCTCGGATCGGACTTCAAGCTCGGACCGGGCGGCAAGGGCTCTAACCAGGCCGTGGCGGCAGGGCGGCTTGGCGCAGAAGTGACATTCGTCACCAGGCTTGGCCGCGATCCGTTTGCCGACATGGCGCGGGCGACGTGGAAAGATGCAGGCGTCAAGTCTGTGGTGATCGAGACGCCCGAGAGCTACACCGGCGCGGCCTACATTTTCGTCGAGGAGACAACCGGCAACAACGCGATCATCGTCTGTCCGGGCGCAGCCTCCTTGATCTCGCCTGACGACATCGACGCGAACGCGGCGCTGATCCGATCCGCAGGCGTGTTCGTCACGCAACTGGAGCAGCCGGTCGACGCCGCGTTGCGCGCGCTGGAGATCGCCCGCGAGGCCGGCGTGACGACGATCCTCAACCCCGCGCCCGCTGCTAAGCTGCCAGGCCGCATCTATGCGCTGAGCGACTATCTGACGCTAAACGAGACGGAGACCCAGGAACTGACCGGCTTGAAGGTCGGGAGCCTGGACGACGCGCGCCGTGCCGGCGACCGGCTTCTCGAGATGGGCGTCGGCACCGCTGTCATAACGCTAGGCGACAAAGGCGCGCTGCTCCACGGGAAGGGCCAGTCCGAGCATGTGCCGGCCTTTGAGGCCGGGCCGGTCATCGAAACCACCGGCGCCGGCGATGCGTTCAATGGCGGGCTGGCCGCCGCGCTGGCGAGGGGCACGTCACCACTGGAGTGCGTGCGCTTCGCCTGTGCCGTCGCCGGCATTTCGGTGACGAGGCCGGGCACCGCGCCTTCAATGCCGACTCTGGCCGAGGTTGATGCACTTCTTGGGCACAAGATGTAGCCGAACCTGGCACCGGCACGGGCATGCTCCGCTTCCGTCGGATGCGATCCCTTCAGAAATTCGTCGCAGGCCAGTCTTCAGTTCCTCTCGATCAGGAGCGCCCCCTCCAAAGCCGGCACAATTTGAAGGCCAACCGAGCCGCCGCTCTCGACGAGTGGTGTCCTGTCTGTGCGGCCTGACGCGGGGTGGGCTGAGCAAACGTTGACCAGTTCGCATTCGTCTTACACCACCACCCGGCCATTGCATGCTCGATTGAAATTCTCCACGTTACCCATGGAACCAAGGCGCGAATACACTTTCAATATAGGCTTCTGGATCACCTGCGATCGAAGCTTCGGTAGAGGGGGTGTTGGTTCAGCCCAATGCCAAGGCTGGCTGGAGGGGTCGGTCGAAGGTATCGGCATCGTTGAGGTCTGACGCGATGGGCGCGTGTCCGCCCGCTTGTCTTTTGCAAAGATCGACCCGATGCGGCTTCAATTGGGTAACCGATTTTTGCCGCTGCCCTGATCGCGCGGATCCTTATGCATCGCGCCATCCTTCATGATCATGCGGAACCGTCCTGGGCCGACAAGGATCGATTGATCGGCGAGCGGATCGCCATCAACGATCAACATGTCCGCCAGCGCCCCTTCGCGGATAATGCCAAGCTCGCCCTTGTGGCCCATCAGATCACCGCCGACGGCTGTGGCACAGCGCAGCGCCTCTGCGGGCGAATAGCCGAAGAATTTTACGAAATGGCCGATGTCGCGAGCGTTCTGGCCCATCGGCGTGATGGTGAAGCCGTAGTCGCCGCCCACAACCACCCGCATGCCACGCTTGCGCATCTCATGATAGGTAGCGACCGTGTGTTCGAGCTTGCGCGGCAGGCCCATCTTCTCGACCACTGCTTTTGTCAGCCCCACCACATCGCCCTCGAAGACGGAGTTGTGCACCAACCCGAAAGCAGGGCCGACGATCACTCGGTCCTTTGCGGCTTCGAGCATGTCGAGCGCTTCCTCATCTGCGAAATCGCAATGGTAGATGCAATCCACCCCGTTGCGCACAGCGCGTTTGACGCTTTCCGCCGCGCGGCTGTGGCAAGCGACGCGCTTGCCCCATTCATGCGCGGTTTCAACTGCCGCCTTGACCTCGCCTTCTGACATGGAGACAATTTCGGCGCGGGCATGGCCGACGAATTCATCGCCAGAGATGTTCAGCTTGATGTTGTCCACGCCCTCGCGGCAGCAGAGTCGCACGGCTTTTCGCACCTCATCCGCACCATCGGCGATCATGCCGAAGCTCTCGGCATGCATATGTGCCTGCCGCTCATCGCCCAGCCCGCCCGTCGTTGTGATCTCCGGCCCGGCTGCGCGATAGCGCGGCCCGGCAAGATAGCCATTCTCGATCTCGGCACGCACGACCACATCGATGCGGAGCTTGGCCGAAGCTGCCGAGTAGCAGCTGGTGAAACCGTGATCGAGGATGAATGTCGCCGCCCGGCAGGTCTGCAGCAGATGCTCCTCGGGCGGAATTTCCCCAAGGTCCTTGTTGCGGCTCGGCCCGACGAACGAAAGATGGCAATGGCCCTCCACCATGCCAGGCATCAGGGTGCCGCCATCGCCATCAATGACGTCTGACGCCCGATCTGGCGAGATCTGGCCGGTGCCGCGCGCGACCGCAGTGATCCGGTTGCCCTCGACCAGAATCTCCCCAGAAAAGAGCCGGTCTCCGATCGCATCAAAGACCATGACATTCGTGATCAAGATTGCTGGCATGATGCGCTATACCCCGTTGAACCGGCAGTGCCGGAAAGCTCCATTTCCTATCCGTGAACCCTGGCATTGCGGCCATAGGCTAGCAGCATGCCGATGATCACGCAGCCATAGATGATCTGGCGGCCCGCTTCCGGCATCTGCATGATCGACAGCACCGAGTTGAGCAGCACGATCAGGATGACGCCGATCAGCGTACCAAGATAACGCCCGCGCCCGCCAAGGATATGCGTGCCACCGATCACCACCGCCGCGATGGCAGGCAGTACATAGGCATCGCCCATTCCCTGATAGGCCTTTGTGGAATAGCCGGCGAGCAGGACGCCCGCGAGCCCGGCGCAGAGCCCGCATAGCGCGAAGGCGATGATGATGACCTGACGCGTAGGAATCCCCGCCAGATAGGCAGCCGCCTCGCGGTTGCCGATGGCATAGAGTGCACGGCCGAAAGACGTACGCTTCAGCATCAGGGCCACGACAACCGACAAGGCCACCCAGACCAGAATGGCGACAGGGACGCCGAGCACATGATCCGAGGCCAGAAACCGCATCGTGTCGGTCGCGGCTGTCTGCGGTGCGAAGCCGCCTGTGTGATAGACCATCAGCCCACGCATCACGGCGTTTACGCCAAGCGTGAAGATCATCGAGGGTATGCGCAGGTAGGCGACCCCAAGCCCATTCATAATGCCGACAAGCAGGCCGATGCCAAGCCCGACCGGAATGGCGGCAGGACCGCCGACAGCGGTCGCCATCATGGCGGCGGCGGTCAGGGTCCAGGGCACGGAAAGATCGATATGGCCGATCAGGATGACCAGCATCATCCCGGCAGCGACGATGCCGAGAAAGGCGCCGATCTGCAGCTGCAGCAGCAGATAGTTAGGCGTCAGCAGCGGCATGCTGCCTTGCGTTGCCAATGTGTAGGCGGTGCCGACCGCCAATATGGCAAGCACGAACAGGCCGGAGATCAGGAGGGGCCGGTTCTCCGGTTTCACGCGCAGGACTCCGCGGGTGGAGAGGCTGGCATCGCTCATCGAAACAACTCCAGCCGGTTCTTGATGCGCAGAATGCCAAGAGCGCCAATGCAGACGGCTCCCAGCAGAATGACCCCCTCGAACAAGGGCTGCAGCAACGGATCGATCTCGAAGATGCGGAAGTTGAAGGAGATGACCCGCAAGATCATCGCGCCGAAAATCGAGCCGATGGCAGTTCCGACACCGCCCAGCAACGATGTCCCGCCGATCACCACGGCGGCAATTGAGTTGAGAGTGTAAGCTCCGGCCTGCGGAATATCGGCATTGCCCGAGGACGTCTGGATGGCAAGGAACAATCCCGCGCAGCCGGCGAAGAAACCGGAAAGCGTAAAGGCTGCAATTTTCGCCCGCGCGATCGGCAGGCCGGACATATAAGCCGCACCCTCAGAAGAGCCGATGGCATAGATCGTCCGCCCCGTGACGGTGCGGCGGAAGGGCACCCAGACCAGCAGGGCGATGAGAACCAGCAAGATCAGTGGCACCGGAATCCAGGCAACAGGCTGCAGCCAGGCAGCCTTGCCATCCTCGAACAGGCCATAGGTCTCACAGAAATCGACCACACTGTTGGTCAGTGCCCAGTTGAGATCGGCATCCACATCGCCGCCCGGCTTTTCGCGCAACAGCAGCGCAATGCCGATGGCGATGGCGCCAGTCGCAAGAGTCGCGATGATCGACTGAATCCGCCCGTAAACCACAATTACGCCATTGAGGAAGCCAAACGCCGTGCCAGCAAGCAGGCTGACAACAATGCCGAACACGATCTGCAGCGGCGTGCCGGAGACCAAATTGCTGGCAAGGCAATTGACCATGGTCATGACTGCGCCGACCGAGAGATCGAGCCCGCCCATCAGTACCGGCACAGTCTGCGCCATGGCGACCAACGCTAGCGAGAACACCTCGTTCGAGTTCTGCACCAGTACCTGTGTTGAGAAGCCCTTGGGGTGGAACATGTTGTAGAAGACGTAGAACACTGCAAACAGCGCGATGGCGCCGATAAACGGAGCGTTCTGGCGGATGCGGAGCGACAGATCGGAAGGCATCATGCGGCCTCACTTGCAGGCGCGGCGATGTTGAGCGAGGCCGAGATGATGTTCTTCTCGTTGATGGCCTCGCCCTCCAGTTCGCGCTGAATCTTCCCGTCATACATTACCGCAACTCGGTCACAGCAGCCGATCAGTTCATCATAATCAGTCGAGTAGAAGAGCACCGCCGCCCCCTGCGCGGCGAGATCGCGCAGCAGCTTGTAGATTTCCTGCTTGGTGCCGACATCAATGCCGCGCGTCGGATCATTGAGCAGGATCACCTCGGGCTCAGTCATCAGCCATTTGGCGATCACCACTTTCTGTTGATTGCCGCCCGACAGGGTCGAAACGGCATCGCTCGCGGCGCCGATCTTGATCTGCAGCCGCTGGATGCCCGCCTCGATGGCGGCTCGCTCCTTGCCGGCATCGAGAAACAGCCCGTTTGAGATGCGGGAGAGCGATGCCGCCACCAGATTGTCGCCGATGGACATGGGCAGCATCAACCCTTCTGTCTTTCGGTCTTCGGGAATAAGAGCGATGCGCTTGTCCGCTGCCTTGGCGGCGGTCGGCGAGGGAATGCTGACCTTCTTGCCGTCCAGGGAGATATCGCCGCTCGTCCCGGCCAGAACGCCGAACAGCGCGAGGAGCAGCTCTTTCTGGCCCTGGCCATCCAATCCGCCGAGGCCGACGATTTCACCTTTGCCGACGCTGAGATCGATGCCCTTGAGTCGGTTTTCCCAAGCCAGCCCCTTGATGGAAAGATAGGCGGGCGGGCGCGGCCTGAGGACTTTCTGCGGGTATTGCGCAGCAATTTCCCGGCCGATCATCATCTCGACAATCTGCTCGGGGTTGTGAGCACCCTTGTCGAAGGTGGAGATATGACGGCCGTTGCGGAACACGGAAAGTCGGTCGCACAATGCCTCGATCTCATGCATCCGGTGCGAGATGTAGAGGATCGAAAGGCCGGACGCTTTCAACTCTTCCAGCACTCGGTAAATGGTTTCGACATCCGCATGGGTCAGCGCGGAGGTCGCTTCATCAAGAATGAGCACCTTCGGAGCCTTGCCCAGTGCCTTCGCGATTTCCACCATCTGGCGGCGGGAAAGCGGCAGATCACGCACGCGCATCAGCGGGTTGACATCCTCGCAGCCGATGCGGGCGAGCAGTTCCTCGGCGCGGCGGCGCTGGACGCGCTGGTCGATCAGTCCGAAACGTCGCGGCGGATGTGCTGCGGAAATGTTGTCGGCAACCGACAGATCCGGCATCAACGACAATTCCTGAAAAATGCAGACCACGCCGGCCGCATTGGCGGCAGACGGACTGGCGAAGCGGACGGGAGCGCCATCCAGCGTCATCGAGCCTTCATCCGGCTGCACCACGCCGGAGGCGATCTTGATCAGGGTGGATTTGCCCGCGCCATTCTCACCGAGCACCGCATGGATGGAGCCGCGCCGGCTTTCAAAATCGACATCCTCCAATGCCCTCACGCCGCCATAGCGTTTGGAGACGCCGCGAAGGGCAAGAATGGGTTGGTCACTACTCATGAAAACGTACCACGGCCAATCCGGAAAAAGATGCGCTGTAACGGCGCATCAAGATCGCCTGTTCCCGCACAAGGCGGGAACAGGGTCTCGATGCGATGTCCAGCAAGGCGATTCCGAAACGTCCTTACTGGGCGTTCGACTCATCCTTGGCCATGATTTCCGTCGCTGTGATGTTCACGTCGCAAGCTGGGAACTCGTTCGGCGTGAAGAAGTTGTCGGTCAGGTCGGACCAGTAGTTCTCCCCGTCCTTCAACTGTGTGTAATCCACCACCGGGATCGGAACCGAGATCAATTGCGGCATCTTCTCGCCCTGCAGCGCCGAGATCGCCGCCTTGATCGAAATAGCGACGAGGCCCGGTGACTGTCCGGCGGAGAGGCCCTTCAGTCCCTGGGGACCAAGTTCGGCCAGTTGCTTGCGGAAGCCGTTCTCGGCTTCTCCGGAAATTGGAACGAGCGGGTGCTTGGCATCAAGCATGGCGCGCACCGTGCCAGTCGACCCGCCCTGCACCATCACTGCCTCGAACTGGCCATGGGTTGCGATGGCGTCCGCCGTGACTTTCTGCGCCGTTCCATCATCCCAGTTGCCGACCACTTCAATGATCTCGAAGGTTGCATCCTTCTCCATCACTTCCCGGAAACCCAGATGCCGGTCACGGTCGACCGAGTTGCCCGGCAGGCCGCGAACTTCCAGAACCTTGCCGGTGGTCTTGTCGCCAAGCTGCTTGCGCAGCCATGCGCCTTTCATACGGCCCATTTCGAGCTGGTCTTCATTGACCTGCATGACCTTGTCGGTATCCAGCACATTGTCGAAGGGCACGACGATAACGTTGTTCTTGTCGGCCAGCCGGATCACCCGGTCGAAGCCTTCTGGCGAGACTGCGATGGTGACGATGGCGTCATAACCCTGATTGATGAAATCCTCGATCGCGCCAAGCTGGGCGGCGACGTCGGTTCCGGTCGAAACAACCTTGAATTCCTTTATATTCTCCTTGATCCCGGCCTGCTCAACGAAGGCTTTCGCAGTCTTGATCATCTGGATGCGCCAGGTGTTTCCGACAAAGCCGTTCACAACGGCGATGCGGTAGGGACCTTCCTTCTTGTCCCACTGCATATAGGTGATCTTGTCATTCCAGGGTTTGAAGCATTCCGGGTTGGCACCTGGGCCTTCCACGATATTGGGCCCGGCAAAGGCCATGCAGGTTGAAACCATCAACGCTGCAAACGTAAGCGATGCACGACTTATCATATAGGTATCCTCCCTTTTCGGACCCCTCATTGTGTCTCGTGGCCCTCGGGGCAATCTTGCGACTTTGCGCAAGGTGAGCAAGCGGAATCTCCGGTTTGCTGCAATCGGCTGATGAAAATGCAGCTACGCTTGCGCGGATTATGCCCTTCCTGCCTAGGTAAAACGCGGCGAACTGGTTTCCCCCCGGAGATTGCTAACGGCTGACGCGGGGCCTGATCGAGGTTGCACCTTGGTGTCCAAAGAAGCAGTCGATCATGGCGGTGATCGAGACGATGAGACCCTTTTTTTTGGCATTGCTTTGAATAGCCCCTTGAATAGCCCCTAGGGCTTTTTCTAGACCTCTGGTCCTATTTCGAGAGCGAAGAAGCTCGACCAAACCGTGAAACCCCACCTCTCTCAGGTCCAGTTCCCCGGTGGCGAGACCGCAGGCTGGTGGGTCAAATTCGTCCAGCTTGATGTGGAGGCGAAGGGCGTGCTGAAGCGTGCACCGAAAGCGCCGGTAAACCTGTGGCGGGCTTGAAGCGTTGGGTGTCGGTGGTGACCCGCGCCAGTCGACGCGTCGCGGTTTGGTTCCCTATGGGGTCAGCGGGGTGATCTTCTCTTCACTGACCGTCGGGATCGTCACGATCTCTGCCCCGTCAATCGCCATGTCCATCAGATTCACGCTGCGAATGCTGCTGTCGGTATAGGTGCGAAAGAAATACTCGCGCGTGGTAAGGTCGATGGCGCTTGTCCATACGGTATAGTCGGCAAGGATGTTGCCGTGCTCGTCTTTCTCGGCCTCGCGGGCGGCGCCTTTGGGAATGTCAAAGTTGTTCAGGATATGGAACGCCTGAATCACGGCCTGTCGCCCGGTAGGCTCCTGCGGCACCGACTGGGTGAAGGCCACCGCCCGCACGAAGCGCGAAGGCGGCGTGAAATCACCCGGCATTCCCAGCATTCCCGACCCCTGACCGAACGGGTTGAGCTTCACCGAACCCAGCGTGACCGGCGGCACGTTGGTCATCGAGAAGTTCACATAGTTGCGCAAATTGGTCATGTGCCAGTCATACGTCGAACCGCTTGGTTACATTTCGTATCTCAAGATAAGGAGACGAATTGGCCTGAGCCATCGAAAAGCCCTCGCGAAAAAGGGGGAGCGGGACGGCTCATCCGTCCCGCAAGCTTGCTTACTTCTTAGGCTCGGATTTGCCGTCGTAGCGCTTCTGCCACTTTTCAAGGATGACCTGCCGGTTCGCTGCGGCCCATTCGAAGTCGTTCTCGATCAGCTTGCCGCGCAGATCGGCCGGCAGGTTTGCCACCGGCTTTTCCAGTGCCGAATTGGCCAGAATGGCGTAGTTCTTGGCATAGATCGCCATCGCTTCGTCCGACACCGACCAGTTCAGCAGCGCAGTTGCCGCGTCATGGTTCGGCGTCCCGGCGACGATGGCAGAGGCTTCCATGTCCCAGCCGATGCCTTCCGATGGAATGACCACGACCAGGGGCGCGCCTTCATTGAGCAGGCGCACCGCGCGGAACTCGAACGAAACGCCAATGGGATGCTCGCCCGCCGCCGCCATCGTGCAGGGCTTCGAGCCCGAATGGGTATAGGCCGCGATGTTCTGGTGCAGAGCATCCATGAACTCCCAGCCCTTGTCCTCGCCCATCATCTGCAGCCACGACGACACGTCAAGGAACCCGGTGCCCGAGGATGCCGGGTTCGGCATCACGATCATGCCCGCATATTCCGGCTTGGCCAGATCGGCCCAGGAAGTCGGAATCGCGGCGCCGGCCTTTTCCATCTCCACGGTATTGACGCACAGCGCCGCTGCCCAGGCATTGGTGCCGACCCAGTAGGGCGGCTTGTCCTGGTCGACGAAACGGGGATCGAGCTTCTCGACGCCAGTCGGCGCATAAGCCTCCAGCATGCCTTCAGACTTCAGCATCAACAGCGAGGTCGCAGCCGTGCCAAGAACCACGTCAGCACGTGGATTGTCTTTTTCGGCCAGCAGCTTGGCAGTGATCACGCCGGTCGAGTCGCGAACCCATTGTATCGTGATCCCCGGATTGGCAGCCTCGAAGCTTTCCTTGTAGATCGGAAGCAGGTCGGATTCGAGTGCGGTGTATACCGTCAATTACTGCGCCATGGCGCCAGCGGTGTTCAGCAAAGCGGCAACCATGCCCGTCACGATCAAGTGGGCGCGGATCATTTGTTTTCTCCCTTTTGAGCATTCTCCTCATCTTGTTATGCGGTGCATGTGACAGCGCGCTGACACAGTTGCGAGCTGCCGACCTTCGCTTTCGACCGACGCCTCGGAGCGCCTCGGCAGATCCCGATCGACCAATGCGCAAGCGTCCGTGGATCGGCGGCTGGCCGGGTCCAGGGGAGGTTCTTATTCCGGCTCTTCGGTCCAGGCGGCCGCGCGGGCCGCAGGAAAGTCGCTGTACCGCGCTATTCTGCGGCGGCGGAACCCGCCATGTTGTGGAACTCGTCGCGATAGGGCCGCGCCGTCGGCGGCAGCTGGCGCTTGAGATAGAAATCCTCGTAGCGCAATTGCCTGAGGAGCACGG
>Ga0335394_10003975_pt1 | contig 16824 bp, 17 predicted proteins | sample MAT03_FD_205741 | JGI IMG/M metagenome (GOLD analysis project Ga0335394, IMG submission 205741) | Freshwater microbial communities from Lake Fryxell liftoff mats and glacier meltwater in Antarctica - MAT-03 (spades assembly) (version 2) ... | reverse complement strand
ATTTCAAAATATCCTACCTCTCAGTATCAATCAATTGTCTTTTATCAACACCATATTTTTTGATAAATACCTATCAAATCGGCACTTTTTTAACATCTCGAAAGGATTTAGCTGCAATGTGGGTTAAAACGCAGTGATGTGCTATACAACAGTCTTGTTCACAACCACGATCAGGATATTTATTACAAAGGTGCGCTACTGCTTCATACGCTAAGAATGCAACTGGATAATGACGAATTATTTTTTAAGACACTAAAAAAAGCTCAGGAGAAATTCGCTAAAAGCAACTGGACCACTGCGCAATTCATCTTTTTTTTTTAACGAAGAAACGCGTAGAGATTTTACACCTTATTTCGAAGTTTATCTGAAAAGGCCAAATCCGCCTTTTTTAGTGTTCTCAATCTTACCAACCGATTCCGTTATTTCGGTAATGAATTACAAATGGAAAAATGATCTCCCAAAAGATTTTTCCATGAAAGTCATCGTTGATTTTAAAGGTTCATTATTTACTATTTATCCCTCGCAAACCTGGCAACAGCTAAAAATACCAGCCGGAAAAGAAATAGATATTAATGGCGCCACGTTCGGATACATTATTGGAGAAAGAGTAAAGCCTTAATACAGATTCGCCAAAAAATTAAAAAATCATTGCTCTTTTAAACGGGACGTTTTCATAGGGGCCGACAATTTAATTTTATATGTATCTTAGTAGCCTATGAATTATAAAAGCGATACCGAAGCCATTGAAGGCTTTGTTTCCAAACATAAAGAACTTACAAAAGAGATCGGCAAAGTAATTGTCGGCCAGGAAGAAACCGTTAAAAACGTATTGATTTCCATCTTCAGCCGCGGACATTGTCTGTTGGTTGGTGTGCCGGGTCTTGCTAAGACCTTATTGGTGAATACCATAGCCGACGCTCTGGGCTTGAGTTTCAATAGGATTCAGTTTACACCCGACCTGATGCCAAGTGATATTATTGGAAGTGAGATCCTCGATGAACAACGACATTTTCAATTCATTAAAGGACCCTTGTTTTCAAACATCGTCCTTGCCGATGAAATTAACCGTACGCCTCCAAAAACGCAGGCAGCCTTATTGGAAGCCATGCAGGAGCGACAAGTAACAGCGGCGGGTAAAAAATACATGCTCGATAATCCGTTCTTCGTATTGGCCACACAAAATCCGATAGAGCAGGAGGGAACCTATCCTTTGCCAGAAGCACAGTTAGACAGGTTTATGTTTAACGTGTGGCTCGACTATCCAAAATTTGCGGAAGAGCTACAAGTTGTAAAATTGACGACTTCTGATAATAAAGCGCAGCTAAATAAAGTATTAAATGCAGAAGAAATTGTGTTTTTTCAGGAGCTGATCCGTAAGATTCCTGTGGCGGATAATGTTATTGAATACGCCGTGAAACTGGTGCATAAAACACGTTTGAACGGAGAATTTACAACGGACATTGCGAAAAAATATTTACAATGGGGAGCAGGCCCAAGAGCATCGCAATACCTGATTATTGGTGCGAAATGTCATGCTGCCATGAACGGGAAATTTAGTCCGGATATTGAAGACGTGAAAGCCATTGCTGTTCCCATCCTTCGTCACCGTGTGGTATTGAACTACAAGGCAGAAGCAGAAGGGATGTCGGTAGAAGAAATTATTAAACAATTAATGTGAGCGAAAAATGGGAGTTGATGAATTATTAGATGACGAGGCTTTTGATCCCCAAAAGCTTTTTAACGAAGAAGAATATAGTACTTTGATTATAGGCCGCGAAGGCTTAAACAAAAAGGAAAATAATACCGCCGATCTGTTAGAGTCTTTACTGGAAAAAGAAATCAGTCGCCAGGAAAGTGAAGCCATTTTTGCAAAACTAAAAGAGACCAACTCACAAAAAGTGATGATGGACGCTCTCCAAACAGCAAATAGAGTAAACGAAAAAACGATTTTAACGGCTGCCTGCTGGGAATGTGGCTTGGATTTTACACCTTACTTTCTTGAGTTTGTAAAACTGGCCATACACGAAGATTTTCAGTTAGCGCTGGAAGGCTTAACGGTTGTGGAAAGCATTGAATCTGTTATGGAAGAAAAAACACTTACCGCAGCTTTGAAAATTGCTGAGTCTGCTAAAAGTCCGAACAAGGACTTGGTTAGTGCCCTCGTTGAAAACATTAAATTAAGAATTGCTTAAGCTATGCTGAATAAAAATTTAAAGTCATGGATGGATGTGGAAGCGGAATCCGATTTTTCCATTCACAACATTCCATTCGGAATATACTCCGATAAAACGATTAAGCACCGTGCCTGCAGCGCCATCGGAAATCACGTTATTGATCTTTATGAATTGGCCTCAGCCGGATTGATCAAAGTTGATGAAGCTGTATTGGAAATGTCATCTCTGAACGACTTCATAGCACTGGGAAAATCGGTTACCAATGCTGTTCGTGAAACGTTGATCACTTTGTTAAGCACCGATTCTAAATTAAAAAGCGATAAAGATCTTTATAGCAAAGTTTTTAAAAAGCAAGCAAACGTTAAAATGCTTATGCCTGTGAGGGTAGGCGACTACACTGATTTTTACAGCAGCATCGATCATGCCGTTAATATTGGTACAATGATTCGCGATCCTAAAAATGCACTGATGCCAAACTGGAAACATTTACCAGTAGGATATCATGGTCGTTCCAGCAGTATTTGCGTTAGCGGTCATTCGTTTTACCGTCCGAAAGGTCAGCAAAAACCTGCCGATGCAGAAATGCCGGTATATGGTCCTACAAAGTTGCTTGACATAGAACTAGAAACAGCCTTTATCATTGGCAAATCTACAGAAATGGGAGATACGATCAGCACTGTAAATGCGGATGATCATATTTTTGGAATGGTTTTATTTAATGATTGGAGTGCGCGTGACATTCAAACCTGGGAGTATGTGCCACTGGGGCCATTTTTAGCAAAGAATTTTGCAAGCACCATCTCTCCCTGGATTGTTACCTTAGAAGCTCTGGAACCTTTTCGTACAAAGGGATACGGGCAGGATCCTAAAGTATTACCTTACCTCGAATACACAGGAGATAGAAATTTAGATATTAAACTCGACGTGTTTTTAAAACCTGAGAACGGCGAAGAAAATAACATCTGTACTTCCAATTATAAATATATGTATTGGACCATGGAACAACAATTGGCGCATCATACAGTGAATGGTTGTAATATCAATGTTGGCGACATGATGGCCAGCGGAACTATTAGCGGTCCGGACCCTAAAGAATACGGCAGTATGATGGAATTAACCTGGCGGGGAACAAAACCCATCACTTTAAAAGATGGTACCGAACGGAAATTCGTAAACGATAACGACACCATTACTTTAAAAGGATATTGTGAGAAAGAAGGAGTGAGAGTTGGATTTGGTGAAAGTAAAGCAAAAGTTCTTCCTGCAAGATCATAAATAGGTGCAGTTTTAAAATGGTTTTAGTTTTCTATAGCCGGTAGTGTTGAGTTATAGGGCATTTTAAAGACGACACAAGATGAAACATCTAACAATATTATTTTTCTTTCTAATCATTTCCTTAAATGGGTTTTGTGACACGCTTGACTATTGGCACGTTTATATCAACGACAAACTTGTTGCAGAATTTAATGAAAACTCTAAGGACTTAAAAATTAACATTAAGAAAACAGAACTAAAAGGCAATGACATTATCACTGCCAGATACGGTAGCGACTACCCTTGTGTAGATTGTTACTATGGACTTACAGTGTTTGCCGATTTTAAACGTAAAGCTCCTGAAGTTGAAACAAAAGAGCATTTTGGAAAATTGTCGATTTCATTTAATAGCTTGTTGGACATTCAAAAGACAGATGGAATCAACAGGTTTACATTTAATTATTACGAAAGAAAAATCACCGGAACTCACGACACGGGAAGACTATTGTTCGTGCTAACGATATCGGAATAATGATAAGAAAAACGCCCTATAACAGCGGCTAGTTTCAATTTTTTGTGGTTAATGGACATTACAGCTCATAAGACCCCTGCATTCCTCATAATATTGACCCAGCAAACCAGAGCGATCACCTTTAAAATCAATAGTGCTCAGCTTTAAAGGACGGGGTCTGTTTTTTCAGATTAGGTGGGGTCTGATTCACCGGAATTTCGACTATAGCAACTATCATTTATTATGACAAAAAAAGAGGCTTTTGCGCAAAGGCTCTACTGGAAATTTTAAGTGTTTTGGAAATACGTTGCTGTGGGCATTTGTTGGAGGACTAACTCGCTTTGGCGAACTGTATGAAATTGACTAATTCGCGTTGGAAATTGGGATTTTTCAATACGTGTTTTCAGACCGGCTTACTTTTTCTCTCATAAATACTATTTCGTACATTTGATTTAGCACTTAACAATTTAATTTTTCTACTAATGAAAAAGCAAATACTCTTCTTGGCCACAGCCCTTCTGCTAACTGTAAATACCTTTGCACAAACAGCAACCAAAGTACCCAATGGTTCTAGACAACAAGAAAGCCCCGGCATTAGCTTTACCGAAAACAAAGGGCAGGTTCATGACCAAAACTACCAGCCACGCCCCGATGTATTATATGGCGCCATGACGGGTAACATGGCCATACATATAAAAAACACGGGAGTAAGTTATCAATTATACAAAGTAGATAAATACAAAGAGGTTGAAGACCCTATAACAAAACAGAAACGAAAAGAAGTAGATGAGCAAACTATTTACCGCATTGATTTAAAATGGATAAACGTAAATAAAAACTTTACGAAAATCGAAGATGAAACACTACCTGGATACAACAACTACTATTTAGAAAGCTGTCCCAACGGTGCTTTGAATGTAAAAAGCTATAAAGGCATTACGCTAAATAATCTTTACAATGGCATCAACTTACATTACTACCAAAAAAACGGAGAACTAAAACACGATTACATTGTTGCACCGCACAGCGACTACAAACAAATACAATTACTGGTTGAGGGTGCCGAAATAAGTCTAAATAAAGACGGCTCCCTAATCCTCAGCACTCCATTAGGCAAAGTGCAAGAAGGTGCGCCATTGGTCTATCAAAATGGCAAGCAATTAAAAGCAAAGTGGGTGATTGGCAAAACGGGGGCTGAATCTGGTCAAAGCCTAAGTTTTGAAATTGAAAATTATGCTAAAAATTATGAATTGGTAATTGATCCTGTAACTAGGCTTTGGGGGACTTACTATGGAGGAGCGGCAGGTAACAATGGTATTGAATATGGTCAAGGAACATGTACAGACTTGAGTGGCAATGTTTATTTGGCTGGATACACAAGATCAAGTTCAGGTACAATAATAGCAACAGTTGGAAGCCATCAAACGGCATATGGTGGAGGCAACGGAGATGCCTTTTTAGCAAAGTTTGATTATTTTGGGGTACGAAAGTGGGGTACGTATTATGGTGGGTCGGTTGGCGATGAAGGCAGGTCGTGCACCTGCGACGGAAATGGTTTTGTCTATTTAGTTGGGAGCACCACTTCAAGCTCAGCAATTGCAACACCAAGCTGTTTTCAAGCTACCCTTGCATCTTCTGGCGCAACTGATGGGTTTATTGTAAAATTTAATACCAATGGGGTAAGGCAATGGGGCACATATTATGGAGGCGGAGCTTATGAGCAATTTTTTACTTGTACTACCGATTTAAATAACAACTTGTACGTGGGAGGAATGACGCAATCAAACACTAGTACCACAATTGTAACGCCTGGCGCACATCAAACAACATTTACTGCAAGTTGGACTGGCTCATCGAATGGGTTACTGGTAAAATTTAACAGTAGCGGTGTTAGACAATGGGCAACATTTTATGGTAATTCTAATGATTACATTTATTCAAGTGCGACAGATATGTCAGGTAATTTATATATTGTAGGAAGAACGGAAGCTACCGGAACTATTATTGCCACCCCTGGTAGCCACCAACCCAATAACATCGGAAGTTACACAGATGGTTTCTTAGTAAAATTTAACGCCAATGGAGTAAGACAATGGGGAACTTTTTACGGAGGTAGTGTCGGAAACGATGAAGTGAGAGCTTGTTCTACTGATACTCTTGGTAACGTTTACATTTCAGGAATCACAAATGGAGGAACTGGTACTGTTATCGCGACATCTGGAAGTCATCAATCTACAATTGGTGGCGGAGGAGTTGATGCTTTCATTGCTAAATTTAATTCATCTGGCGTCCGACAATGGGGAACTTTTTACGGAGGTAGTTTGGATGATGCTTTTTATTCCTGTGTTAATGATGCAATGGGAAATATTTATTTATTAGGAGTTACCACTTCGACGAACTTAAATGTAATTTCAACAGCAGGAAGTCACCAATCTGTATTTGGTGGCGGTAGCAATAATGATGCTTTTTTGACTAAATTTAATTCTTCTGGTGTTAGACAATGGGGTAGTTACTATGGTGGCACGGGCAATGAAGAAGGAAACTCAATAGCTTGTGATACACTTGGAAATGTTTATATAGCAGGAAGCACGACTTCAAGTCTTGGTAATGTCATTGCAACTAGTGGAGGGCATCAATCAGTTTACGCTGGTCAAATAGATGCTTACTTAGTTAAATTTGATGTTTGCAATCAACCGCCTTCCTATATTGGATCTATAAATGGCCCTTCGGTTGTATGTGTTTCATCCCTAAATTCATATACTTCACCACTCACTTTTGGTTCTAATTCGTTTACATGGAGCCTACCTCAAGGCTGGGCTGGAACAAGTTCGAATAACACGGTATCTGCTACTAGTGGTCTGTCAGGGCTAGTAACTTTAGTTGCATCAAATGCATGTGGAGTGTCGCCAACACAATCCTTAAACGTAATCGTAAATCCCTTACCAACCGTTTCTGTGAACAGTGGCACAGTTTGTTCCGGGAAACCGTTCACTCTGGTAGCAAATGGGGCCAATACGTATACTTTTTCTTCTGGCTCAGTGGTTTCACCAACTATTACAAGCAATTATTCGGTTAGTGGTACAAGCTCATTTGGGTGCGTAAGTGCCAACCCAGCTATAAGTTCTGTTACTGCTGTGGCTTTACCAACTTTGGTTTCACCCAGTGGTTCAATTTGTGCCGGTCAAGCATTCACCTTGACTGCTAGTGGAGCCAGCACTTACTCGTATTCCAGTGGAACAGTTGTCTCGCCTATCATCACTAGTGTTTATACAATTAGCGGCACAAGCACCTTAGCCTGCTCTAATACTGTCTTGGCAACGGTTTCGGTCAGCCCACTTCCAACTATTTCGGTAAACAGTGGCGCAATATGTGTAGGGCAATCTTTTACGCTTGTTGCAAATGGGGCTACCACTTACATTTACTCCGGCGGGCAAGTGGTCTCTCCTTCTGTTACCAGTTCTTATTCGGTTAGCGGCACAAGTGCTGTGGGTTGCCTAAGCTCCAATACTGCCATTAGTACCGTAACTGTAAGTGCTATACACCCAACCATTACCGTCAACAGCGGCATTATCTGCCAGGGTAAATCGTTTACCATTTCACCTGCCGGTGCCAACACTTACACCATTCAGGGCGGAAGTTCAATCGTTAGTCCAGGCACCATAAGCATTTATACAGTGGCAGGTACCAGCACTGCCGGTTGCCTTAGTTCCAATACGGTTGCTTCAACAGTCAGTGTCAATCCTTTGCCAATTGTAAACGTTTTAAGCAGTAGTTCGCTTATTTGTGAAGGCGAAAGTGCCACTTTAATAGCAAGCGGTGCGTCTAACTATACATATAATCCGGGTGGCGTGGGTGCAAGCCTAATTGTATCGCCAAACGTAACTTCTACTTATACTATAACAGGTAGCGATGCTAACAATTGTAGCAATACTGTGCTCATAACTCAAAGTGTTGATGCATGTTTGGGTATTCCACAGGTGGCTGAGGCTCTGGAAGCTAAGTTTCACATCTATCCCAATCCAACAAACGGAATCTTAAACCTTGAATTGAATTCGGAAAAGGAAGTTGTAATCCTAAATACTCTTGGGCAAGTTGTTTATTCTTCTAAACTAAATATAGGTGTTCATCAACTAAATTTGGAAGTGTTGGCGAAGGGAGTTTATGCGCTGAGGATTATTAGTGCGACAGGTTCGCAGAGTATTAAATTAATTAAAGAGTAAATAAAAACCTTGCTGAAACTATTGTTTATATTAGACACCAGTAAACAAAGTGGATTTAAAATAATTCTATGGTGGGAATTAAGAACGCTATTACATAACCTTCTGCTAATTGCATTCTGCATTTATTTTTTGAAACCGGTTTCAAATTACTATGAATTATCCAATACCATAGAGAGTGCTTTCCAATTCAGAATTTTACATTTCTTTTTTTTATCTAATCAGTTTTACACCACTCAAATGATGCAAACAAACATTGCTCTTAAACCACTGTGTAAGCAGACGCCCAAGCGGAACTGCCGAAGCCGACGCACATTTTGTAAACACATGCCGTAAGCCGCACTAGCCTTTCGCATTTAGCCAAGGCTTCAGCATAAGTTTGCAAAATCCCCAACAGCCTAACTGCCTATTAGAACAGGCAATTTTTCAAATTGCTTTTGCCAACGCACAGTAAAAACAAAAAAAACTTATTGGGACTTTGTATTTCGGTAGGCATTTCGTTAATTTTATCGGCACACACGTAAGCAGAAGTTAAACTTTGTGGCGCAACTGTTACTAACAGCAAGCAAGCAATACGTCCGTCATCTGTTTATTTTGGCACTTCGGTGGCCATTCGTACATTTAACATTACGGACGACAGGCACTGGGCAAGGCCGCAAAACGTTGGCGGTCATTCTAAAAAATGACACTAAAAAGAAATTAACGAACAAAATAAATATGAAAATGATTTACGGAATTATAGGGTTTATAATAATTGGTGGACTTATATTTTTTATGACAAGTTGTAATAATAAAGGAAATAAAAAAGATAATTTAATTCAAAGTTCAAAAACAGAAAATGTCAAAGAAACCAAAGTAAAGGAAAACCCATATCCTTTACTTATTAAACAATCTTTATCAATCACGCCTGAAAACTTAAATTGAATTTAGACAACTCGAAAACAGCTGTTTATGGAATTATAATGGAATGGGACGTTTCAGACGCAATTGTTAGTGTAGTAAGTTTTCAAACAGGAGACGCAAGCGTTTACATTAGCACAGGACAAATGTTTATTGGTGGTTACGCTCACGAAAATATTATAAATTCTGCCAAAAAATTTGTCGAACAAGGACAAGAATATTTAAAATTAGCAAAAGCGACAACTGAAACGCCTGAACCAGATAAAGGATGTGTTCGGTTTTATTTTCTGACAAATAAGGGTAAATTTTATCTTCAAGATACGGTTGAAAATATTGAAAATAATAAAAGTGATTTATCAAAATTATTTGAATTAGGAAATAATGTAATTACAGAATACCGACAAATGACAGAAAATAAATAAACAATTAAAAAAGAACGAACCGCCAACATCGGTTTGGCAATATGGCGGGTTTGGTGCTAGATCGAAGATTTTTGCTATCTTTCAAGTTCAGTGATAATAGAAAGTTTCGGCTTCTTTATCCGCCACATCGCCAAGCCGAGAACCGTTATAGGTAAGCCATTGGACAGACTACCGAAATAATAACAAAATGACTTTTAGACTTTCACTCATAATATCACTCGTCTTAATTGCAGTTCTATTTATACCAGTTAAATTCCCCTCGACATTCAATAGACCGGACAACAACGAATCAATTATTCATTTCCAAGAGTGTGGTTGTCCTTGTCCTGACGCAAGAATTATTGAAGGACAATTTACGGTTCCAGACAGTCTGACCGAAAAATTTAAACGCAAAGACTTCATTGAAATTTATTTGACAAACGACGAGGCAATTAACTATGAAGTTTCACAGTATGACATTAGGATAAAAGGAACAATAATTGGTGCTAAGCCTGAAGAGTGTGACAGTAATGGCTGCTACTATGTTCCTATTGTTCGTTTAGACTCTTGGGAAATTTCCGAATTTGTTTCTTGGTTTTGGACTTGGAATAGTAAGTTTGGTATGATTTATTTGGTAGTCACACTAATAAGCATACTTACGACAATTTCGCTGACAGTAATAAAAATTATACAAAAAGTAAAAGGCAGACACCCATAATCAGACTGTGTGCAACGGCCAACCTATAACAGCGCCTCCTATGTAAAGCATTAAATATTCATTAACAGTTCCTGAGAAGCAACAGCAAACTCTTGAAAGAATAAGAAATTAGGATGTGCGAGGGCATGTGCGTTTCTTATTCTTTCAAGAGGCCAAATTCGGCGCCAACATTTATTCAGTATCATTTTCTTTTGCTCTAGCTCCTATCTGTAGTCCAAATAAAATGGCTACTAGCATAAATTATCAATAAGAAATATAAACGCTGTCTGCTAAGCCTTGTAGTCCAGTATCTGGCTACCTGCGCTGTTTTACAGTCGTTCTTAATTTTCTTGTGCTAAAAGTAAAATGATTGAATATTATTTATTTAATAAGTCCTATTTGATATGGAGTCTCTGTTTTTATCACTGCGTGAATTCTGCTTAATAATTTTCGGGCTACTTTAACGATAATCTTATTTGGTTTTTTGCCGTAGTGACTACGGTAATATTCTTGTAAAGCAGGATCAAACCTCACGGCTTGCCAACTTGCTTCAATAATATAACTTCGTAATAATTGTTTTGCACGTGGAGTAATTCCTTTCACGATGTAGTTATCACCGCTTGAATAAATGCCTGGAACCATTCCTACACTGCTTGCCAATTGATCGAATTTATTGTAAAGTCTTAAGTCGCCCAACTCTGCAAGTATTCCAACAGCGACAATGCCACCGATGCCAGGCACACTTTTTAGCAAATAATAATCTTTTTTATAATTCTTACGTGCATAAGAGCGGAGTGATGTAGATAGCTGCAACAAGTTTTTTTGCATGTAATCGTAGCGTTCCAGTAAATAGGATAATTTAATGGCTCCTGTTTCAAATTGAGGTTTACTACTTTTGATCCATACAATAAATTTTTTGCTTTAATTAGGATTATCAAATTCTTCTGGAATAGGAATTCCAAAATACATTAAGTAACTTTTTATTTGAAGTTTTACGTGTCGCAATCCCTCAACATAATTATTTCTTTCCCGGAATAGACTCCTGAAGCTTTCTCTCTCTTCCTCAGGAATAACAATTGACTTAAGAGCATTATTTGCCAATTGTTTGCAAATGTTCCTGCAATCTATTTTGTCTGTCTTTACAACAACTTGTTTTTGTGGTCTAGGTATATCAGCTGCATTTAGAACTAAAACTTCCCAGTTTTGTTAAGGCAAAACGTCAGGTTGTGAAAAAACTAAACTGAAATCTATTAGAGTCGTCTAAATGATTTTTTGAGTTGGTAGGTATGTGTGGAAGAAAAAAAAGCAGACCTAGAGTTTATAGAAACCGTATTAAAAAAGGATACGACAAACTAGTTAGCGTCAGCTCATTTAATGGCATTAGGTTTTGAATATTTAAATAAAGACGATCTTAAGACTGCAATGTTTCGGTTTAATCAGGCCTATCTTCTCGAATCAACAAACACTGACATTTATTTGGGTTACGGTGCTGTTTACGCCACATTGGGTAACTATGTAAAAGCCAGCCAGCAATATCACGAACGTAGTGCATTTATCCCAAAAAACACGCGATTATTTCCGGACAACGGAACAGACTAGCTGAGTCAGTTTTTTGTACTGATATTGAGCCAAGATACAAAAGCAGCGTTCCAAAAATTAGATTCCGCTATAATCAATCTGCAAAATTCATTTCAAATAGACCCGAAGAATCCCGAAACATCAAGTAAACTTTCACTTTGCTATTATTATAGTGACGACTGTGATAATGCATGGAAATATTATTACATACGTGATGCTCTCGGAGGACAGCCTATTGATGAGCGATATACCAAAGACCTGAAAAAAAATGTAAGCAGACAAAATAAACGGCTTATAACAGCAGCTACAAGTTATGCCGCGCTTCTTCCTGTTTTGGTATCTCTGCGGACTTCGGTATATTTAACATTACGGACGATAGCATAGGCAAGCTCACCAAGCGTTAATTAAATAACATCCAGAAATAAAAAATAAAGGTCGATAATGAAATTCAAGATTAAATTCGTTTTACTTTTATTTGTATTTTTCGAGTCTGCACTATCATTAGGACAAACACCCGCCAATATAAATCTGCCGGCAGACAGGCAAGAAGTTTACGACCATGATTTTTTCAGAAACACATTTTACACATGGACAACAGAAGAACAAATAAAGGAGTTAAGAGAAAATAAAACCCTTCTCACAAAAAGTAAATCCAGGAAGAAAGGATATTCATTATTTGATATTTCTTATAGATCGCCATCATCGGTAAACGATCCTCTTATTCAATTATTGCAAGAAGAACAATTTGAAAAAAAACGTTTTGCCTGGACAAGTGGCTGGGCAACGGTTATGGGTTGGGAAGGCGAGAAGTATGGAGATCAACTGATAAAAATTGTAATCAATGACAGTGCCATCATTGGTAAATTTGAAGCTTACAATTACAATGAGCCAGTTATTTTTTTTGATATGGATGGCAAAAAATTAAGCACGGGTTATGTGCTGGAACATAAAAACAGAATAGCAGTTGTCTATCATTTAAATATGGTGAAAGGAAGGCGTAAAGTCTGGTGGTATACCTTTCCAAATGGGACATTTGCTAAAGCGAAAATGAAGGAAAAAAGAATTGTGGATGACGTTCCTTTTAGAGAGTTCGTGATTTTGAATGAAAAGATGATTAAAAGTTGGAGCTACGGTACATCAGAAATAAAAAAGGAAATTGAATCAGAAATAGCGTTGTTAAATCAATTTAAGCTAGACAAAGATGCGCGTCAGGAATCCAACACGACTATTCAAAGCGTTTGGAGTTATTTAAACGCGGGCGATACAGTCAATATTAAGAAGTATTATGCATTAGCATGCTTTGAAAATGATTATTACTTATATAATGCCAAAAGACTCCAGGCAATTAGTGATCGGCTTCAAGTGGTTTTAAATAAACAATCAGCTGAAATCGTAAAATAAAATGCCCTACCTTATTCCACGACAACAAGCCATTGATAAACTAAACATCACTTTAAAAGAGGGCGAATGTTTAGGCTGCTGGTTGGTGGAATCAAAAGCAAAATATGTTTTACATAAAGGGAAGTACACAACTGTATTGCTTTCAGAGTATCCCCGAACCTGGGGGCAAACAATGGTCTTATTAAATACGCACAAAATTTCCATTTCGGATACAACAAAAGAGGAGTGGGATGAATTAACACAGAACTTAAAGAAAGTAACAGCCCTTTTAGAAAAAACACTAAACCCTTTACGAAACTATGTTGCTAGTTTAGGCTCCATAAAAAATTTGCTGAATACATGCCCACATCTTCATTTTAATGTGCTACCCATATACAATGACTGCGATAAACCGGAGGATATTTTTACCCGGCGAAACGGTGTATATGATGCAAGTGAACAGGAGTGGGAAGACTTGTTTAGCAAATTAAAACAGGCTTGGATATAAAGTTATGATAAAATTTTATGAGAAAGTATGCGTAATAAACTAACTGAACGGAATCTCCGTTTAGCTTAATCTTTTGTTTAGCCAATTTATTGGTCGTTACAAAATCCAGGTTGGTCTATTGTTCAGAGGAAAAATTCATTTCAATCGCGTTAATAAAGAAACAGTCATTGTATATATAGAACTAATTAATACTTTAGCAGAAGTTAAAGGAAAGTCCTTTAATAAGATCTTAAAATAATTCAAAAAATATCCCATGAAAAAAAATGTACTTTTAATGAGTTGCCTGATTAGTACCGCAACGCTGATGTTAGGGCAAACAACACTTAATATTAAAGTTGCTGCGGCTTTAGATGATCACATGGAGCGTATTGCCGGAGTAAATCCACAAAGTGGTGGAAACGTTGGCGATATGATGGTTGGCAGTACAGTTCTCGAACTAGGCAATGAAACGTCAACAACCAATCCACGATTAATAGGATTAAGATTTACAGGTGTTACAATCCCTAAATTTGCTACTGTTATGAGTGCTTACATTCAGTTTACGGTAAAAGGTACGACTAAAAATGCAGATCCTTGCGTTATGACGATTAACGCTGAAACTGCAGTAAATCCAGTGGCCTATACTGACAATGCTATGAGCATTAGCGCGAGGGCAAAAAGCGTTGGTGCCATTACCTGGAGTGTATCAGGAGCCACCTGGTTAACAGTTAATTCTGCTGGTACAGATCAAAGAACATCTGAACTAAAAACCTTGGTTCAACCTTTGGTTTTTGCTCCCGGCTGGGTATCGGGCAATGCAATGGCTTTTCAACTGAAAGGAACCGGCTCGCGTGAAGTTTATTCTTATGAAGGTGATCCTCTAAAATCAGCAGAACTTGTGGTAACTTATAGCGTGGCTGGCGGAACACAAACAACCACAACAGGCATGCAGGAACAAACGAAACAAAATGCGATCAGTCTGTATCCTAATCCTTTTAAAAATTCATTTGAAGTGAATGTGAAAATGGAAACGGCTTCTGATATTCAAATTTCAGTTTATGATCTTACAGGAAAATTAGTAGAAGATAAATTAGTGAAACAAGCTGCCGCAGGAGTTTTTCATTACAACTCTGTTTCAGATCTTACTCCCGGTATGTACTTTGTAAAAGTAAAAACGAATGACAAGGAAGAAGTAATTAAGGTTATTTCTGAATAACAGAATAGTTTAAATTTGAATCCCCGGTACAGCTCATCTGTACCGGGGATTTTTATTGATATGATTTTGAACGAAAGAGTAGTGGTATTAAGTCTATCTGGCAGGTCACCCTTGAACGTTTTAGCATGAATCGGCAGGCCCATCAAGGGTTATTTTCATCGAGCAATAAAAACTCAAACAATTCCTTTTGCTCTATTTCTTTTACCTCACCGGGCTGCATAGTTCCTAACTCAAGATTCTCAATTTTAGTGCGGATCAAACGTTTGCAATCGTGACGCACCGCTGAGCACATTTTTCTGATCTGCCGGTTTTTGCCTTCTGTCAATACAAATTCTAACCAGGAATGTGGTAGGAATTCTTTGAAAGTATGTGCCCTGTCTGGCAGGTTGGCTGGCTTTTCGATGAGCGTTACTTCGCAAGGTAGAGTAGTGTAAGTACCTCTTTTTTTGATGAGGATATCCAGTCCGTTTGATAATTTTTCAATGGCTTCCGCTTCTACCTTACGTTCCACCTGCACAATATAGTTGCGTTTGTGTTTGCGCTCGGGATGCAATAAGCGCTTGGTTAAGGTCTTATCGTTGGTAAGAATCAGAAGCCCTTCACTATCGTCGTCCAATCTTCCTACGGCATTTGTACCCTCTGGAAAATCAAAATCAAGATCACACAATAAGCGTTGCTGGTATGGACTCACAAATTGTGAGATCATCTTGTAAGGTTTGTATATGATGAAGTAGCGAAGCATCGTTTAAAAGGGATTGCGAAAATACAGGATTTTTAGCTTATTTTGATGATTATGAACGCACTCTTACACTTTTTAATTGGTACCTGGTTTGTGACCTACAGTAATTTCCCTCTATGGACCAAAGGAAATAAAACCAAGCCTACCTTTACCTACACACTCCTCGAAAGAAAAAATAGTCCCGTACTATTTGATGAAGTAAACTATAAAAAGAAAGGAAAAGTGCATACGATCAACGGCTACGACTATCCCGACAAGAAGGATAGTACCGCTTTTGTATGGAAAGGAAAAGGAATTTTGAGTTTATTAAAAAGTCGCTGGCGGGTTGTTTTAAAAGATGAATCCGGACAATGGGCGCTGATCTATTTTTCGAAAACTTTGTTTACCCCCGAAGGAGTTGATTTTATTAGCAGGCAACCTTCACTTCCTGCAAATGTGCTCGAGCAGGTGAAATCATTTATGCAAAAAGACAGCACGCTGAAAAAGTTTACGGGCGAACTAAAACAAATTAATTCTTAAATTTACAGCATGAACCGCGTCGAGCGCTATGCTAAATTGGTAGATAAACAAGTGATAATGAACTAGTTATTTCTGTAGAATAATGAAGCTTTTATTATCTTTACAGACCTCGTTTAAATAAAAATTAAACCTATGCCAGCACTAGTTGAAAAAAAGAAAACGATTGTACAAACCGTTGAGGAAGAAAAAAATGAGCTTGCAATTAGACTACTCTCGTTAAAAGATAAAGCTGTTATTCACGCTTTCAAAGTAATATTTGATAACCTCACCGCTACAACTAAAAAAACTACTAAAGCACTTTATAATAAAGAGATAAATGCGGCGGTGAAAAGGGTTCGTAGTGGGAAGTCGGTATCAAATGATCAGATGTTGAACGAAATGGACAAATGGTAGTATGGCCAAGCAGAAAAAAGAACTGCCAATCGAATGCGACACTACACCGACACTAGAGTTAATGGACGAGCAGGGTAGACTGATACTTAGTGTTTGGCCGAAAACTCCATTTTCGTCGTGGTGTCAAAAAAAATAATCGCTCATTTACCCCAGTAAACCTCACAATCATTTTTTTTAACACGCCTCGAAACTAAATTTTTCCATCCAAACACCTAGTTTTCGGACAGAAACTGGGTCAACTTAATTTTCTGGGGAGCAGATTCGTTAAGCAAACAATTTTCCTAACCTAAACAAGAAGAATTTAACATCAGTTACGCCTCTTAAATTGGCTCTAAAGAGTTTTATTTTGGAGTTAAAC
>Ga0335394_10003969_pt1 | contig 16831 bp, 10 predicted proteins | sample MAT03_FD_205741 | JGI IMG/M metagenome (GOLD analysis project Ga0335394, IMG submission 205741) | Freshwater microbial communities from Lake Fryxell liftoff mats and glacier meltwater in Antarctica - MAT-03 (spades assembly) (version 2) ... | reverse complement strand
CTGAAGCATACGTTTCTGGCCAAAAAGCAAATACTCAAAGTGGTGCTCATGATCCTCATGTTCCCGCTTACATTTATCCTGATTCTGGGGCTGAACCGGTTTATGGTGTATATCGAGGAAAACACCTGGGAACCACTGACGGGCCACCTGCCGCCTCTGGATAAAAAATCAATCGAAACGTATCTCTGGACGCAAATGATCTTTTTCGGCGCCGGAAGCATCATCGCGGCCCCTGTTTTTGCCATACGCCTGTTTATATCGGTTTGGCGGACCCAAAACCGGGGAACGGTTTGACGCAGGCGACCTGACCGAATCGTATAGTGTCGGGGCAACTTTATGCCACCCTGACCCTACACGCGGCGCTAAAAATCAGTACAGTCCTTTCATCCAATATTGGCGATCCTTATGAAAAAACACCTTCGGGCCATCTGCCTTGCCATCTTCACCGGCTTCCTCTTGTTCTCCTGTTCCCCCGTTCAAAAGCAAGCTTTCGCCACAGTGCTCCTTGTCAACGGCAATTTTTTTACCGCAGACAGCCTGATGCCGCATGCAAGCGCAGTCGCCATCCTCAACGATCGTATCCTGGCCGTAGGTACCGATGCCGATATGCGGAAACTGGCGGATGATAAAACGGAAATACTGGATATGCAAGGCGCTTTCGGCATGCCCGGGTTTATCGAAGGGCATGGGCATTTCAAGGGGCTGGGGGGCAGTTTGGAAAACCTCAACCTGCTCGGAACAAGCAGCTGGCAGGAAATAACCGATTTAGTCGCTGCAAAAGCCGCCGGCACACCGGAGGGAGACTGGATTGAAGGCCGCGGCTGGCATCAGGAAAAATGGACGCGCCAGCCGGACCGGACCGTCAACGGATACCCCTACCACGACCAGCTCAGCGCCGTGTCGGCCGGGCGCCCTGTGCTGTTGTTCCACGCCAGCGGACACGGACTGATCGCTAATGAAAAGGCCATGCAGTTGGCCGGTATTTCCCGGGAAACCTCCGATCCGATCGGCGGACGTATCGTACGCGACGCTTCCGGCAATCCGATCGGCGTGTTCGAGGAAAATGCGATGGACCTGATTACAAAACCGTTTTCCGATTGGGAAAACCGTCGCTCCGAAGCAGAACGGCAGGCGGCATTCGAAAAAACGGTCCGGCTCGCTACCCGTGCCTGTCTGGAAAAAGGTATTACTTCGTTTCAGGATGCAGGCAGCGATTTTTGGGAAGTCGCCCAGTACCGCCGCCTGGCGGAAAGCGGGCAGCTCGGCATTCGGCTCTGGGTTATGATCATGCAACCGGCGCCGGCCGATTTTTCCAAGCTCGCCGACTATCCACAGATCGGGCTGGGCAATCAGCACTTTACCTGTCGGGCCGTGAAGGCCTACCTCGACGGTGCGCTGGGCTCCTACGGCGCCTGGCTGCTGGCGCCCTACGCCGACAAACCCGATTCCTACGGGCAAAATACCACGCCCATGGCAAACATCGCCGTCCTGGCCGATCAATGCCGCCAACATAAGTTGCAATTGTGCGTACACGCCATCGGCGACCGGGCCAACCGGGAAGTGCTCGATCTTTTTGCCGGCGCCGGTCCGCAGGCCCGTTGGCGTATAGAACATTCACAACACATTGACAAGCAAGACATTCCGCGCTTCGCCGCACTGGGCGTCATTGCCTCGATGCAGGCCATTCATTGCACGAGCGACGCGCCATTCGTCGTCAAACGTTTAGGGGAGGAGCGTGCCCGCACCGGCGCCTACGCCTGGCGCAGCCTGCTCGATTCGGGCGCCAGATTAGCCAACGGTACCGATGCTCCGGTAGAAGACGTAGATCCCTTGCCCTGTTTGTACGCCGCAGTTAGCCGCAAACGGGCCCCCGCAAACGGCATAATGCAGGACGCATTTTTCCCCGAACAATGTATGACCCGCAGGGAAGCATTGCTTTCCTATACCCGCTGGAATGCGTATGCGGCTTTTGAAGAAGCCGACAAAGGTATACTTGCGCCGGGCAAATTAGCCGACCTGGTCATCCTCGATAAGGACCTGCTTCAATGTACGCCGGAAGATATTTTGCAGGCCAAGGTGCAAAAGACAATTCTGGGTGGCCGGGTGGTGTTTACGCGTTGACTCCCGGCGTTTTATCGAACCAAATACTCGTTTTGATAATTTCTTGAAAAAAAGATGGATTTTGAAAGGAAAATCTACCTTTGCTTTCAACTATTCACTTAATTTTTTTTCACTAAACAATTTGAAAGGTGGAATACGGGAATTTTAAACGGAGAGATAACCGGGAACCCCGCGACCGTACGGGCGACAATCGTGAACGCAGCGGCGACAATAGGGACCGCAGCAGTGATCGGGGCAGCGGCGACAACCGAGATCGTGGCGACAACCGCGACCGTGGTTTCAGCCGGGATCGTGGCGGTGATTTTCGCGGCGGCGGCGGCGACCGGGGCGGTTTTAACCGCGACCGGGGCGGCTTCAAAGGCAGCGGCGGTGATTTTCGCGGCGGCGGCGGTGATCGTGGAGAACGCGGAGAACGCGAACCGGAAGAAAGCGTATTTTCGAAACGGGTTCGGGCCGGCAAACGTCGTACCTATTTCTTCGACGTCCGTAAAACCAAAGGCAGCGACTTCTTTATTACCATTACGGAAAGCACGCGCCGGGAAGACGGATTTGGCTACAAACGCCATAAAATTTTCCTTTATAAAGAAGATTTCAACCGCTTTGTGGCTTCTTTGAACGAAGTAGTCAACCATGTCAAAACCGACCTGATGCCCGAATTCGACTACGAAGAATTCGATCGCCGTCAGGCCGAGTGGGAAGCCCAGAATAAAGATAACGAAGAGGAAGAGGACCGCAGCGGCGCCGAAGGCGTATTCCGTCGGGCCGGAGCCGAAAAAGGGGCTGAAGAAGAAGAAGAAGAATTAGGACAAGAACAAGAGCAAGACGCAGAAGAAGATGCGGACGAAAAGCCGCTCAAGGAAAAAGACGACGACGAAGTCAGCTGGTAAACTAAATGATGAATGATGAATATTTAGATCGCAAGATTCATCATTCATCATTCATCATTCATCATTCATCATTCATCATTCATCATTCATCATTATATTCCCAGTCCTCCCCAAGCCCCTCCGTCGGGTGCCAGTACAGGTTTTTAAACTCCACCACACGGTCGTCCTCTACAGCCACACTTTCGGCTTCCAGCATTTCCTGCATGAGGGTAGGGGTAGGGAAATGATGCCGCCCGCTTAATTCCCCCAATCGATTAACGACGCGGTGCGCTGGCACCTTATCCTGCGGATGCACGTTATTTAGCGCCCAACCCACCATCCGCGAGGCCCCGAGGGCCAGAAAATCGGCTATGGCGCCATATGTAGTCACACGCCCGCGCGGCACCTGCCGCACAACTGCGTACACAAGATCATAATAGCTGGGTTGTTCTTTCATGCGATGCGTATTTAAAGCAACGGTCTCCCGCCCAATGCGGTTAACTTAAGGCCTCGGAGAGGCCAAACGTTTGTTAGAAATCATTGGTAGCCATTAATTCCAGACCTCGGAGCCGTCTAACATTTGTTTGGCAACCTGCATATTATTTAACGTTAGGCCTCTCCGAGGCCAAAATTCTTTATTTAACGGCATTGGCATCCCGCCTACGTTGAAGTTCCGGCGAAAACTGCTACTGCATTTCAAGGTGTTTCCGGGCTGCGGTTTAACTGCGCCAGCCGCACGAACTCCTCCCATCCCAGCTCCTCCGGTCTTTTTTGAAAGAAGGGGTCTTCCATCAGTAATTCGGCCGGATAAAAGGGTTTCAGCGTATTACGCAGCATTTTGCGGCGCTGATTGAACGCTGTTTTAACGATCTGCCGGAACAGCGCTTCGTTGCAGTCTAACGTAAACTGCTCCTTTCTGGTCATGCGGATCACTGCCGAGGTTACCTGCGGCGGCGGGTTGAACGAACCGCGTTCTACCGTAAAAAGATATTCCACATCGTAAATAGCCTGCATCAGCACGCTGGTGATGCCGTATACCTTGCTGCCCGGTTTCGAGGCGACGCGGTCGGCAACTTCCTTTTGAAACATGCCCACCATTTCCGGGATTTGCCCGCGAAAATCGAGCATTTTGAAAAGGATCTGGGAGGAGATGTTGTAGGGAAAATTGCCGATCAGGCAAAAGGACGTCGTTCCGAAAACTGTTTGGGGATCAAAACCCAGGAAGTCCTTGAATATCAGGCGTTCCGTTAATTCCGGAAAGTGGTGTTGCAGATAAGCCACCATATCGCGGTCGGCTTCTACGGCATAGGTGCGGTAGGCCGGGTTTGCCAGCAGGTATTTCGTCAGCATACCCATACCCGGGCCCACTTCCAGCACCTGTCCGGTTTGAGCGGCCAGTTGCAGGCTGTTGGCGATGTGTTCGGCGATCCCCTCGTGTTTCAGGAAGTGCTGGCCGTAGGATTTTTTTGCGTACATGGCTTTAAATTAATGATGAATTATGAATGATGAATGATGAATAATTTGATCCGAAGTAACTGACAATCAATATTCATCATTCATCATTCATCATTCATCATTCATCATTCATCATTCATCATTCATCATTCATCATTATTTTCCCTAGTTCCACAAACCACAACGTAAAAAACAAATAAAATGCCACGCCAATTGCGGTCTCGAGGGTGTATTCCACCAGAAAAGACACAAAAATCATCACCTGAAAAGCTAAAAAAAGGTAAAAACGCCGGGCATACCGCAGGGTAAACGGGGCAAGCCAGGCGATCAGGCTCAGGCTCAGGCCGAAAAGTCCGGTGCCGGTGAGGATATACAGAAACTGGTTATGGGGCAGCCGGGGTTCGATGGAATAGTTAGGGTAGTGGTCGTTGGCGATGCGCTGCACCTCCATCGGCAGGTCGCCCGCGCCGATGCCGAGCCCCGGATGTTCCTTCCAGAGTCGTATACCGATCTCTAAGGACACCCATCGCTGGGAATCGGAGTATTCGCCCCCTACATTTTGCCGGTATTTTTCCCAGTCGTACACCATATACGCGATGCGTTGTTGCAGGCTGGGCATCGTTTTGTAGGCGATAAAGGGTACGGCAGCCATCAACAGCAGCGCTGCTATGCCGAGTTGCCATCGGCCGGTGCGTACGATCACGAACCCCACCGTGAACAACAGGGCCGTGTACAAGGCCGCCAAACCGCTGCGCACGCTGAGGATATGGATAAACGCGAACAAAAAAAGCACCGCAACACCCAGAGCCCGGCGCTCCCAGGCATACCGCCACACAAAACGTTGTTGCCAAAGCCAGCCGCCCACGAGGATGGTGGTGGCCAGCAACAGGTTGAAGCGTATGTGGTTGCGCGGCGCAGGCACCGGCCGGCCGTGGTTGAGCGCGTCGATAATCGTGTCGTAATTCAATAAAAAATTGATTCCCACACCGATACACAACACAACCATGTACCACACCAGCACATACAGAACACTTTTATACTGCCGAAGCGAGAGCAGCGGGAGGCTGGCAAAGGCCCAGGGAAGCACGAAAAAAGGAATCCGGACCCGCGTCTGAGACGCCCAGAACGAGGTGTTGTACGACCAGAAATAACTCAGGGCGGGCGCAAGTAACAGCAGCGACATGGCCACCAGGACCGGCTTCCGGAAAAAATTGCGGAACGCGTACAACAGTCCGCCCAACATTGCATTCGCCGCACCGGGATGTTGCACCCGGTATGTCTCCACGGCTTGCCAAAGCGCCGCCGCCACCAGACCCCACATGCTGATGGAGAGTAAAAAAGGCGACAGCATCATGCTGAGCACAAGCAGATACGCGCAGGCCAGCATAAGGCCGGCAGGGCTGTAGAGGCGTTTCAGCATGTTTTTTTAATCGTGTGGGACGGAAAAAAGGTTCATGAGCGCGCAGTTTCGGGTTCGGAGGGGCAAAAAAGCAGGCAAAGATAGCCAAAGGGTTTCTCCTTTTAACATGGAACACATTAGGCTGAGTGAAAACGTTTTCGAGTTCATGTTTGTGTTTTATTTTAGCAAAACGTGTTTTGATAATATATTTATTTGGCAATTTTTTAATGTAAAATATTATCTTTTGATTGTTAATGGCCTGGAGATGCTTGTATGTATGGACCGGGCGCCTTTTCTTTGATGGATAATCTATTGCAAGGTCTCCAATTAAACTCTTCATCACTAAAAACACGATCGCCATGCAAAAAACAATCTCGCCGTTTCGGAAACCGCCCATCAGGGTCTTCAGGAGTAGAATTGACTGGGGGGGGGGGCAATAGCAACGCCCAAAGTCCAATGTTCACCCTCTTTCTATTGCTTTTTATGCTGTTGCACCTGCCTAAAGACCTAACGGCGCAATATGACTGTATTCCTGTGGGTTGTGGCAATTTAGTCGTTGAAATTTGCCCGATTCCAGGCGGCACTTCTTCATGCAGCCCGACGCCCCCGATTTGCAGCGGCGTGTCTGCTTGTTCCAGGGTTCAATATGCCGTACGGCTGCGAACGCTTTCCGGCGGAAGCACATTTGAAAATTTCAATTTGCGTTATCGACAATTATCTTTAATCCTCGACCTTACGGCGACGCCTCAGGGTTCTTTGCCTGGGTTTTCGATCATCGATACCGCCGCGACAATTGCATGCAACGATGGATTATGGGATGCTTCTGATGCGATTAGCTTCGATAATAACAACAATACGATCCTATTCAGGCAGGATAACAATTCCAATGACGAATACGACGAATGTTCAACCTCATCAGAAAGCGGAGACGTGGTTCATTTCACCGATCGGGTTTGTCATCTTTTTAACGTGGTTGTGCTAACCTATCCGGGAGAAGAGGTCGATCTCGTATGCAATGACTTTTTATACGATCCGGATGGTCCCGGCAATCTTTCTTCCTGTTCGTCCTTGACCGCGTGCAGTTCTTCCGATACGGAGATGGAGATTGCCTTGCCTGACGCTCCGGATGAAAATGAGTTTTTGAGCCTGGATTTGTACGAAACCACGACGACAGGCCCGGAAGTGACGCTTTATGCCAAAAACGCCAATACCGGCGGGCCGATCACCATCACTGAAATGGATATCGTGATAAAGGCGGAATTCGATGCGGCCGCCATTGAAGGTATTGATGTCGCATTGGCGCAATCCCTTGCGGACTACCTGATTGCTTCGATACAGCTTAAAGACGGTTACTATTGGATCCATTTATCGCCTGCCACCGGCAGTAGCGGGCTGGTGATACCGGCGGATGAGGAGCGGGATTTAATTAACTTTCAAATTCACCCTATGTCGCAATCGGTAAAATCGGAGGTCACTTTCACCATCGATGCGGGCACGGTTCGGGTGAATACCAATTTCGAATGCAGCGGCGTGGACGCGGACGATACCCCGTTTACCATCGAATTCGGCGAGTATGAATTATGCGGCGGAATGAGCCCTTATGCTGTGGAAATAATCGGGTCGCAGAATTTTACCGCCTGCGATGAAGTCATGACGGTCCTGGTTCGGATTACTTCATCCTTGGCCTCGACTTTGGATGTATATTATTTCAGGTGCGAACTTCAGTTGATGAACACACCCATGATATTGGTCGACGACATGATCGATACAGAGTGGGGCGGATGCCCTGCCGGCAACCTGGGCTGCGGCAGCGGGACGGACTGCGTTTCCTTCACAGACTATACGGCCATTTATTGCCTGAATATCAACCCGGAAGATCCGGGAGACGTCATTACCATCGACAACGCCAAATACCTGAAAATAGAGTTCAAATACCAGGGAAGCGGCTGCATTCAGAAAGAAAACATCATCGTCCGGCGGATGGAGCTGGGCGTGTACGACCCCGTCGGCCAGGTGGCGTTGGATATTTGCGCGCCCGATATTTATTTCAGCGGTTTCCCGCTTTGCCCCTTATCCTACCAGGTTACCGGGGAGATCAATACGGAAGTCGGGGATTGTGTGGAGGATGTGAGCGTTGAATCGGAAAGTGTTCTCGCGACTTCGGGTCAGTGTGTGCAGTCGGATTTGACCAAATGCGATCCAATTTTGGGTGGAGGCTTCGCAACGCCGCATTATGCCTTGTGCGTTTGCCCGGCGTACACACAATATAGAGTTACACCCATTAAAAATGATAATCCGCTTAACGGAGTTACTACTTATGATCTGGTATTGATTTCTAAACATATCCTGGGTATAGAGCCGTTGGGATCGCCGTATAAGATAATTGCTTCAAATGTTAATGGTAATACTAGTGTAACTGCCGCAGATATTGTTGAAATCCGAAAATTAATTCTTGGAATATACAGTGAATTTCCAGACGTCAACAGTTGGCGTTTTTTTAGGGCGGATTATACATTTTCAGACCCCGATGACCCTTTCACAGAGATTGATAATCTCGGAGCGGCCTATTTTGAATCGCCTCTGGTAAACCCTAACTTCAATAATGCTCCTACGGGGTCTGCTGATTTTATCGGTATAAAAATGGGCGACGTCAACAATACGGTCATAGCCAATTCCAGGCCAGCGGGTCAAATTACTTTAAGCTTGGCAGTACCCGCCGCCAAGCCTAGCGAATACATCACTGTGCCAGTCATGTATACCGGCACGACCCCGCTGGAAGCCTATCAACTGGCTTTGCGCTTCGATCCGCAGGAACTGGAATGGATCGGACCTTCCATGGGCGATCTCCCCGGCTATTCCCCGGCGCTTTTCGGCCTGACACGAATAAACGAGGGCATCCTGCGCACCTTGTGGCTGGGCAATCCGCTTGATCCGGAACAACAGTTCGTGCAGCCCGGAGCCACGCTTTTTTACCTCACGTTCCGCGCCCTGACGGCTTTAAGCGAAACGGCAGCGCCCTTGCTGCAAACCGACGATTCCGTACTGGCCAGCTTAGCCTGGCATGCCGACGGGACGGAATATGGCGTCCGGCTTGAAAACGGCATGCCGGAAGCACGCTCTGTGCCCGGGGAGGATGGCCCGGCTGTGTATTGCCTGCCCAACCCGGCCACCGGGGCGATCGGCTTCCGCATGTCCGGAGGGCAGGCTGGGAAAGTGCGCCTGAGCCTGTACGGCGCTTTCGGCAACCGGCTGGCTTACCGGGAAATCGCGGTGACACCCGAAACGAAGATGTTTACTTTGGATGAAAGCGCGCATCTGCCCGCGGGTATTTACCTCTGGGAGGCCCGTGCGCCCTGGGGGCGTTTTCAGGGGCGGGTCGTGAAGGAGTAGGAGCGTATTCAGGCGATGACTTTAAGTCATCGCCTGAATTGCCTGGGAATTGCCTGGCCTTTGGGATAAAATCTTGCGCAATTTTTCAACCTTACCTTTTGACGCAACCCAGGCACTATTCAAGACGCTGAAAATAACTGCTTCCATTTCATTGGACCTTGATCTTCACACTGTCTGTCACGCTTTCCCAAAACTTAATCACATGAAATTTTTTTTACTCTCTACACTCCTGGCACTCCCTGTTTTTGCGATCTCCCTCCCCGCCCAAAGCCAGCGTTACTACGTAAAAGCCGATGCAGGCGGCGCGCAGACCGGCGCGAACTGGGCCGAGGCCTTCAGCGACCTGCAAGCAGCCCTGCAACTCGCCCAAGCCGGCGATACCGTCTGGGTAGCCGCCGGGGTCTATTACCCGACCGCCGGCAACGACCGCTCCGTAGCGTTCGAGCCGCTATCCGGCGTAAGCCTCCTGGGCGGCTTCGCCGGTACGGAAAACCTGCCAGGCCAACGCGACTGGACGCTTCACCCTGTCATATTGAGCGGCGACATCGGTACGCCGGGCGACAGCACGGATAATAGCCTCAACATCATGTATTTAGACAACCCCGACAGTACTACGCTCATCGACGGGTTTATTTTCCGCTACGGTAACGCCGACAATCCCGACCCGCTGCCGTCCAGCCGGCACCGGAGCAAATGCGGCGCTGGACTGTACGTGATGGCCCAGGACGGCGCAGCCTACCCAAGCATTTTTAATTGCCGTTTCGAGCGGAATTATGCCCTGAATTTCGGCGGCGGGCTATGCGTCAACGGCGCCGGTACGGGCTCCGTGGCGCCCCTCGTATGGAACTGCGTATTCGCGCAAAACCGCGCCGGGCTCGACGGGGGCGGGATGGCCCGCCTCGGGGGCAGCTGGGTGGAACGGGCGGCGGATTGGCGAAACGGTACCTTTTCAGACAACCGGGCGGGACGCAACGGCGGCGGGTTGTATGCTTCCGACTCCGAGCGTAAAGATACCTTCGACATGGAGCATTGTAATTTCCTGCGCAATACGGCCGGACAAAAAGGCGGAGGAGCATTTTTGATGCCGAATCGTTTTGCTATCGGGAGCGCGATTAAGATAATAGGTTGTAATTTTGAAGAAAACTGGGGTGCCGGTACCCAGGGTGCAGATTTAAACGTGTTTACTAATCTTTTCGCTTACCTGAATCATTTAACAATGGATAGCTGCGTGTTTAAAAATAATCTTAATATACAAGGCACGAATGTAAAAACATTTATAGAAATTGTTGGAATAACAAATACTTCATTTCAGGTTGAACCATTCAAGATCCAAAATTGCATATTTAATAATCTTTCTGGCTATTCAAGTGGCTTATTTCAATGTGAACTTATTGATGCGCCTGAGGTAAGATTTGAACACAATACATTCTTGAATAATGCTGGTGTTGGCAAGCTTCTTGCGATAAGTCATTCATTGTCCGCGTGCTTTTTAAATACAACTATTTTTAATAACTCCAGGAATTGGGTAGGGGTAATTCATATTCCAAACGTGCGGATTATCAATATGGTAAACGGTACAAATGGGATTGAAAATGCCGGACTTGATTTCGAAAAGTGCGATAATGTAAAAATTGATAATTTAACCTTTCTAGATATTAATCAAAACGGTATTGCAAGTATTAGAATAAGCAACTACACGCATCTTGAAATTTTCAATTCAGTAGTTTCTGTAAAATATGATCCAACTTTTGATCTTTATAATAACAGCACTGCTACTATTACGCACACATATTTAAATTTCCCCGACTGCGCCACCTTCCCCTCCGGCGTTACATGCGGTCCCGGCCTCATTTTTGGCGGCGACCCCATGTTCCGCGATTCTTCCAACGGCGATTTCAGTTTATTGCCCTGTTCGCCCCTGATCGATGCCGGAATAAACCAGAACCTACCGGGCGTGACCGGCGACCTGGCCGGCAACCCGCGCGTACAGGGCGCCGCGATAGACATGGGTTGCTATGAAGCGCCGGCCTACCAGTTGTCTGCTACACCGGCGGTCGTACCCGCCTGCGAGGGCTTCGCTTCGGGCGCCGTGTCACTGCTGCCGGCGTCCGGCTGCGCGCCTTATACCTTCGCCTGGGAAGCGGCCGGCGCAAGCGGTACGGATACGACTGGCCTGGCGCCCGGCGTGTATGCTTTTACCGTCACCGACAGCCGGGGGCGCAGCATCGAACAAACGGTTACGATATTCTCCAGCCCCACGCCTTTGTTGCAACCGATGCCTACGCCGGTCTTTTGCGGCGCCCAGGCAGGCGGCACGGCGGCTGCGGCGGTGACCAACGGTGCGCCACCCTACAATTTCACCTGGAGCAGCGGCGCTACGGACAGCCTGCTGGCAGCGCTCGGGCCGGGCCAGTACCCGCTTACAGTCACCGACCACTGGGGTTGCCGCGACTCGGTCATCATCGAAGTTGCGCTCCAGGGGCTGCTCAACCTGCGCCTCGATGAATTGCCGATCACTTGTTTCCAGGGCCAAAACGGTACGCTGACTGCGGCCACCCTCGACGGAAAGTCGCCATTCGCGTTCGCCTGGGCGCATGGCCCGCTCGATTCTGTCGTGACCGGCCTCGGCCCCGGAACTTATTCCGTCACGGCGACGGATGCCTGGGGTTGTACGGCCGCTTTATCGATTACACTGACCGAACCGGACACGCTGCAATTCACGGCCGCAGTTACCGATGCCTCCGGCCCGCAAGCGGCCGACGGAGCCGTCACAGTGACTTCGATCGAGGGCGGCACGCCGCCGTATCAATATGCCTGGACGGACGGTCAGGCCGGCGATTCCCTGAGCGGGCTTACGCCAGGTTTTTATACACTGACCCTGAGCGACCAAAACGCCTGTACGGCTGCCTGGACCTTTGAGGTCAAATTTATCACCGGCACAGATGAAAATGCGGGTATTATCGGAACGCTCATCCTATATCCGAATCCGACCGCCGATGCCCTGACCCTGTCGGGACGGCAAACAGGCGAGCCGTTCCTGCTGGAAATATTCGACGCTGCCGGCCGCGAAGTGCTGACGCAACGTATTGCCGAAAACGGGGATAAATGGGCGTGCCGGCTTTCGGTAGAAAGTTTAAGCGCCGGAATATATTCGGTGAGGGTATTGGATGCAAGGGGCGGTTTGATTGGGCGGGGGCGATTTGTGAAACAATAGATCTTTGCTCCCCAAATACGTTTATCCGCATCCCCACGTTTGTTTGCTATGAAATTCATCTGCTTTTCAATCCTCTTACTCGCCACCCGCCTTTCGGCCCAGCCCGCCAAAATCATCCAGGATCCGCGGGTCGATTGGGCCGCTGTCATCGAATTGACCCTGCCCGCCGATCCCTTTTTCCTGCCGGAAGAAGAAGGCCGCGACGCCGGCATTACCGTGTTGAAATTATTAAGCGACGACCGCAGCCTGAGCGCCGCCATCGATTATTCACTGAACGGTAAATTGTGGCAAATAGCCAAATCGGAACAATGGGAAATGTACGCCGACGCGGCGCTCACCCGCCGCCTGCCCTTCGAGGAAGCGATGCGGAAATTTTCGCACCCGGACACAACCATTACCTTCGACCCGGAAACCTACGAGGAAAACGTACAGATTTCTTTTAACGAAAATCCGCTGCCTTTCGAGGCCAGTCAAGTAAAGGTGCGGCAGATCCTGTCGTACCACAATGCCTCGGCCATCTTTGATATTCAAACGATTGCCATTGCGCCCTGCTGGGAAGGCAATAAAGTGCCCTATTGGTTGAAAATACCCACAACGCCGGTGGTGCAGCCTGAATCGATCAACGATCAGCCGGATATTACCTGGGCCGCGCGCTACATGACCGAAGATTGCAGCCCGACCGAAGAGCGCTGGGAAGAGGTGAAAAACCTGACCGGTGATGTCGTGGAGCGCTTTTTGGACCGCATCCGCAACGACAACAACGTGGATTTGTACGACCTGAATGATGAATTGGTGCAGCCCGCTTCACGCGCCTGTCTGTTTTCCTGCGCCGATACGCTCGCCGTTTTCGACCCGCAAACCTGGAAGGAGACCATCCAAATCACGAACAAGGGCCTGGACTATGAAAAATTAGACGACCTGCAGTTGGTCGAAGAATGGTATTGGCAGGAGGAAGAGGGAGTGCTGATTACCCGTTTAATCGCTGTAGCGCCCCGTTACTGGGTGTATCGCGATGGCGAGGAGGCTTTTCGTCAGGCGAAGTTTTACCGGCGCTGCGATTGATAGCGCGGAAAAATATTAAAACACATATACGTTTAAGTTATCCCATGCCTTTTGCATTTTTAAGGGTATGCAACGGCTAAAAGTAATCATTTTACTTGAAAAAGCGTTGTACCCAAAAACGTTCTCCATGCGCATATCCCTTTCAATTACCTTGATTGCCCTGATTTCCTCCATTTTTCTCAACTCATCGTTCGCTCAAACCTACACCACCCTAAAAACCACCACCGACAAAGCGCGCGCCGCCTTCAACGAAGGCCGTCAAAACGCCGGTCAGGGCGAATACGCGATTGCCCAGGGCGATTTTGAAAAAGCTTTGAAAGCCGACCCGCAATTCATCGATGCCCGGCTGGCCCTGGCAGATAATTTTACCGACCTGCGCGATTTCTTCAAGGCGGAAAAAGTTTACGAAGAAGCCCTGGCGCAGGATTCGTCGTATGCACCGGTTGCCTATTACCACCTGGCGCGCATCGAATGGACCCTCGACAAATATACGGAGGCCGTTGTACACCTGGAAGCGTACCTGCGCAGCAACCCGGAGGCCCCCAAAACGAAAGCCTCGGCCAAACGGCTGCTGGCCAGCGCCCGCTTTGTGGTGGATGCCCTGCAACACCCCGTGCCTTTTAAACTGCAATCCGTTGGAACGGGTATCAATACCCCGAAAGACGAATATTTCCCATGCCTGACCGCCGACGGCGAACAACTCATTTTCACCCGCGACGATGGAGAGGGTAATGGGATGTTCCGAAACAGAAATGAAAATTTTTACCGCAGCGTGCGAAAAGACAGCGTTTGGCAAAAAGCAGAACCGCTCGATGGCGTGAATACCAACCTCAATGAAGGCGCACAGGCCATCAGCCCCGACGGTACCTGGCTGGTCTTTACGGCCTGCAACCGCCAAAACGACGGCGCACAGGGAAACTGCGACTTATACTGGTCGCAGGAAAAAAGCAACGGCTGGTCGAAACCCGTTCCGTTCAGTGCAAGCATAAATTCGCCGAACTGGGACTCGCAACCGAGCATCAGCGCTGACGCCAAAACGATCATTTTTGCCAGCGACCGCCCGGGCGGAAAAGGCACGCTCGATTTGTGGCAAACCACCCGTAAGCCTGGCAATAAATGGAGCAAGCCGGAAAACCTGCCCTTCAATTCCGGCGGAAAAGAACACATGCCCTTCTTTCATCCGGATGGGCAGACGCTTTATTTTACCTCCGACAGTCTGCCGGGCATGGGCGGAAACGACCTCTTTTTCGTCCGGCGCAACCCCGACGGAACCTGGGGAACGCCGCAAAACCTCGGATACCCGATCAATACCAAAGCCGAGGAAGGCGGCATGTCGGTGAGTTTGGATGGCAGAATAGCGTATTTTGTAACCAACCAGCCCGGCGGCCAGGGCGGGTTCGATATTTATTCCTTCGATCTGCCGGAATATGCGCGCCCTCAGGCGGTTACATACGCCAAAGTACAAGTGACGGACGCGGCTACCGGCGCAAGTTTACTGGCTAAATTAGACATTATCGACTTGCAAACCGGTCAAACCTATGTGACCGCCAACACCCGAAAAGACGGCACTGCCCTGGCCTGTTTACCCGCCGGGAAGGATTACGCGGTATACGTAAACAAGGACAAATACTTGTTTCACTCGGAAAATTTCAACCTGACCGGCGCAGCCACGTTTTATCAACCCTTGGTGGTAGACGTGGCTTTGCAGGCTATACCGGATTCCGCGCGCGGAGATGCTGAAATGCCTTCTGGGGCTAAACCCGTGGTGCTGCGGAACGTCTTTTTCGAAACGGGCTCCGCCGAGCTGCGCCCAGAATCGGCCACCGAACTCGATCGCTTGGTGGCCATTTTAAGCCGATCTTCCTGGCTGCACATTCAAATCAACGGACACACGGATAATGTGAGCCGTTATGCCCTCAATCAAACGTTGTCGGAAGCCCGCGCCAAGTCGGTATTCGACTATCTGCAACAAAAAGGAGTTGATTCTAAACGTTTGAAGTTCAAAGGCTTCGGGGAAACGAAACCCATCGATACCAACGAAACTTCCGAAGGCCGGGCGAAGAACCGGCGGACGGAATTTGTGGTGTGGTGATGGGAGGAGGGTTTATCGCCCTCCCTCACAACCACCGCACCAACCCGAAATCCTGACGGTGCGCCAGCAGCGGATGTTTTGGAAAAAGCCGGAAACCATACTCGAAAACACCCGCCGCGTGCGGCTGGAAATCGCAGGAATAGGTTGCCACGTGGCCTTTTTGAGACTTCAACTCCAGCGGATACGTGGTGACGAACTCCAGTTCTTTTTCAGATACGCGTTTGTAAAATACGACTTCCACCCCGAGGTCTTCTGCCGACAACTCCTGTAATTGCAGGGTTACCGAGGCCACGAAATGTTCGCCCAGCGGAAGCGAGCGGTTGAACGTATCAGGCGCTTGCAGGTCGCTGAGCTCGATGCCGTCCCAGGCACGGCGAACGCGTGCTTTCCATTCCACCAGGTTGCGGAGGGCCTGATAGTCCTCCTTTTTCAATTTCTGGCTTCGGGCCCATATCTTCGAATAGAACCGCGATTGATAATCATCGAGCATCCTTTTCATCACGAACTCCGGCGCGATATTGGCGATGGTGTTTTTAATGTGGCTCACCCAACGTTCGCTGATGCCGTTTTTATCCTGTTCGTAATAAGTCGGCACAATGTCTTCTTCCAGGATATTGTAAATTGTTTCGGCATCCAGTTCGTTTTGAAGGGCCGTATCGGTATAGGTTTCTTTATCTGTAATGGCCCAGCCGGCGCCAGGCTGGTAGCCTTCGCACCACCAGCCGTCGAGTACGGAAAAATTCATGACGCCGTTCATCACCGCCTTCATGCCGGAGGTGCCGCTGGCTTCCAGCGGTCGGGTGGGGTTGTTCAGCCAGATGTCGACACCCTGCGTCAGCAACTTGGCCATTTCCATACTGTAATTTTCCAGGAAAATAACCTTGCCCCGGAAATCCGGGTTTTTGGTGGTGTTGTAGATCAGTCGGATAAATTCCTGGCCCTCGCGGTCGGCAGGATGCGCTTTGCCGGCAAACAGAAAGACCACCGGCCGATCGGCATTGTTGACGATTTCAGCCAGGCGTTTTTCATTGGAAAACAACAAAGTAGCCCGTTTGTAGGTGGCAAACCGCCGGGCAAATCCGATCACCAGCGCGTCTTCCCGGATCGCATTGATGATCTCGAAAATAGCCCGCGGGTTTTCGCCGCGGCGGGTGAGGTCATCGCGCAGGCTTTTGCGCACCCAGTCGAGCAGGCGCTTTTTTAATTCGCGGCGAATATCCATTATTTTGCCG
>Ga0335394_10003967_pt1 | contig 16839 bp, 10 predicted proteins | sample MAT03_FD_205741 | JGI IMG/M metagenome (GOLD analysis project Ga0335394, IMG submission 205741) | Freshwater microbial communities from Lake Fryxell liftoff mats and glacier meltwater in Antarctica - MAT-03 (spades assembly) (version 2) ... | reverse complement strand
CGGTCCAGAGCAGCAGGTTCATGCCGAATTTCATGGAGGCCTCGCGGGGATGGCCGCGCCCTGCTGCTCGAGCCGGGCGCGACGGTTGATGTGATGTCGTGGTGAAATGGAGCGGGCGGCGAGGCTGTGCGCGCGGGACAGGCGCGCAAGGTCACCACAGGCCTCTGCGTGTGATCGAGGTGGTGGGTGTCTCAAAGCAGAGAGGGGATTTTCGCCACATCCCGTTCGGGGTCGGTCCGTGGTTAGTCATATCTCCCGGACAAACCGTGAAACGCCGGTGGGTGTCGGCACATCCAACCACCGCAGATGGCAACTACTGCAGATGGTGTGACTCCCAGGTGCGTGCCCGTGTATCCCCGCGGCTGTCGAGTTTCCGGAATCGGGATAAACTCGCCGGCCGGAACGTCACCACGTCGACATCAGGGCGTTGCCTGTGAGCAGGCGATGGGCAGCACGTTCCAACGTCCAACACCGCCGACCGTACCGCTGAGGTACCGGCTGTTCCCGCCCAGGAGTTTTGCGCCCATGTCGATCCGTCGCCACCTGCTCATCCTCGCGTTCGCCACCCTGTCGCCCGTGTGCGTCGCCGAGGACGATGGCTTCAAGCCGCTATTCAACGGCAAGGACCTCACCGGCTGGTCGGGTGACCCGCAGTTCTGGCGTGTCACGGATGGTGCCATCGTCGGCCAGACCACGGCGGAAAAGCCAACGGGCGGCAACACCTTCTGCATCTGGAAGGGTGGCGAACTCGACGACTTCGAATTGAAGGCGAGCTTCAAAATCAGCGGCGGCAATTCCGGCATCCAGTACCGCTCGAAGGACCTGGGCAACTGGGTGGTCGCGGGCTACCAGGCCGACTTCGAAGCCGGCGACGGCTGGGGCGGAACCAACTACGAGGAGAAGGGCCGCGGCGTGCTGGCCAAGCGTGGACTGAAGACCGAGATCGGTGCCGATGGCAAAGTGAGCGAGACCGGTTCGGTCGGCGATGCCGCCGAGATCCAGGCCGCGATCAAAAAAGAGGACTGGAACGACTACCGCATCGTCGCGGTCGGCAACCGCCTCCAACAGTACATCAACGGCAAGCTCACCGCCGACGTCACCGACAACCACGCGGACAAACGCGCCATGTCGGGCATCCTGGCGCTGCAACTGCACGCCGGTCCGGCGATGCAGGTGTCATTCAAGAACATTGTGCTCAAGCGCCTGAAGCTCTCCGACAACCGCAAGAAGATCGTGCTCATCGCCGGCCCCAACAGCCACGGCAATGGCGAACACGAGTTCGAAGCCGGCACCTACGCGCTGCGTCGTTGCCTGGACAAGGTCCCGACCGTGGTCGCGACGCACTACTTCAAAGGTTGGCCACAGAACGATCCGACTGCTTTCGACAACGCGGATGCGGTGATCATCTACTGCGATGGCGGTGGAGGGCACCAAGTGCTGAAGGACAAACGTCTGGAGACCGTGCAGGCGCTGGCAAAGAAGGGCGTGGGCCTGGGTTTCATGCACTACGGCGTTGAGGTACCCAAGGACAATGGCGGCGATGCCTTTCTGCAATTGATCGGTGGCCACTACCAGCACGAGTTCTCGTGCAATCCGATGTGGGAACCCGACTACCAGAAGTTCCCCGACCATCCGATCGCGCGCGGCGTCAAACCATTCAGCACGCGTGACGAGTGGTACTTCAACATGCGCTTCCGCGAGGATCAGTCGGGCATCGTGCCGATTCTGAAAGCCGCGCCGTCTGACAAGGTGCGCGATGGCCCTTACGTCTGGCCGAGTGGCCCGTACGCGCACATCGTCGCCAACAAGGGTCGTGTCGAGACCATGATGTGGGTGGTCGACAATGCCGGCGCCAACCGTGGTTACGGCTACACCGGCGGTCACTACCACAAGAACTGGGCCGAGCCCAACACCCGCAAGGTTGTGCTCAATGCGATGTTGTGGATCGCGCGCGCTGAGGTGCCGGCGGACGGCGTCGACAGCGATCCGAGCGACCTCGAACTCAACGGCATGCTGCGCAACCGCGTGAAACCCGACGGCACGCCGGGTGACGGCACGCCGGTGGTTGATCCGGCGAAGGCGAAGTTCAGCAGCAAGATCGTCACCGAAGGCACCATCGACATCGATGTCGACATCACCGGCGCGAAACAGCTCCAACTGGTCGTCACCGACGGCGGCAACGGCTTCGCCTGCGACTGGGCCGACTGGATCGACCCGGTGTTGGTCGGACCCAACGGCGAGGTGAAACTCACCGACCTGAAGTGGGCCAGTGCCACCAGCGGTTGGGGCGAAGCACGTGTCGGCAAGAACGTCGGCGATGGTGAAATGAAAGTTGGCGGCAATCCGGTGCACGGCATCGGCGTGCATGCCAATTCGACAATCATCTACGACATCTCGGGCAAGGGCTTCACCCGCTTCAAGGCCAAGGGCGGCATCGACAACGGCGGCTCCGACCAGAACGGCGGCAGCTCCGTACAGTTCCTGGTGATCACGCCCTGAGGTCGTCCAGGCTTTGGAATCTCTGCCCACTCGGCAGCCGGAAGCGTCGCACGCTTCCGGCGCCGCCGACTGGCGTGGCGGCAAGCGCACGAAGAGCGTGTTTGCCGTGGGCCGTCACAGGTCGACGCACCCGGCTGTTAGTAAATCCACGCCCAAGGCGCAGAAATAATCCAAACACCTGCACCATATCGAATTACACATCAACGGATGGACGGACAGGGACTATCACCAAGCGCTACGAGTGAGGTGTGTATGCGCAAGTTCGTCACGGTGTTGTTGGTTTGCTCTGCGTCATGTCCTGCGGCGGAGATCCCGATTGTTCCGCCCGCGCCCGCGGTCTACGACGAATGGGAGGCCGCTGCGAAGAAGATGCCGGCCGGTGGTGCGGGCTACCGCAACGACCCCAACAACCACAGCCGGCGCACAGACCATTTCATTTTCCGCTGGGGCACCGAATGCCGTGGCGGATTCATCCACGAGGACCTGGCGCAAGGGCATCTGCAGATGCTCGAACATGCCTACCGCACGTGGCAGGAAATGGGCCTGCGCGGACTGGGTGGCCAACAAGCGTCGAAGGGCCGCCACTACAAAGCGGTGATCGCGCCGTGGGAGAGCTTTGCGTGGCAAGGTGCGGGTGGCGCCGTCGGATTCATGGAGGGCCCGGGCGTCGCGGGAACCAACGTGCCGACCAATGCCCTCGCCTACCTGGGCGGTGGCAACGGCTGCACACCTCACGAACTCGGGCACGGTTGGCAGAATCAGGGCGGCCTCCCAGGGTCTCAACCGCCGGGCCACTCCGAATCGCTCGCCAATTGGTACATGCACCTGTTCCTGGTCGAATACCCCGCGCTGATGCCGGCCGTCGGAGTCACCCCCAACCACGCATGCCAAAACTATAATCAATACGCGTTCTTCGACCATTTCCTCGATCGCCCAGGGTTTGGCGCCGACTTCATTAATCGCTTGGTCTTCGCCCCGAATCTGAATTCGATGAGCGAACAGCGCGAGGCCGATGACCTGGTGCGCAAAGCCATCCGCGTCGACACCTCGGCGGTGAAGGACCGCGTTGGCCACATTATGGACGAGCTCGGTTTCATGAATGCCCGGATGCTCGACATGGATTTCTGGAATCGCGATTACGATCGCGCGTTCGCCTGCACGAAAGACGCAAAGCGCGAATTCTTTTTCTACAACCGTGCAGCCCTGGTGCGTCAGGCTGGCGTCGATGGCGAGTGGTGGCGACCACAGTGGATGAGCATTCCCCAGGCCGGCGGCGCGGCCTACATCCCACTCGCCGTCACCGCGACGGGATCCCGGCGCACCGTCACCTGCGATCTGCGTCCGACGGCCGAGGCCACCCTCGGCGGTGCCTACCGCGCGATGTTCGTCGCGCTCACGGCGGATGGTCGCCCCAGGTACGGGCGGCTGTGGAATGCCGGAGAAAACCGCTTCGTGCTGGCCGACGATGAGCAAGCCGTCTACCTCGCGGTAACGGCTCATCCGCAGCGCATGGCGTGGTCGATCCGCAACAACGATTACACCGGCGGGCTGACCGGCGAAGCGCCACGGCTGTTCCCGTTCCGTCTGCGGCTGACCGGAGCACAGCCCAGGTGGTTCTCTCAACCCGCGCCCAGCGACGCCAAACGCCACGCCAACGGCGGCGGCTTGGTGGCCGCCACCGCACAGGTCGACGCCAGCGCCTACGTCGGCCCGGAGGCCAAAGTGCTGGGCAAGGCCAAGGTGGTGGGCAAGGCACGCATCGAAGACCACGCGGTGATCAGCGGATCGGCCACTGTCGGCTCGGCGGAGGCAGATGACCGCCCGGTGGTGTCCGGCTACGCGTACGTCACCGATGAAGCAGTGGTGCGGGGACGCGCCAAGGTGCGCGACCAGGCGTGGATCGGCGGCAAAGCGCAGGTTTTCGAACGCGCGGCAGTCATGGGATTCACCCGCCTGCGCGACAACGCCAAGGTGCATGGCGACGCGGTCCTGGTGCAATGTCAGCTGCGCGATCCGGGCTTGGCGTTCCATGGGGATTACCACGGGCACGTCATCCGCGGTGGCGATTTGTCCGGCGATGGCACCTACGATCGCCGAGTGTGGGTCGAGTTCACCGACGAAGAGGACGCCAAACGCCGCGACGCGAAAGTGGATCAGGCCGGCCAGTACCTGGGCTACACCTTCGAGCGCCCGAGCACGGCGTTCGCGCTCGACGAGTTCGGCATGTTCCACAGTTACCTGATGGGCGAGCCGAAAGCGACGCTGGATCGTATCGCCAACGTCGAGACCACGGTGATGTCGTTCGATGGCCGCAGCAGCGCCATCGAACTACGTCCGGAGGCCCTCGATCGACGCGCGACGACCATCGCCCTGTGGGTGAAGTGGAATGGCGGGGCAGCGGATCAGCGCATATTTTCCTGTGGCGATGGCGCAAAAAAAGCTGTGTGGCTGACGCCAAAAAGTTCCCAGGGCGGCAAACTCCGCCTGAGCATCAGCGATGGTGAGCGCAGTCGAACCCTCGATGCGCCGCAGGCGCTGCCGGTCGGCACCTGGGTGCATGTGGCAGTGACGTTCACCAACGGTGGTGCAAGTGTGTGGATCGACGGCAAGTCGGTGGCGGAGGATCGCGCGCTCGCCATGTCCCCCGATGACCTGCACGCGCCGTTCCTGGCGAATGCCAATTTTCTCGGACGTGGTCCGGGTGGCGGTTGGTTCGCCGGCAGTCTCGATGAAGTGCGCATTTTTGTGCGGCCACTCGCCCAGGCCGACCTCGCGAAGGTGATGCAGCGGGTGGTTCCGGTCAGCAATGCCACGCCCGATACCAGCGCAACCGGTCAACCCACCTGGTTGGTCGAGCCGACGGTGGAGTCAGGCCGTCTGACCGGCAGCAACCTGGTGATGTCGTTGGCGCCGGTGGTGGATCCCAGCGGCGTGCTTTACCGTTTCTTCTGTGCCGAAGACCAGTCCCTCGACAGCGGTTGGCTCAGCGAGCCGCGCTACATCACCGGCCGTGGCGAACCCGGACGCACCTACAGCTTCACCGCGAGCGTGCGCGATGGCGCGGGCAATGTCGGTGGAACCACCGGTGTGGCGAAGGTCACCTTGCCGTCAGCGGATCGCGCCGCGCCGACGTTGCCGACGCCGGCGTTTACCGCCGAGCCGCGTGGCTCGGCCGATGGCGAAGTGACCATGACCGCCGCACTCGCACGCGATGCGGATGATCTGGTGCTCTACCGCTTCACCCGCAGCGGCACGACCGTCTCCAGTGGCTGGACCTCCAGTCGCACGTGGACCGATCGCGGGCTGATGCCGAGCGCACGCGCGACTTACACCGTCGAAGTGATGGACGGCTACGGCAACGCGAGCAAGGCGAGCGTCGCATCTGCGCCCGCCACGCCACGGGACGATACACCGCCGCCGCTGGCGCCGGTGCGGCGGATGCAGTGGGAAGCCGAGCCCTTTGTACAGACCGATGGCACGGTGCGTATGAGCGCGCGCGCCACGCTGTTTGATAACCAGATCGAATTCCAGTTCGCCTGTGTGGAGAAGCCCGAGATCAGTGGCACCTGGAGCACGCGTCCGGTGTGGATCTCGCCAGCACTACCGGCTGGTCGCTGGACGTTTCGCTACCAGGTGCGCGACGCCTCACCGCAGCGCAATACCAGCGCGTGGTCGATGCCCGCCGAAGTGCGTATCGGTCCGACCAATACCTATAGTGAGCAGCCGCTTGCGAAGTTGGCCTCGCTGCCGGACAGTACGTTGGTGCGCTTCTCCGGCACGGTCATGCAGGTGAAGACCGATCGCTACCTCATCAGTGATGGCAAGTCCACCATCGACGTCCTGCCGCGCAGCTTCGCGCGGCGCACCGAACCCGGATTGCTCACGCAGTCGGTGGAGGTCGAGGGCCATCTGTGGACCTACACCGGTGGGACCAAACAAGTCACCTACGCGCGGGTGGTGCCGGTGCGCGTTGCCAGCCGCATCGAATGTGAGAACGGCCGTCTGCTCAACGGTGCTTCGCCTCGGTATCTGGAAGGTGCGTCCTTCCAGGAAGTGATCGATCTGGGGGACGAGCAGGTGATCCCACCGGCGGTCGAACTGACCGGCCTGGCGGCGGCCAAGGAGTTCACGCTATTCTACCACGGTGGTGAACGCGTGAACCTCTACCTCAATGGCACCTTGGCGCGGGAATTGAAAATCCAGGAGCTCGATCCCAGCCGCAGCGGCGCGGCGGTCGTGTCCCTGGATATTCCGGCCGGTGCGACGCTGCGTTTCGAGCGCATCCGCAACGCGTGGCCGCCGCAGTTGGATTGCATCGTGCTCGGTCGTACGCAGGTGGTTTCCGGCCGTGTAACGGGGATGGTGAAGGCCAGTCCCGGTCAGATCGCCAGCGTGCGTTTCAGCCCAGGAGCGGATCCCCTGACGGCGGCCGAATACCGTACGCGGGTCGATGATAAGGGCGCGTTCAAGCTGCGCATGCCAGCGGGCAAATGGTTTGCCGCTGCGCTGACCGAACACGGCGCGGTGCTCCAAGCATCGCCAGTTCAAACGGTGGTCATTTCCGGTGATCGTCAGGATCTCTCCTTCCCGCTGGCGTGGTCGGCGGGACGGCGCGGATTGATCGAGGCGGAAAGCGGACTGCGCAAGTCGCCGGCGACAATCGATCCCCACCGCGACGCCTCGGGCGGCATGTGTGTCGGCAACTTATGGGATGGATCGGTGAGCTTCACCAATGTCGGACCAGCCAAACGCGTGCGCATCCGCTACGGTTCACCTGGAAGCGGGACCTATGGGCTCTACGTCAATGGCGTCCGCCAGACGATTCAGGTCCAACCGTCCGGCGGGTATTTTACCTTCAAGGACATGTCGGTGGATGTCGCCATTCCCGAGCACGCCACACTGATGCTCAAAAAAGATCCCGGCGATGGTTCCTGGAACGTGGACTGTCTGACCCTTGAGTAACACCCGTTCGTCAGCGTGGGGTCGGCTCTTGATCGCCACGCCATCCTGGCAGTCACAACTGGCGCCCTGCGTCCGTTCATGGAAGCGCTATCAACCCAAGGAATCCATCATGATCCGCTTCATCAGCCTGAGCCTGGCCTGCGCACTGTTGATGGCACCTGCCGGCATCAGCGTCGAACGGGACATCTTTGATTTTGCGGGGCAACGCACCGCGCCACCCGACATCAAACGTCTGGTGTTCATTGCCTCGCGAGCCGATCACGGACCACGGGGCAATCATGAGTTCATGGCCGGAGCGATGTACCTCGCTAGGCGCATCAATGAGTTCTATCCCAAGGCTTACGCGGTGGTGTTTGCGGAAGAAAAGTGGCCAGAGAACCTGCTGACGGCGGATGCGGTGATCGTCGGGCTGAATCACGGCGGTCGGGCGGCGAGCGATCCCAATATCAAGGCCGCGATGGCGCGCGGCGCTGGTTTCATGGCCATCCACTTCGGCGTCGAAGTGAACAAAGGCGAGCAGGGGGACAATTACCTCGCCTGGATGGGCGGCTACTTCGAGACCTATTGGTCGGTCAATCCGTGGTGGACTGCGGACATCAAGCTCATCGGTGAACATCCGACCGCGCGTGGCGTCAAACCGTTCGCCATCCGTGACGAGTGGTACTACCACATGCGGTTCGTCGACGGCATGCAGGGCGTGACACCGGTGCTGTCGTCAGTCGCGCCGCGCGACACCGTGCAATTCGATGGCGCAAAACCCAGCGATCGAGGTGGCAACGCCGCCGTGTTGGCAGAGGTCGAGGCGGGGAAACCGCAGCACCTGGCCTGGGCCTTCCAGCGCCCAGGAGTCGGCCGTGGCTTCGGCTTCACCGGCTTCCACGTCTACGACAACCTGCGCAATGACAGCTTCCGCACCGTGCTGCTCAACGGCGCGGCGTGGGTCGCTGGGTTGGAGATCCCGCGCGACGGCATTCCGTCGACCACTCCCAGTCAGGGTGAATTGACGACGCTCATGACGGAAGCCCATCGCTGATGGGCGCCTGATGGTGTGTCCGTAATCGCCACGGAGACCCGCACACCGCGTTCACGGTCAACTTGGCGAACCGACATCAGTACCTTTGGCCAGACCTTTGGCCAAATCATTGGCGAAACATTCCCTGCCCCAGCGACGTCCATCCTCAGGAACACCCATGCGCGCTACCACCATCTTGTCCTCCTGCCTGTTGACCCTGGCGCTGTGCCCAGCACTGCAGCTTACCGCGGCTGACGCGGGCAAGCCGCTGTTCGCCAGCAAGGTCATCAACGAAAACTCGGTCGACATCGATATCGACATCACCGGTGCCAAAGAATTGTGGCTGGTGGTGACCGACGCCGGCGACGGCTTCGGCGCCGACTGGGCCGACTGGGTCGATCCGGTGGTCGTGGGTCCCGATGGCGAGATCAAGCTTAGCGGCGTGAAACCCAAGGTCGCCAACACCGGCTGGGGTGCCATCGGCATCGACAAGAATGCCGATGGCAAGGACATGAAGATCGCCGGCAAACCGGTCACCGGCATCGGCGTGCATGCGCCGTCGTCGCTGGTGTTCGACATCGCTGGCAAGGGCTACACCCGCTTCAAAGCCAAGGGCGGCGTCGACAACGGCGGCACGGATCAGGGCGGCACCTCGGTGTCGTTCATGATCTTCACCACCAAGCCGGCGCAGAAGTACCTGAGCCCATCGGCCCAGAGCGGGCGCGATCTAACGGAGGCACTCGCTGCGCTTGAAGTCGCGCCAGGCTTGGCGGCGACCACCTGGGCGTCGGAGCCGTTGTTTTCCAACCCGACCAATATCGACATCGACCACAAAGGTCGCGTGTGGGTGTGCGAGGGCGTGAACTACCGTCGTTGGAACGCCAACAAGAGCGAGGGCGATCGTATCGTCGTGCTTGAAGACAAGGACCTTGATGGTGTTGCCGAGACCTCGACGGTGTTTTACCAGGGCACCGATGTGAACGCGGCACTCGGCATCTGCGTGCTGGGCAACCGCGTGATTGTCTCCAGTTCGCCCAATGTGTTCGTCTTCACCGACACCGATGGCGATCTGAAGTCGGACAAGAAGGAAGTGTTGTTCAGCGGTATCTCTGGCCATCAGCACGACCACGCGATGCATACCTTCCAGGCTGGTCCGGACGGCAAACTGTACTTCAACTTCGGCAACGAAGGCAAGCAGTTGAAGGACAAGGACGGGAAGCCGCTCACCGACTTGGCCGGCAATGAGATCAACGATACGGGCAAACCCTACCGCCAGGGCATGGTCTTCCGCTGCGATCCCGATGGCACGAACATTGAGACCCTCGGCCACAACTTCCGCAACAATTACGAGGTCACCGTCGACTCCTTCGGTGCCATGTGGCAGTCGGACAACGATGACGACGGCAACAAGGCCGTGCGCATCAACTACGTGATGGACTACGGCAACTACGGGTACCAGGACGAGTTCACCGGCGCTGGTTGGGGTCAGAAGCGCACCAACATCGAAACCGAGATTCCGCGCCGTCACTGGCACCTGAATGATCCCGGTGTGGTCCCGACCATGCTGATCACCGGTTCTGGTTCGCCGACCGGCATCACGGTCTACGAAGGCGATCTGCTGCCCGAGGCATTCCGCAATCAGGTCATCCACACCGATGCCGGCCCGAACGTCTGTCGCGCGTATCCCACTACGCCGGATGGCGCGGGTTACAGCGCGACGATGCTCAACGTCATCAAGGCCACGGATTCGTGGTTCCGTCCATCCGATGTGGCGGTGATGCCGGATGGCTCGCTGATCGTCGCCGACTGGTACGACCCAGGCGTTGGTGGTCACAACATGGGTGACAACACCCCAGGCGAGACCAAGGGCCGACTCTATCGCGTGGCGCCTCCTGGCCACAAATCGATGGTGCCGAAACTCGACCTGAGCACGTCCGCTGGCGCGGTCGAAGCGCTCAAGTCGCCGAACTACGAAGCGCGTTTCCTGGCGGTCACCAAGCTCAAAGAACTCGGCGCTGCTGCGGTTCCTGATCTGACCAAGCTGTGGGGTGCGACCAACCCGCGCCATCGTGCGCGTGCGCTGTGGGTCCTTGGCCAGATCAAAGGTCAGGAAGCCAAATGGATCGACGCGGCGATCAAGGACAGCAACGCCGACATCGTCAGCGTCGGTCTGCGTCTGGCGCGTGAGCTGAAGGTCGACCTGCTGCCACTGGTACAATCGCTGGCGAAGAACCCCTCGCCGCAGGTGCGTCGTGAATGTGCGATCGCGCTGCGTTTCCAGAAGACGCCTGCTGCTGCCGCGCTGTGGGCCGAGCTGGCCGCGCAACATGACGGCAAGGACCGTTGGTACCTTGAAGCACTCGGCATCGGCGCGGCGCTGAATGAAGACGCATGCTTCGACGCCTGGGCCAAGAAGATCGGTGATGGCTGGAACACGCCTGCGGGTCGCGACATCGTCTGGCGTTCGCGCAGCGACAAGGCCCTGCCGTTCCTGGTGAAGATCATCAAAGACGCCAAGACCCCGGAAGCTGAACAGGCGCGTTACATGCGCGCGTTCGACTTCCACCGCGGTGCGGCCAAGGACGAGGCGCTCAAGAGCCTGCTGGAATGATCTGACTGCGAATCAAACCGCAGAGGGCGCAGAGGGCGCAGAGGGCGCAGAGATGGGAACCCGCTTTCCCCTCTGCGAGTTCTGCGTCCTCTGCGGTTAATCTGCCTTCCTCTCACCTCTGCAGGATTCCGTTCCATGTCGCTCCGTACGATGATTCCATCCCGTTGGCTGCTCGGCGGCCTGCTGCTCGCCAGTGTCGGCAGCACGCTGTTCGCCGAGGACGCCACGGTCGACGATGAAAAGCTGCGCAAGGCCAAGCTCTATGCCGGCGTGGTGATGCGTTTGAAAGGCACCGATCTCAGCACCGATGCCAAGACCAAGGGCATGGTCGACAAGGCGCTCAAAGCGAATGAAGGTCTGCCGGCCTACGTCGAGATCATCGAGACCTTTGGATTAAAGGACTACGACGACCAACTCGTCACCATCGCGGCCGCACATGCGGATGACGCCACCGGCGCGTCGGCACTGCGTGTGGTGCTGGCCAACAACAACCTCGACGCGGTGACGCGTGGACTGGCGTCGCCGAATGGCGCGGCGCTCGCACGAGCGCTCGGCAATGCCAACGATCAGAAGGCCGTCGCTCTGCTGGTGCCGATCGTCAGCGACAAGACCCGCGATCTGCCGCTGCGTCAGGACAGCGTACGTGCCCTCGGCAAGATTGAGCAGGGGGCCAAGGCGCTGCTCGACCTAGTGGTCGCTGGTCAGGCCAAGGACCTCAAGGTGCTGATGGGGGGGGTGCTGAACAACGCGCCGTGGGATGCGATCCGTGAAGCGGCGGCCAAACATTTCCCGCCGCCTCAGAGCAAGGACAGCCAGGTGCTGCCGAGCAACGCCGAGCTGGCTAAACGCAGCGGCGACGCCGCCAACGGCGACAAAGTGTTCAACACCATCTGCGCCATGTGCCATGTGGTGAATGGCAAGGGTATCGACTACGGCCCAGGACTGGGAGAAGTCGGCAGCAAGCTGGGTAAAGACGCTCTGTACGAGGCCATTCTTTTCCCCAGCAACGGCATCGAACACAACTACGCCACCACGTCGCTCACCCTCAAGGACGGCAACAGCGCCCTGGGCATCCAGGTCAGCGAAACTGAGGACGAAGTCGCCCTCAAGTCCATCGGTGGCATCACCAGCACGTACAAGAAGGGCGATATCGCCCAGAAGTCGACGCTGAAGACCTCCTCCATGCCAGCTGGCCTGCAGACGGTGATGACCCAGCAGGAATTGGTCGATCTGGTCGAATACATGTCCTCTTTGAAGAAGAAATGAGGTGTCTGCTGGGTCCGGACCTCCGGAGGTCCGGAAGTCCGGAAGTCCTTTAGACGAGGCGCAAGGCAGTACTGACAGTCGCCGAATGGCGGAGATTTGCGCACTTTCAGCACTTGGGGCGAGCCACCGAGGATGCCGGGTCGCTCCAGACTGCCGGACCTCCGGACCTCCGGACTTCCGGACCGTGGCAATTCCTTGACACCCAGGGTCACCACTCTAGCCTCCCCGTCCCTTTCAGGGAGGCGCGGGGAATTCGCCGGCTCCGCGCCGTTTTACGCTTCGGTTTCGCCACCTTAGCTCAGCTGGTAGAGCAACTGTTTTGTAAACAGTAGGTCGCCGGTTCGAGTCCGGCCGGTGGCTCCGCTCTTTGCCATTCTAAAACTGTGGACTTCATCTGATCAACACCGGGCGCCCGGGTAGATACCGAAGTGGCCAAACGGGGCAGACTGTAAATCTGCTGGCTCACGCCTTCGAAGGTTCGAATCCTTCTCTGCCCACCATCAGTGCGCTTTCGTGTACCGCTTTCCTTACCAGGAAGCAGCACACGCGGGTGTAGCTCAATGGTAGAGCGACAGCCTTCCAAGCTGACGACGAGGGTTCGATTCCCTTCACCCGCTCCATTTTCAGATGAATTCCACCGTGCACCATCCGGTGCTGCCTTAGCTCAGCTGGTAGAGCGCGTCCTTGGTAAGGACGAGGTCTTGGGTTCAAATCCCAAAGGTAGCTCCACTTTCAACACAACGGGCATAGTCCGTTGTCCACTTCCAAATCGGTCGCCACCGCGGCCGTCAGTCCCAGGAGCCCGTCATGGCCAAGGAAAAGTTCATCCGCAACAAGCCGCACGTCAATGTCGGCACCATTGGTCACATCGACCATGGCAAGTCCACCCTGACCGCTGCGCTCGTGCACGTCTGCTCGCTGATCGATCCGAAGGCCACCCCGCCCCGGACCTACGCTGAGATCACCAAGGGCGGCACCGTCCGTGACTCGAACAAGACCGTGACCATCGCGGCCTCGCACGTGGAATACAGCAGCGAAAAGCGCCACTACGCGCACGTCGACTGCCCAGGCCACGCCGACTTCATCAAGAACATGATCACCGGTGCCGCCCAGATGGACGGCGCGATCCTGGTGGTGTCCGCTGGCGACGGCCCCATGCCCCAGACCAAAGAGCACGTGCTGCTCGCCCGTCAGGTCGGCGTGAACCACATGGTGGTGTTCCTCAACAAGGTCGACCTCGTTGATGACCCCGATCTCATTGAGTTGGTCGAGGAAGAAATCCGCGACTTGCTCAACAAGTACGGCTTCCCAGGCAAGACCACCCCGATCATTCGCGGTCGTTCCAACGCCGCGCTGGCCGCCACCGACCCCAAGGGTGCCGATGCCAAGCCGATCATCGATCTGCTCAAGGCCCTGGATGAGTTCATCCCCGAGCCGACTCGCGAGGCCGACAAGCCCTTCCTCATGCCGGTCGAAGACGTGTTCTCGATCGAAGGTCGTGGCACCGTGGCCACTGGTCGTGTCGAACGTGGCGCGCTCAAGCTCGGCGAACCCCTCGAAATCGTCGGCCTGCGCGACGAGCCCCTGGCCACCGTGGCCACCGGCATCGAGATGTTCCGCAAGGAGATGGATTCGACCATCGCTGGCGACAACGCGGGCATCCTGCTGCGCGGTATCGCCAAAGAGCAGATCGAACGCGGTATGGTGCTGTGCAAGCCCAAGACCGTGCACGTGCACACCAAGTTCGAAGCCGAGGTGTACATCCTTAAGTCCGACGAAGGCGGTCGTAAGACCCCGTTCGTCAAGGGTTACCGCCCGCAGTTCTACTTCCGTACGACCGACGTCACCGGCACCATCGAGCTGCCAGCCGACAAGGAAATCGTCATGCCGGGTGATAACATCCGTCTGACGGTGACCCTGATCAACAAGATCGCGATGGAAGAGAAGCTCCGCTTCGCCATCCGCGAAGGCGGCCACACGGTCGGTTCGGGCGTCGTCTCGAAGATCATCGAGTAAAATCGAGTCAGCCTTGACCAGCTCCCATCAGGGCGCTGGTCAAGTTTCGCTTCACGGTTCAGTTCACTGACGAGCTTCGGGCTACGGTCCGGTCGAAAGACCAACCGGGGCTCGAAGCTCTCAGCTTCCCAGGCGCAGCCGCAGAATCCGTCTGCAGCGCCTCTCGTAAAAAGCATGTAAGGAAAGCAAATGGCTAAGGATAAACGCGAACACGTGGTGATGGTCTGCCAGGAATCTGGCGACCTGAACTACTACACCAGCCGGGCGAAGACCACCGAGAAGCTGGAACTCAAGAAGTACAATCCGCGTCTGCGCAAGCACACGCTGCATAAAGAGAAGAAGCGCAAGTAAGTGTAGCTGCGAGCTGCGAGCTACGAGCTGCGAGTCTCAAACAACTCGCAACTCCTAGCTCGCAGCTCGCAACTACCACCCATACGGGGGTAGCTCAGCTGGTAGAGCAGCGGATTCCAAATCCGCCGGTCGGGGGTTCAAATCCCTCCTCCCGTGCCACACCAAACGCTCGGAATTTTCGCACATGTACAAATGGCCTCAAGGGCGGATCGTCCGCATCGTCTGCCTGCTGCTGACCGCATTGGTCGCTTTCGACCTGGCCTACAATGGGGCCTATGGTCCGCTCACCGCCGGTGAGGGCACCAAACAGTTTGTCGTTGGCATCGTGTTCTGTGCGTTGGCGTTCGTCGCCTTCGTTTCTGGCTTGGTGGCCGCCGGCTTCCATCCGCGCGCGGTCGACTTCCTTATCGAAGTCGAACAGGAAATGGTGCGCGTTGAATGGCCCACCACGAGCGTCCTGATCCGCAGCACGCTGATCATCGCGGTCGCTATCGCGGTGATGGCGGTAATAATCCTAGGTGTCGACTTGGTGAACTTTGAATTCCTCAAACTCGTCCGTTGGCTGGGAGGCACGCTCTGATGTCGAAACGCTGGTATGTTATCAAAGCGGTCTCTGGCCGCGAGAGTTCGATCAAGGAACTGATCCACTCGCAACTCAAGGGCCGCAAGCTTGACGTGCATGTGGGCGAGATGTTGATTCCTGCCGAACGCATCACTGAGGTGAAGCGCGGCAAGAAGGTGTCGACTGAGCGCAAACTGTACCCCGGCTACATCTACATTGAGATGGCGCTCAACAACGACGTGCTTGATACCATCAAGGATGTCGACGGCGTCACCGGTTTCCTGGGTGCCGATCCGCGCAATCCCGATCCGCTAACGGCGAAGGAAGCGGAGCAGATCATCAAGGTCGCCACCGCCCAGTCGCCGGAAGAGCAGCGCCAAGCCTTGGTCCAGATCCCCTTCCATTTGGAAGACCGGGTCAAGGTCAAGGAGGGCACGTTCGCCGGTATGGAAGGTGTCGTCGCCGAGATCAACCCGCAGAAGGGCGAGGTCCGCGTGATGATCACCGTCTTCGGTCGTCAGACCCCGGTCTGGCTCGAAGTCTGGCAGGCCGAAGCGGTCGTCTAAGGACTGTCCCACGGAGAGCGTCAGGGAGAGCGTCACGGAGAGCGTAGGAGCGCTTGGTGCTCGTGGCTTCCGGGCCGGTTCCTTGCCCGATTTGCGCGCCAACTTCCCTCTTCCAATTTCAAACACGGGCACATACTCCGCGCCCCGCTTTTCACCCCACCTCCGTTTCGAGCTCAGTCATGGCCAAAGCCAAAGAAATCATCGGCGAAATCAAGTTGGTTATCCCTGGCGGTAGCGCGACCCCAGCGCCACCCGTCGGTCCGGCGCTCGGCGCCAAGGGCGTGAATATCGGCGCGTTCGTCAAGCAGTTCAACGACGCCACGGCGAAGATGAAGGGTGAGACCATCCCCGTCATCATCACCGTCTTCAAGGACAAGACCTTCACCTTCGTCCTCAAGCAGCCCCCGGTCAGCGCCCAAATCAAGAAGGCGGCTGGCATCGAGAGCGGCTCAAAGACCCCGAACGCGATGGACGGCGGCAAGATCACCAAGGCCCAGGTCGAAGAGATCGCCAAGAAGAAGATCGCGGAAATGACCGCGGCTTCGCTGCCCGCCGCGATGAAGACCGTCGCCGGCACCGCCCGCTCGATGGGCGTGGTAGTCGTCGACTAAGCGATCATCACTAACAGCTCTCGCATTCACACACGTGGGAGATCAGCCTCTGAGCTGATCGCCTGAACCACGAAAGGATACGCATGACGAATCGCAGCAAACGCTACCGCGCGCTCATCAAAGACGCGGGTATCGATCTCAAGCAAGCCCAGTCGGTGAATGCCGCCGTGGGCGTGGTGAAGAAGTTGGCCAAGGCCAAGTTCAACGAGACGGTCGAGTTGGCTGTCCACTTGAACCTCGACACCAAGAAAGCTGATCAGCAGTTCCGCGGCAATTTCAGCCTGCCGCACGGAACCGGTCGCGATGTCCGCGTGATCGTGTTCGTCGATGATGGCGACAAGATCCAGGCCGCCACTGCGGCCGGTGCGGTCAAGGCCGGCGGC